>OCZA010000417.1_pt1 | contig 14909 bp, 17 predicted proteins | sample 1539021 | NCBI WGS metagenome assembly OCZA01 (sample SAMEA2619376, study PRJEB22493) | marine metagenome | biome: marine biome (ENVO:00000447); feature: surface water layer (ENVO:00002042); material: "saline water (ENVO:00002010), including plankton (ENVO:xxxxxxxx)" | depth 5 m | reverse complement strand
CATTTTTGTTCATTTTATCACAATTGACTTTAAACTCTGATAAAGAGTATATTTTAGACCTATTATCGATCAAGTTGATTAAATCTTTTCTTTTTAAATTGTAGGTTATTGGTCTTTTTTTACTTTTAGTTAATCTAGATATTAAGGTATTTTTTTCCCATTTAAGCCATATTGAACAATCATTTTTGAGAATCCTAGATCTTATTTTTTCGCTAAGAAATGCACCACCACCTAGTGCGATAATATTATTAGACATTTTTAAAATATTTAATGTAATTTTTTCCTCTAACTTTCTAAAAAAAACCTCACCTTTTGTTTCAAAAATAGTTGCAATTTTTAAATCTAGTTCTTTTTCAATCAATCTATCAATATCATAAAGTTTTAAACCCGTAACTTTAGCAAGTAATAGACCTATACTGCTTTTACCGGACCCCGACATTCCTAATAAAACAAGGTTTTTTTTCATTTATATAAATATCTGTATTGAAAAAACATAATATTGTCTTAATTTGATTTATTATAAAAACGTTATATGTATTTTCAAAAAAAGCAAGCAATTGGTAAATCAAATTATTTAATAAAGTTAATTATAAAAATTGCTTTAGTATTTTTTTTATTTTTAATAATACTACTTTTGGTAGATCAAATAAATTTTCCTTCTCCAAATAAAAAAATTGAAAAAATAATACCAAATGAAAATCTTAAGATCATTAAATAAAATATTTTTATTTAAAGTTTTATTTATGTTTTGTTTTACACAAAATATATACTCAAATGAACCTGTAGATATTTGGAATATCAATAATTCAGGCAATACAGAAAACCAAGAAAAAAGTGTTTTAGATGAAGTAAAAGAAAGTTCCTCAATCTTAGAAAATATTAAAAATAATAATCTTAGTTCAGTTGAGCTTGAAGATAATCTTAATAAAAATGAAAAAAGTTATTTAGCAGGTTTATTTGATCCTGCCGATAATGATTTAACTTTAAGTATGTGGGAAATATCTGATGGAGATAACATACGTCAAATTATTAAAAAAATAAATAAATTAAATTTATCAAATGACGCTAAAGATTTATATAATAAGTTAATTTTAACAAATGCTTTACCACCTAAAAATAATTTAAGTGGAGATGAATTTCTTAAATTGAAAACTAATTGGCTTATAAAAAAAAATGATTTAGATCTTATAAATAAATTTATTTTAAAAAATACTTTTGATCTAGATAATGATCTTTTAAAATATTACCTTAACCAAAATTTATCAGAAAATAACTTATCCAAAGCATGTGAAATTTTTTCAACTATCAAACTTATTAACCAAGATGACTATATATCTAAATTCAGAGTTTATTGTTTAATTCATAAAAACCAAAATGAAGTTGCTCAGATGAATTTTGATTTACTAAAAGAAGCTGGATTTAAAGATAAGTTTTTTGAAAAAAAATTTGATTATTTAATGGGATATTCTGAAAAAATAGATCAGAATATATCAGAAAAAAATATTTTAGATTTTCACTTATCACATAAGACAAATCCAGATTTTTCATATTTACCCAATCAAAATACAGATCAACTTTTATGGAGCTACCTAAGAAATAATAATTTATTATTAAAGTTAGATGAGATTGAAATAGAAGACGACAACAAGATAATTTCTATTGAAAAAGAGACACACAATGGCAACTATTCTGAGTCTGATTTGTTAAATTTATATACAAGATATAAGTTTAGTATTAATCAGCTAATTTCTATTGAAGATTCCTATAAACTCTTATCAGAAAATCAGTCAAGAGCACTTTTATATCAAGGATATTTGATTTCAAAAGACATACCAACGAAAATAAAAATTTTAAAAATATTAAAAGAAAGCTTTGAAAACAGCGGAATTGGAAAAGCATTAGATGGTGAGCTGGTTAATATGCTTGAAAGTTTAAATGAAGATGAAGTTCCAGGAGAATACTTAAATTTTTATAATTATTATATGGCGGAAGAAAAGAATAAAAATAAAAAAATAAAAGTTAATAATAAAATTATACACCAGTCAAAATTAATTAAATATTTCTCAAATAATATGGATATTTTAAAAGCAGAAAAAGAGCTCAATAAAATGTTAAAAACAGTAAAAAAAAATAAAAAATATTACTTTTCAACAAAAGATTTAATTATAATTGAGTCACTTATTTCTGATGGTGTTAAAATATCTGAAAAAAATAAGCAATACCTTGAACTTGATAGTGCAAATATACCAACCGACATACAGGTTATGATAAACGATGGTGAAATAGCTATGATTTTACTTAGATTGGTTGAAATAATAGGTGAAGATAATTTAAAAGATCTAGGTACAGAAAGTCTTTATTTTATAATTTCGACGCTTAATAAATTAGGCATAGATAAAATCAGAGATGAAATTATTATAAAAACAATCCCTTTAAAAGCATAAATTTAAGAATAGAATGCTTTTATGTCATTGAAAAAAATTATCACAGTTCCTGATGAGACGCTGAGAAAAAATTCAGAGCCAATTGAAAAGGTTGGTGATAATGAAAAAAAACTTATTAAAGACCTATTCGAAACAATGTATCATAATAATGGAATTGGTTTAGCAGCTATTCAAGTCGGGATACCTAAGAGAATTATAGTTTTGGACGTTTCTCAAAAAGATAAAAAAAAAAATCCACTTTGTTTTATCAATCCAATAATTAAAAATAAAAGTATTGAAAAATCAATTTATGAGGAGGGTTGTTTAAGTTTACCAGAAACTTTTATTGAAATAGAAAGACCCAAGGTTTGTTTAGTTGAATATATTAATATAGATGGAAAAAAAAAAGAACTTGAATGTGACGATCTTCTTTCTACATGTATTCAACATGAAATTAATCATCTTGATGGACGTTTGATAATTGATTTTTTATCGAAATTAAAAAGAGATGTAATTATTAAAAAATTATCTAAAAACAAACAAAATCCAGATAGGGTTGTTGTTTAAGCATGCTCAAAAAAATTGTTTTTATGGGCACCCCTACATTTTCTGTACCTATTTTGAAGTCACTCTATCAAAATGGTTATTCAATATCAGCTGTGTATACGCAGGCACCCCAAAAATCAAATCGTGGAATGAAAGTTACAAAATCACCTGTCCAATTAATTGCTGAAACACTTAGTTTAGAAATAAGAACACCTAGAAATTTTATAAACAATCACGAGGAATATGAATATTTAAAAAAGTTAAGTCCTGATCTAGTTTTAGTTGTAGCATATGGTCAAATTATACCAGAGAATTTTTTAAAACTTGCAAAAAAAGGATTTATTAATATTCATGCATCGTTACTACCTAATTATAGAGGTGCTGCACCAATTCAAAGATCAATTATGAATTTAGATAAAGAAACAGGAATAAGTATTATGAAAATAAACTCTAAATTAGACCAAGGCCCAATCTGTAACTTTTATAAAACGAATATAGATGAAAAAGAAAATGCTGAAAGTTTATCAGAGAAATTGTCTATGCTTGCAGCTGAGAAAATTTTAGATGATATTGACAATATATTAGAAGATAAAGCAACTTTTATAAATCAAGATCACTCAAAAGCTACATATGCAAAAAAAATTGATAAAAAAGAAGCTAGTATAGATTGGAATACTTCAGCAAAGAACATTTTAGCTAACATTAACGGCTTAAATGGCTCTTATTTTTTTTTTAAAGGAGCAAGATATAAAATTCTTAAAGCAGAATTAACTAATTCAAGTGGAAAAGCTGGTGAAATTATAAGTGATAACCTTGAAATTGCATGTAAAGAATTGTCCATTAAAGTGTTAATGATCCAAAGAGAAGGCAAAAGACCACAAAAGACCTCAGAATTTTTGTTAGGCTCACAAATGAAAAAGGGCTCTTTATTGAATAATGTATAGGTATCAAATATTAATTGAATATGATGGATCAAGGTTTTTCGGATGGCAAATCCAAAAAAAAGGTAAAACTATTCAAGGAATAATACAGAAAAAAATTTCCAAGCTTTTAAAGGAAAAAATAATAATATCAGCTGCAGGTAGAACTGACTCAGGAGTTCATGCTAATGAGCAATCCGCACACTTTGATTGTAAAAATAAAATAAATCAAACAATTAAGTTTTTAAAATCAATAAATCACTTTTTAAGAAAAGAAGGAATTTCAATTCTAAAAGTTAAAAAAAAAAATGATAATTTTCATGCAAGGTTTTCAGCAAGAATAAGGATATACAAATATATTATCATTAACCGTTTAAGTGCACCAGTCATAGAAAAAAATAGGTCATGGCATGTAATAAAAAAACTTGATCTAGATTTAATGAGAAAAGGAGCAAAAAAGTTAATTGGAACAAAAGATTTTTCCACTTTTAGATCTTCAAGCTGTAGAGCAAAAAGTCCAATAAGAACAATGAAATTAGTAACAATTAAGTCTTCAAAAAATAAAATTGAAATAGAATTTAGATCTCAATCATTTTTGCAACAGCAAGTACGTTCAATGGTCGGTTGTTTAAAATATTTAGGGGAAAAAAAATGGTCTTTGAAAAAATTTGAGAATATTATAAAATTAAAAAAAAGAGGCCTATGTGCTCCACCTGCACCTCCCGAAGGGCTTTATTTAAAGAGAGTTATCTATTAACCTTTTCTTGTTGCTCATGGAAAATTTTTTATTAATACGCCATCTCGATTCTTCGCGAACTATATAACCACAACAATTTTTTGCACGGCATCTGCATGGAAATTGTTTATAATCCTTATCAAAACTAAATCCATAATCAGCAGTAATTTCCTCGCCCTTTTTTATATCTTTGATTGCTTTTACCCAAATTTTTAATCCTTTACCATCGTATTCAGAGTTAGGGCTACAACTATGATTTATTAATCCTGCAGTATTCCATGAAAAGTCACCATCTAAAGTATATCGTTTATTTAAAGTGAATAAATATATTGGTTTGCCGTTATCGTATTTGTCAGACTCATCAACTTCTTTATTTGTAACTATTTTTCCCTTGTAGTTAATAATTTTTGTTCCAGCTTTAATTTTTTTCGCTGCATAAAGTCCACGGCCTTTATTATCAATATTTGATTTTTTAATTTTATATAACATTATAAATATTACTTATATTTTATTAAAAATTTATCAATTGAATTCTATAAGTGCGTTAACATGTTCGTTAGCACTTTCAGCAAGTGCGCTAAGATCGTAGCCACCCTCAAGTATTGAAACAACTTTACCATTTGTATATTTATTGGTAGCACTCAATGTTCTTTTAGTTATTTCATAAAAATCTTTAGAATTTAACTCAAACTGGGCTAGAGGATCATCTTTATGTGCATCAAATCCCGCAGAAAATAAAAGAAAATCAGGTTTAAAATTAATTAATCTATCTAGCACTCTATTAAAAGCATTAAAATATTGCTCAGAATTCGTACCAGCAGGCAAGGGAATATTTAGAGAATTGTCAAAGTTTCCTTTATCTTTATCTGTCCCACCACCTGGATAAAAAGGATATTGATGAGTTGAAATATACAATGCATTTTTATTATTACGCATTACATCATAATTTCCGTTACCCCAATGTACATCAAAGTCCACACATGCAATTTTTTTATATTTAAATTTATTTACTAAATAGTTTAATGCTACTCCAGCTTGATTTATAACGCAAAAACCCATCGCTTTATTTTTTTCTGCGTGATGTCCTGGTGGTCTTACTGCGCAAAAAGCATTTTTAAATTCCCCTTTTTCAATACCGTTAATAGCTCTAATTACAGATCCAGCTGCATCATAAACTGCTTTTTTACTACCTGGTGAAATTACAGTGTCGCCATCCAAAAACTTTAGTCCATTTTTTGGAAATGATTCTTTAATATTTTTAATATATTCATTAGAATGTGTAATTTCTAATATTTCATTTGGAACTTTATCTGGTTCTTGCCATATTAAGTCTTTTCTAGTTTTTAACTTTCTTTTAATAGATAAAATTCTTTTTGGTTGCTCAGGATGACCATCACCAGTAAGATGTTGCTCTGAAGCCTCTGAGCTTATAATTGCAGTTTTCACTTAAAATAATATTCTAAAATATTTTGGTAAATCTTTGTTAAATTTTTTAAATCTTTCAAAGATACCGCTTCATCAACTTTATGCATAGTTTTGCCAACTAAACCAAATTCTAGACAAGGTGATATCTTCCTTATAAATCTAGCATCTGAAGTACCTCCAGTTGTAGAAAGTTTTGGTTTGATTTTAGTTATTTTTTTAACAATATTTTGTATCATAAAAGTTGTGGAATTAGGTTTAGTTAAAAAAGCTTCGCCTGAAACTCTATAATCTATTTTAAATGTAGATTTATTTTTTTTACTAATTCTTCTAAAAATTTTATTAAGTTTTTTTTGAATGGATTTAGATGAATGCTTATTATTAAATCTAATATTAAAAGCTGCCTCTGCAGATCCTGGTATTACATTATCAGCATTATTATCAATATTTATTTTAGTAACCTCTAAATTCGTTGGTTGAAAACTTTTTGTTCCTTTATCAAATTTAATATTTTTTAATTCATTTAAAATTTTAATAATTGTTGTTGAGGGATTATTTGCTCTATGTGGATACGCAACATGACCCTGAATACCTTTTATTGTAAGTTTACCAGTCAAGCTTCCTCTGCGCCCTATTTTCATCATTTCTCCTAATTTGTTTGGGTTTGTAGGTTCACCAACTAAACAAAAATTAATCTTTTCTTTTTTCTTTTTAAGATAATCAACAACTTTTTTTGTTCCATTTATCGCGTCACCCTCTTCATCACCAGTTATTAGTAAACTAATCGACCCTCTAAATTTTTTATTTTTAACTAAAAAACCACTAATAGCGGCAACAAAAGCAGCAATAGAGCTTTTCATATCATTAGCACCCCTTCCAATTAAGTGACCTTTTTTAATTGATGGTTTAAAAGGGTTTACTGTCCAATCATTTATATTACCAGGTGGGACAACATCCAAGTGTCCTGCAAAGCAAAAATTTGGTTCTTTGCTCCCCAACCGAGCATATAAATTTTTAACTGGTTTAAAATTTTTTTCTCTAAATTCGATTATTTTAGTTTTAAAACCCAATCTCTTAAGTTTTTTTTCTAAAAATTTCATTACCCCAGCATCAATCGGTGTTATTGATGGAAACTTAATTAGCTCTTTAGCTAATTTAACTTCATTTAAAATCTCCATGATTTTACTCTCTCAAAAGATCATTAATTGATGTTTTTGATCTTGTTTTTTCATCAACTTGTTTGATTATTACAGCGCAGTATAAAGATGGAGCAGATGAATTATTTTTATCTGGTAAAGAACCAGGAACAACAACGGAGTAAGGCGGAATTTTACCATAAGTTATTTCACCTGTTTTTCGATTTACTATCTTTGTTGATTGACCAATGTACATCCCCATACTCAAAACTGATCCTTCACCCACGATTACTCCCTCTACGACTTCTGACATTGCTCCTAAAAATACATTATCTTCAATTATTGTTGGCAATGCTTGAGCAGGCTCCAACACACCCCCAACACCTGATCCAGCAGATATATGACAATTTTTTCCAATTTGACAACAACTTCCAGCACGCGCAAATGTATCAATCATTGTACCTTCATCGATGTATGCACCGATATTTACATAGCATGGCATTAAAACCGCGTTCTTTCCAACAAAGGACCCTTTTCTTACTGGTGAGTTAGGCACCATTCTAAAACCAGCTTTTTCGTGATCTTCTTTAGTCCAACCAGCTGTTTTACCTTTTAGTAAATGGGCTTTATCATACCAACTACTATAGGGACCACTTAGTGCTTCCATTCCATGAATTCGAAAACTTAACATGATCCCTTTTTTAATATACTGGTGTGTTACCCATTCACCATTAATTTTTTCAGCAACTCTTATCTTTCCGCTGTCTAAATCGTTGATAATTTGATCGATTGAATCCTTAATTTTTTTATCAGAATTAGGACTAACTTGATCTTTGTTTTCCCAGGCATCATTTATAATATTTTCAATAGACATAATTTATTTACTTTTTAATAACCTTATTTCCTTAAGAAATAAAGATAGATTTTCAATTTTATGAGAAATATAATCTTTATCAGAGTCCATCTTTCCAAAATGTTCATCATTAATTAACCAAACAGTTGTGCACCCACGCTCATGCCCAATACTTAGATTTTTAGCAATATCTTCGACATAGATCGTTTCTTTAGGGACAATACCAAACTTTTTAACCATTAAGTCAAAAGTTTTTGCTTCAGGTTTAGGTACATATCCTGCATCTTTAATATCAAAAATTTTATCTTTTCCAAATAAATCATATATTCCAAGATGTGTTAAAATATTTTTTGCATGCTCAGCACTTCCATTAGTAAAAATATATTTTTCCATATTTAATTGTTCTAGTTCATTTCGCATTATTTTATCTTCTTTCATAAATGTTAAATCAATTGTATGAACATATGATAAAAATTCTTCAGGTGGTATATCATGATGAATCATCAGACCATTGAGACTAGTATTGTATTTATAAAAATAATTCTTTTGCAGTTCCTTTGCAGCATCAAGACTTATTTTTAATCTTTCAGAAATAAATTTTGTCATTCTTTTTGATACTTGACCAAATACTTTTTCTAGAGGATAGTTATTATGTTTACCGTAAACACATCCATCTAAATCTAAAAGTAGATATTTCATTTCTTTTAAATTACTCATTTTCTAATTAATGTTCCTGAACCTTTATCTGAAAATAGTTCAAATAATATTGAATGCTTTTTTCTACCATCAATAATACCGACTGCGGTAACACCATTATCTACAGCATCTAAGCAAGTATTAATTTTAGGTATCATACCCTCGGTAATAGTTTTGTTTTTAATCATTTCTGAAATTTCGGAAGATGAGATTTCTTCTATCAGTTTATTTTTTTTATTTAAAACACCTTCTACATTAGTCATTAATAGCAATCTTCTAGATTTTAAGGACTTTGCTATTGCACCTGCAGCAGTATCACCATTAATATTATAAGTTTGATTATTTTCTCCTAAACCAAGTGGAGAGATAATAGGGATAGAATTTTTTTCTATTGTATTTTTTATAATATCTATATTAATCTTATTTGGTATTCCAACAAATCCAAGTTCTTCCGATTCAGGAATTATTTCAATAATATTATTTTCTTTTGTATTTATAGAAGTTGCTTTAGAACCAGCATTTTTTAAAGAATTTACAATATCATTGTTAAAATCAATAAGAACAGACTCTACAATATTTATAATTTTTTTATCAGTTACCCTTAAACCTCTTATAAATTTTGTTTCGATATTTGATCTATCTAATTCTCTTTTTATTCTTGGACCACCTCCATGTACTATTATAATCGAAAGGCCTAATTTATTTAGAATACTTATGTCTAAAATAAAATTATTAAATATATCTCTATCTATAAAAACATTTCCTCCATATTTTATAACAATTAATTCATTTTTATATTTTTGAATATACTTAGAAACCTCTTCTATTGGCGGTCCATTTTTAGGTAATATTTTTTCGAAATTCATTTAGAAAAACTTAAACTGTTTTTACCTTTGTTCTTTTCATAATGACAATTTGTTGTGCCATAGTCAGTACGTTATTTACTGTCCAATAAATCACTAAGCCCGATGGGAAAGGTGCTAAAATAATTGTTAAAAATAAAGGAAAGAACATAAATATTTTTTGCTGTATTGGATCAGGAGGTGTTGGATTTAACTTCTGCTGAAACCACATTGTTAGACCCATTAAACAAGGCCAGATTCCGATTAACAAAAATGATGGCGGATCCCATGGAATTAATCCAAATAAATTAAATATTGAGGTTGGGTCTCGTTCTGATAAATCTTTAATCCAACCAAAAAATGGTTGGTGCCTCATTTCTAATGTTACAAATAAAACTTTATAAATTGCAAAGAAGAAGGGTATTTGTATAAAAATTGGTAAACAACCTGAAACTGGATTTACTTTCTCTTTTTTATAAAGAGCCATCATTGCTTGTTGTAACTTCATTTTATCATCTTTATGAAGCTCTTTTAATCTTGTCATTTCTGGTTGCAGTACTTTCATTTTTGCCATTGATCTGAACGAGTAATTAGCAAGTGGAAAAAAAACAATTCTAATACAAGCGGTAATTAAAATTATGGCTATTCCAAAGTTTCCAGTTAATCTAAAAAAATAATCAATAGCGAAGAAAAAATTTTTTGTAAAAAAATAAAACCAACCCCAATCAATTGCTAAGTCAAACTTATTTATTTTTAAATTATCAGCATAACCATCGATGACATCAACTTCCTTGGCAGCAATTATTATATTTGTTTTGCTAGATATAGATGTATTTGCTGATACCTCCATTGGTTCAGTTTCTATGAAACTTGCTCGATATTTATTTTTAAAATCAAAATCTGATCTGAACTCTTTATTATTTTGAGGTATAAGTGTTGTAATCCAATATTTATCTGTAATTCCCAACCATCCATTATTGGTATTTTTTGTAAATTGTTTTTCCTCGATATCATCGTAATCTTTTTCAACTAACTCCTCATCAAAGACACCTATAAGACCTTCATGAAGAATATAAAAATTTGTTATTTCTGGAGCCTTATTTCTTATAATTTGACCATAAGGATAAAAATTAAATATTTTATCTGATCCATTTATAATTCTTTGATCTACAGTAAATAAAAATTTATCATCAATTTTAAAAACTTTTTGAAATTCTATATTTTCTTTATTTTTCCAAACTAATGTTACTGGGTTTTTAGGAGAAAGCTTATTGTTACCTTTTATACTCCATTTAGTTTTTGAATTTGGTAGTTTAATATTTTTATTATTTGATACCCAACCAGTCTCAACGTAATACCCTTTATCCATTTGTCTCGGATTTAGTAATACAATTTTGTCATTACCATTAAGAGTTTCCGTATAATTTTTAAAAATTAAATCATCAATTACACCTCCCATTAAAGATATAGATCCTTTTATATTTTCATTTTCAAAATTAAATCTTTTATTTTCATTTAAGGCATCTTCTCTTGATAGCTTTGGTAAATTTTCATTTTCTTCAAGCAGAGGAGTATCTGAGCTTTGTTCTTTTTTTATATTTTCATTATTTACTTTTTTTATCTCCTTAGGGGTTGGAGCAAAAAATAAGCTATATAGAATAATAACAGCTGCACTTAAAGATATTGCAGCAATTACATTTTTAGAGTCCATAATTATTTAACTTTCTTTTTCTCAATCGGATCGTAGCCTTCTCCTCCACCTAAAAATTTTATTGGGTGACAGGATAATAATCTTTTAGTTCCCATGTATGAACCTTTGATAAATCCAAATTCATTTAGAGAATCTATAAAATAATCAGAGCATGTTGGAAGATATCTACAATTGTTTCCAATTAAAGGGGAAATAACATATTTATAGATTTTAATAATGTAGATAAGAATATATTTCATTTTACGTTTTAATTTTTTTTAAATCAGCTGCTAAAATACCTTTAATTTTTTTAAAATCATCATCAAAAACATTTTTTTTTGCTAAAAACAAATAACAATAATCAAAACTGACTTGTTTTTCCTTTATTATACCATTCATTATATTTTTTAATCTTCTTTTAATTTTATTTCTAATTACTGCGTTACCTATCTTTTTTTTTGCAACAAAACTTACATTAAGACATTTATAATTTTTATTTTTTAATTTCTTAAAAAAAATAGTTGAGTATTTGTTTGCAATCTTGTTTCCATTTAAAAGTGAAAGAAACTCCGAGTTCTTTGAAAGACTAACTATCTTTGATTTCATTAGACGGTTAGTTTTTTTCTCCCTTTTGCTCTTCTTCTTGCTAACAACTTTCTACCTCCCTTAGAATTCATTTTAGATCTAAAGCCGTGTCGTCTTTTTCTTACTTTTCTACTTGGTTGATAGGTTCTTTTCATAAGGTTTCAATTATGTAGTATTAAATTTTTAGTACTTATAATGTAAATTCTATAATATGCAAACCATGAAAAATATAAAAATATGGTTAGGTTTAGCCTATATAGTATTCTTAGGTTTATTTCTTTATTTTTTACTTACAAGGATTGGTCTTGATGAGTTAACATCCTATGATTTTTTGAAATCTAATAGTGAGTATTTAATCAATTTTAAAAAAAGTAATATAATTTTTTCATCATTTGTATTTATTTTATTTGGGGTAATTTGGATTTCAGTACTTCAAGGATTTGGTTCTCCGCTTGGATTAATTTGTGGATATATTTTTGGTCCTTATTTAGGAACATTAATTTTTTCTTTTACATTTGCTTTAGGTGCCAGTGTAACTTTTATTATAGCAAATTTTTTTTTCAAAGACTTTATAAAAGAAAAAATTCAAAATAATTTTAATTATTTAAATAATAAAATTAGAGATAATCAATTTTTTGCTGTTGCTCTTTTAAGATTTTTAGGAGGGATACCGACTCAAATACAAAATTTAATTCCAGTTTTGTTTGATATAAAATTAAAATTTTATTTTTTAGGGACTTTAGTAGGTGTCGTAATTCAAGCATTAATTGTTTGTTCATTAGGTTCTGCGTTAGAAAAAAAAATCTATGAGAGTGATAGCCTACCTTCGTTTAAGGATATGTTAGTATCACAAGAAATTTATATACCAATATTAGCAGTAATATTTTTATTTTTATTCACCTTTATTCTAAGAAAAAAATTTTTTAAGAAATAGTGGTGCCCCTTGCCCGACTTGCACGGACGACTTTTTCCTTACCATGGAAATACTCTACTACCTGAGTTAAAGGGGCAAAATAGAAACAGCAAATCTACTGTATAAATTTAATTTTTTCAAATTATTGCCTTATTTTTTTTTAAAAATAGTCTATAAATTATTAATAATAATGTTATGGGAATTCATTACGATTATAAATCTACACGAGGGGCAAAGGCCATGGAGAAGCAAGCTAAACGAGAGAAAAAACTTGCTGAGAGAAAGGCCAAAAGAGCCGCTAAAGAAGGATTCAAGGAAAATAAAAGTGAGTCAAGCATGCATGATATTGCAAAACCAATTACCCTTGAAGATTTGACAAACCCTGAAAAGAAAAATGACAAATAAAGATAAAGATTTAAAGCTAGGAATTGCTTTAAAAAAAAATTTAAAAAAAAGAAAAATCTTCCAAAAAAAAAATAAAAAAAAGAATAAATAAATGCCAGTCCTTTCAGACAAATGGATAAAAAGAATGGCAAAAGAACAAGAAATGATATCTCCATTTGAAGAAAAACAGATTAGAGGAAACAGCATATCTTATGGAGTATCTTCTTATGGTTATGATGCAAGAGTTGCAGACGAATTTAAAATTTTTACAAATGTAAATACTGAAATTGTAGATCCTAAGAATTTTAAATCTACAAGCTTTGTAAGTAGGAAGGGTTCAGAATGTATAATACCTCCCAATTCTTTTGTTTTAGCTAGTACTGTCGAATATTTTAAGGTACCAGAAGATGTTCTTGTTATATGTTTGGGAAAATCAACTTATGCAAGATGTGGAATAATTGTAAATGTAACACCATTGGAGCCCTCATGGTGTGGTCATGTTACTTTAGAATTTTCAAATACAACACCTTTACCAGCTAAAATTTATGCAAACGAGGGAGCCTGCCAATTTATTTTTTTAAAGGGTGATGAGAGACCTAATACTACTTATGCGGATAGAGATGGGAAATACATGGACCAGCAAGGTGTAACTTTACCTAAAGTTTAATAATGGACAAATTTGTAATAAAAGGTCCTTCTAAGGTTAAGGGGACAGTCAATATCTCAGGTAGTAAAAATGCTTCACTTCCAATATTAGCAGCATCAATTCTTTTTGATGAATCAGTAGAAATAAATAACTTACCAAAAGTAAAAGACATAGACACTATGCTCTTATTAATTCAATCATTGGGTTTTAAAATTAAAAAAAATAAAAAAAAAAATTCTGTAAAAATTATTAAAACTAAAAATATTCACACTTTCGCCCCATATTCTTTAGTAAAAACAATGAGAGCTGGTATACTTGTTCTTGGTCCATTGATTACAAAATTTAAAAAAGCTAAAACGTCACTTCCTGGAGGATGCTTGATAGGAGCTAGACCAATAAATTATCATTTAAATGCCTTAGAAAAACTTGGAATGGTTTATAAAATTGAAAAAGGATATGTACATGCTTCATCGCATTCAAATTTGAAAGGTGCAAAAATAATTTTCCCGAAAATATCTGTAGGTGCAACTGAAAATGCCATTCTTGCATCAGTCCTAGCATCTGGAAAAACGATATTAAAAAATTGTGCAATAGAACCTGAGATTAAGCATGACTTAACTAATTTTTTAAATAAAGCGGGTGCAAAAGTTACATGGATTGGAAAAAGAACAGTGGAAATAATTGGAGTAAAATCATTAAAAAAAATAAGTTACACAGTTATGGGTGATAGAATTGAATGTGGAACATTTTGTGTAGTTGCAACTATTTCACAAGGAAATTTAAAAATTAAAGGTTTTGATGCAAAATTAATTAAAACGGAGTTAAACCTTTTAAAAAGAGTTGGTGCAAAAATAAAAACTTACAAAAATCTCATTTCAATTATAGGACCAAAAAAAATCAAAAATATTAAGCTTATTGAAACAAAAGAATACAATGGCTTTCCAACAGATCTTCAAGCACAATTTATGTCTCTTTTATGTAAAGCAAATGGAAAATCTGTAATTTCTGAAAGTATTTTTGAAAATAGATTTATGCATGTTGCAGAGCTTAGACGATTGGGAGCAAAGATTACGATTAAAAATAACAAGGCAAATATATTTGGCAATACAAACTTCCA
>OCZA010000414.1_pt1 | contig 15013 bp, 26 predicted proteins | sample 1539021 | NCBI WGS metagenome assembly OCZA01 (sample SAMEA2619376, study PRJEB22493) | marine metagenome | biome: marine biome (ENVO:00000447); feature: surface water layer (ENVO:00002042); material: "saline water (ENVO:00002010), including plankton (ENVO:xxxxxxxx)" | depth 5 m | reverse complement strand
CATAGTCTTTGCCTTTTTCTTCAATCAATTCATCTATATTCATTTGTTTCTCCTTTTTTGTTTTTTAATTTTAGTTTTAGGTTTTTTTAAATCTTGTACTAACTCTATGTGTTCTTTCATAGTCATTACTTTGTTGTGCTTAACTCTTTTTAATCTTGCTGCTAAGTTTTCTTTTTCAAAATCTTTCATAATTTTTTTAACCCCAGTAATTTTCATTGCATTCTTCCTCAAATTTTAATTCAACATATTTTTCTGCTTCTTCATCAGATAGACCTTTGGCTTTTGCTTCTTCCCAAAATTTTTCTTTTAAGAAATCATTTATGTGGTGACTCATCTTTTACCTCGTATTTACTAATTGAAGGCAACAAACCTTCGTTACTTAATTTTTCTTTAAATTTAAAAATTTCAACATCAATGACATTTAATAATTCTTCTACTGAATAAATAATGTATTGCTGACCAAACTGTTTTTCGACATTGAGTTTTTGTTCATTGGTTTTGCAAACTAAAACATCTTGTTCAGTTTCTTTGTGTTCAACCAACCAAGTTTCTTTAGGGAATGGTTTGACGTTGTTTTTTACTAATTCTTTTTCTAAAGCTGCATAACCACGCAGCATTGTCTCTACAGACTGCATAATTGCTGGGTTTTTTGCATAAACTAAATCTAGGTTCAGCTTGGTTCGTGCTTTTATGAACCTTTTTTGAAAGTTTATATCAGCTAATTTTTCTGGTTTTTCAACCCCAAAGTCAGTAACTAAGCGTATTTCAGCTTGTTTAAGCTTCGTTAAGAGATTATTTATAGCTTCGTTATACATATTAATTTAGTTCTCTAGGTTCGTTGGTTCTGGTTCTCTGTATTACAAATACAGAGAGAACCGAACCAAAAAACGATGCCTTTTGTACAACTACCATTAAAAAACGCACCAAAAACGCACCAAAAACGAACCAAATATTAGTCATGGCAGAAACAACTCCTTGAGTCATCGTCAAACAATTCAATCTGTTTTTGTTCTAATTTTGTAAGATCAACAAGGTTTATATAATTGTTATCTTTTCTAAATGTAGCTTTAGTTTTTGTTTCTTGTTCAATCCACCAGTCAGCTAATTCTGGCTTTTCTTTTATTATTTTTGTTAAAGTTTTTGTACCTTTTAAGTAACAAAGATCACAATTACCAGCTAAAGTTTTGCCATTATTGCTAGTCAATTTAAGGTCAAAATCATTGTTTTGCCAAAAATCAAAAACGTCTTTCAATAAAATTTTATCTTGATATAAAGGGCAAACACTTTCCCAAGAATTAGTATTATTGTCATTTTGTCTGTTTTGCTTTGCTACTCTCATTGGTTCGTCATATCTTAAACCGACAACATTAGTCCATTCTTTATGTCCTTTTGACTTCATAAATCGTTTCATTACGTTCATTTTTAATTCTTGTGTACACATTCGCATTATTGGATTAGGTAACATTTTTTTTCTCTTAATAAGAGCTGCAAAAGGTTCGCCATTTCTACTTGCTGTTTCATAAACAACTTCTTTAGTTCGATAAATTGGTCTTTCATCACAAATTTGTAGTTCAAGCCAATATATATTTACATTCCATTTATCTTGACAATCTTTAACAAAATCTAATGTCTGTGGCATTTCTTTACCTGTGTTTGCAAAAACGACATACAGTTCATTTGGTAAATTTTCATCATGTGCTTCTAATATTTTTTTCAACATAAAACCTGACGTTCTGCCACCAGAAAAACTAATTAAACCTGGACTATCAATTTTGTATGGATTCATTTTCTTTTTTAGCTATAAATTCTTTTAAATCAATCAAGTAAAGTTTTAAATTCATGGCTTGTTTGTGGTGAAACTCGGTATTAATAAAATCTTGCATAGCTTCTTTGTTATGAAAATCTATAGCTCTAATTAGCAAAGCAATAACATCTTGATAGGGCATTCTGGTTGTATTAGTAAATTGTCTTTTAGTTTTACTGGTCATCTTTTTTTTCATCTTTGTCTTTACCAATAAACTTAAACAACATGGCAAACCATTTTTGTTCTATTTCTTGTTGTTTCTTTTTTCTTTTTTTAGCCATTTAAAATAGTTGTTCGCTTAATTCTTTTGATTGATAACCTTTGCTATCTTCATGCAGTAATAAATTTGCATCTTTTAATTTTTTTAAAGCACGATTAACTGCACTTTTATCTAAACCAGTAATAGTGATAATTTCGTTATGTTTCAACCATATTGAACTAGGGTCACTGGCTTGTTTTTGCGTATTAACAATGCAATCCATAATCAATTGGTCTTTGTCAGTTATTTTTTGTGGTTTTGGTAAGTCAGCTTCGTCAATCAGTTGCAAAGCACCAGAACTCATATCATCAATAAAAGATAATTTTTGTTCTACAAATTTAAAGTTTTTAGTTTTCATTGGCACACCATCTTTGACCAATGACTGCGAAAACTCGACAAACATGTCAGAACCTAAATTTGTGCGTTTGACTCGATACTCCCAATCTACCGAAGCTTGTAAAACCGAAGAACCCCTGGCACGTTCAATATTGCCATGCCCAGAATGATGAATTAAAAAAATTGTGGAGTTAAAAGTATCTCTTAGATCGTCAACACGCTCTATAAATTCCGACATATCTTGTGACGAAGATTCATTACCAGAAAATGCACGTTGCAAAGTGTCAACAAAAATACAACCAACTTCACCAATATTATCTTCAACTTCGTAAATATGATCTTTTAATAATTGATGGTCTTTATCGTCTAATAATCTTGCACCTCTGTTAGATACAAAAATAGGCGCATTGCTTAACGATTGATCGTTAAGTGTTTGCCAAGCAGAAAATCTACGACTGATGTTTCTTTGACCTTCACCAGCTAAATAGATGATTGAATACTTAGTTGTCTTATGACCATGCCAATCACGACCTACACCTATATTTGCTGCTATATCTACTGAAGCAAAAGATTTGCCAGACTTTGGTGCGCCAAAAATACCGACAATAGAATTACGTTCTGCTATATTTTTTACTAACCAATTTGGGGGTTGTATGTTTTTTAAAATTTGATTGACTTGTACTAACTCAAAACTAACTCTTTTTTTTACTACATTAGCTAGGCAATAATCTAAAAATTCATTCGAGTTTTTAAAAAAGTCATTGATCTTGGCATCGTATAAATCGTCTTTTTCTTTAAAGTTTCTTGGTGGTTTGACAACCATACATTCTTTGGTAATTGGCTCTAATAAATCTTTTAATTGTTGACCACATTTAAGGCCTTGTTCGTCTTTGTCAGGAAAAATAATTACTTTGCGATTAGTCAAAGGAGTCCAATCGCAATTTTCTATATTGCCAACGCCACCATGCCAACAAGCAACGTCACCTTCGGTAAATATACTTTCAGCACCCAAACAAGCTTTTTCACCTTCATTTATAACAACATAACCTTCTGGATTTTTATTAGTACAAAAGATCGGTAGTTTGCCTTCTGGTCGTTTCATTACCCAACTACCATTTTGTCGAGAGAAGGGTGCATATTTTTGTTTAATCTGATGCCCTGGTTTGAATCGCATGACACAAAAATCATCTGAGTATCTAGTAAATATTTCTGCTTCAGCTTTTAAGGCAAACATATCTTTATCGGTGTAAGTTTTATAAGTTTTTTTTGGTTTGGGTTTAGCTGTGACTTTGGGTTGCTTGTTTTTATAAGGTTCTAAGACTTCATTGACATCTAAACCTTCTCTTTGAATTAACCAAGTAAGACCACCACCATCGTTTGCTTCAAAATCAAAAAAAGCTGATTTTTCTAGGTCTAAAGTTAGTGAACCTTTGTTACCCCAACGATAACTGTTGCCATCTTTTTTATTTGGTTCGCCAAGTAAGGCAACAGCTATTTCTGGGGTAATTTTTTCCCATTCGTAATCCATAGATGAATTACGTTAAAAAGGAATTTCATCGTTCAATGAGATAGAGTCAGAAGATGTAGTTTCGGTAAGTGTGTTAGGGGATTGACTAGAACTATCATCTTCTGACGTATGCCAAGTTGGAATAACAAAACTTTCTGGTCTTTGCTGCCAACCTGACAATTCAAATTTAGGTATAGATGTCGAACCCATACCAATAGGTTTACTTTCAGAACCGACCCATTTAACAATGGGTAACTTGCCTTCGTTTTCTTTTAAACCTTCCCAAATCAAATTACCAATTTGTTGAAAACCAGTATATTCACCATAGCTGTTACGTTGCCATAAAGAAGGTGCATGTGTGACGTTTTGATCGCCATTGATATATTTAGGTAATACCCAAACTGAAAAAGCTTTTTTATAATCTTCGTCTGGCTTGTCAACTTTGCTAAATAAATCTTTACCCCAAACATAAGAATAACCATTGACTGTGTCGTACTTACCAAAACCCATCAGCATTGTTGCTGGGTCAATCATAAAATGCGATACATCAATAGCTTCTTTGCCACGATAAAAAGTTTTTTCTTGAAAGTGATGTTTCATATAAGGACTATCTTCTGAATCTACTACAAAAGGGTTATTTTCTGTCATTGCTTACTCCGATTTTTCTTTGATTAATTTATTAAAGGTTGCTTTTAAAAAATCAATGTTTTCACTAAGGTAGGTTTCAAAATCAAGTTCAGCTTCCATTAAAAAACGTCTTTCACGACAATTTAAGTAATAGATTTGTTTGCAAAAGTCTAAAAAGTTAATATCTTCAAGGTTAAAACTGCCATTGGAATTTTCTTTATCTAAGGTCATTCACTTCTTCTTTAAAAATTAAGAATTTGATTTTTGACTGTAAAAAAAACTTTGTCAAATATTGGTCTGGTACTTGTACAAATTAGTAAAATGGTGTTTAATAGACAAATAAATAAATTTTTTGGAGAAAATTATGAAAAAAACAAGAAATGAATTACATCATGCGATGTTATTAAATTTAGAAGCAAAAGGTAAAATTGATTGTGGATTAGATTTAAACGCCTTTTCCCATGATGATTTATTACGTTTAGCTAACATTGTAGTTGCTAAACTAAAAGAAAAACCAGAACACAAATAAATAAATTTTTTGGAGAAAATTATGAAGAAAACTACATTACTAAAGCAATACGACACAGACGGTAATTTAATACCACATAAAAACTATGGATATTGTTCTTATAAATATGAACATAAAGGATATGTTTTACTTCCTTGTTCTAATGTTTGTGGCAGCAAAAGTTGGTATCAAATCATAACGCCAGAAGGAAAGAAGCTAAACGAAAATTTTGGTTATGTAGGCACATCAATTATATTTAACGATGAAATTTATACTTTGCATAATCTTGAAAGATGTAAAGAATTTATTAACCTACATATACAAGGTGAATAAAATTATGAAACCAATTACAGAACCTTATTACACAATTGGCACTGGTAATGGCAATGATGATTGTTACATTTCTACTTACCTAGATGATTGGCAAGAATTTGTAAAACAAAAACTTAAAGAAGAAACAAAATAACTATTTCTGGTATTTGTACAAAAAATTTATTTACTTGTACAACTACTAAAGGCATATTAAATAATTATTTTTGGAGAAAAGTATGACAGAACGCATAAAAAGAACCGAATTGTCTGGTAATAAAAGGGTGGTTGCTTATGTACACAATGGTGATAAACCCAGACAAAAAGCCGATATTAATTATCTTAAAAAAAACACCGATATAGAAATTATCAAACTCTATGAAGAAGCTGCTGAAATCAAAGGCAGTGATCGACCACAATTATTAAAGGCCTTACGCTATTGTCAACGCAAGGGTGCAACCTTATTGCTGTTGCAAAACAATGGTATGTTAAATTCTTTTGCAGTTTGCACAATTATTTTTGAACATTTAGCAGCATCAAAAATTAAGACGAGTATTTGGTCTTGGGATAGTTCGCAAAAATTAGATTTAGGTTTGACCGAAATCAGTGTCAAAACCTTATTGGTCTTAGCGATGCAGCATTCGAAACACATTTCGGAACGCACAAAACAAGCTTTAGCCAACGCAAGAGAACGTGGGGTAGTGTTGGGTGCAAAACCGAAAGTCTTAAAAAAAGCGACCGACTTAGCCAAGTTAAGCAATCGCAAAAATGCCCAGGAATACTATGAATCGGTGTACCCAATCATCAATAAAATTCAACAAGCTGGGGGTGAGTCCTTGCGTGACATTGCCACTGCTTTGACTGAACGCAATGTATTGACTAGGCGTGGCAAAGCCAAATGGAACGCTTCGCAAGTCAAAAATGTTTTAGACAACTATCAGGTGCAAAAATGACGATAGCAAATAAAATCAAAGCAACTGTCAGACCTTTGCAAAACAATACCAATAATAACGATCATTTAAACGATGCTGTCAGCTTAGTCATGCACGATTTACTGGTCTTAATTGATAGTCAACCATTCAATTTTTACAATTTCGATCTGCGTTATTGGGCATTGCTCTATAACATTATCAAATTAGGTCGAGACAAATATTACATTACTTACAATGAAATACTGTCGTGCAGTGACTTTTTATCAGATAGCAGCATTAATCGTTGGTTGAAAAATCAAGTAGCAGAAAACTATTTAGAAGTTAGCAGAGACCCAAAAGATCAACGTGTCAAACGCTACAATCTTGGCAATTCGGCTGCCTTAAAACGCATTGTTAGCAATCAAGTAGAATTTTTAAAAATCTATTTAACTCATGCTGAAAACTTCAGTGCGATTGGTTGGTATGCCGAACAACTAATCAGCGAATACGAAACAATTTTAGCAGCTTTAGAAAATACTTCTCAAAGTGAGATACGATAATTTTGACAAGAAAAAATAAAATGGTTTATAACTTACAGTATAAGTTTTTTTATGGAGAAAAAATCAATGACTAAGGAAATCCAACCATTAGTCTTGGGAAGCAAATGTGTACGCTTAACTTTGCCACTTTGCAACAATCAAGACTTGGCATTAGTGTTGCAACAATTAAAAAGTTTGACTGCCAAACTAGAACCTTTAGTGCAAGGCAAAGCCAATCAAGCAGTAAAAATATCTCATGCACGTTACCTAGTACATGAAACGCAATACCTAATCAAAGATGGCAAAGGCAAGGTGTACGATGCAGTTTGAGACCAGAACATTTAAAAGTTGTACAACTGTACAACTGTTACGTGTAATTTTAACTTTTAACATAAGGAGATAAGTATGAAAGCTAACTACCAAGCAGTCAAAGAGCGTATAGAAGCGAATCTAAGGGCTAATGGAATCAACCCTGATGCTTCGTATAATATATATGACAGTAAATCATCTAAAACACCTAGACGATGTAAACCAACTAGAAATGCTAGAAGGTCAGAACCTTTTACATTAGCTAAAAAGTTTATACATCTGCATTTATATGGGGGTGGCAACCTAACTATTGCCAGACAAGATTTCCAATGTGCAGAAGATCGTGCCGAAGGTTTTACTAATGTTTTTGTAAAAGAACGAGAAGAACCCTACGTTGTTAGAGAATCCCAAGATGAAGTCTATGACAGTTACTTTAGAACTGGGGAGTATCAAAATGTCTAATCTAGCAGTTGGTAAGATAACACCAGATGATCGTTTATCTTTTTCAATACTTGAAGCATCAATGAATGGCACTAAATATGCCAAACCAAACGATGTGCTAAATAATTGCATAGCTGCTAGCCAGGGCAAAGATATTTCTATTGCCACTAATAACTTTATGCAAGTTGGCAATCATTTAGAAAAACCAGTTATGGAACTGTTAGCTAAAAGGTTGGGTTTAATTGACGTGCAATATGAAATTACTGAACCAGTAAGACATAAGCATTTAGAATTAAATGGCTCGTTAGATGGTTTGGGTGTTGCTAGTGATATTTTTGTTAGTCAAGACGAAGAAAAGGGTTTTTACTTGCCAGAACACGATGAAGGTGAAGGCATCAAGCTCAATGGCAATATAATTATTGAAATAAAAATTGCTACTGGCTTTGGTGAAACTGTTTTACCAGCTTGGCGTGGCGTAACACAAGTTAAAGCTGCAATGGCTACTTGCGAATATGATTATGCTGTCATTGGTGTGCTTTATGGTTCTGATCTACGTTTGTTCTTTTATGAACGTGACATAGATTGGGAAAAAAATGTCTTAGAACCCCATGTCAAAGATTTTACTCGCAGAATTATTGAAGGTGATTTATACCCACCTTTTGATAATCAAGAATGTGCTGATATGTACCCAATTGATAATGGCAAAACAATTTGTTTGCCAGACTATGCTTTGGAACTTATTGAATCAAGAGAGCATTGCGATAAAACCATGAAAATATTGAAACAAACCAAAGATGAATGCGATAGGGCGTTGAAAGCTTTAATGCAAGAGTCTAGTCAAGGCAATATTGGTGACTATGTGGTGCAATGGAAAACTACGCATTACAAAGCTCAACCAGAAAAAACTAAAATTATTGAAGCAAAATCAGCTAGAACGACTAGAAATGTTTTGGCCATTCGCAAAAGCAGTTAAACTTCTTCTAAACAAAGCAAGGCGTTTCGCTTTGCTCTGTTTGGCACTTGATTAGCGTATTTGCTATCTAAAATTTCTCTAGATGCAGTTTCATAATCAGCTTCATCAATAGCTTCTAATAATAATTTAAAACCCAGTAATTTTTTTATGCCTAAGTTGTAGCACATATCACATAGCACTATTTTTATGTTCATTGGTTCAAACTTCCACATAGGTATATTACGATCTAAATCAAAAAACACAGTTTCTATATCGTTTTCTAACATAAAATCTGCTTCGGCTTGTTTGATGCCATTGCTGTCTATATTTCTACCATAACCAATAGTCATATAACCTTCAGTGCATTTGTAAGCTAATAATGAACAACCTTCTTCGCTTTTTATCTTTTTAATAAAATTATTTTTTAAAGTAGGCGTGACACCGATTTCATCGCTATCTTCTTGAAAGACCATGCCTTGATTTTCTATATAGGCATCTAAATAATCTGGTTCGACTGCTGTTGTTTTTTTGTTAGCTTTTAAAAATTTAAACATGGGGTTTTTTGTTTTTCATAATGCCAATGACACTTCTTACGCCAAAACTTGCACCAACAATTACTGATAACGAATATTTGTACCAATCTGGCATTTGTTCTAACGCTGCAAAACCTTCCATAACAAAAGGTACTGTTGAAGGTATAAAAGCTAAAATTAAGGGAATAGAAAATAAAATGACTAAGTATTCGTCTTTCCAACTTTGACCAGCATTTCGTGCTTGTAAGGTCTCCCAATCAGCTATACTTTTGCTTGATTGCACCATTACTTGTGCTTCGGCTTTGGCTTTAGCTTTGGTCTTTTCTACTTGTCCTTCTAAATAAGAACCACCCAAATCTGTTATCAATCTAATTAAATTAAACATCAGTCAAATAATTCTCTAGTTAATTCTGCTTCAAACAAAGGTCTAAATTGCTCTCTAGTTATCATGGCTAAATTAGCTCTAAGACGTTCTTTATTGTTTTCTTTATAAGCTAGGTCAAAAGTTTCTTCAGTATATAAAATCATTAAAAAAAAGAACGAACTACTAAAGAAGATAACAAAGTAATAACTACCCCAGCTATCCACCATAAACGCTGATTGTTTGACACAATCATTGCTTCAAGCCGATCAAATTTTTCATAGCATTGTTCCCATCGTAAACCACAAATTTCTTCATGGTTTGACAAGGCATTAGAGACTTGATTAATCGTTGTCCTGGATGTTTTTTTCTTTGCTGTCGGCATTTGTTGCACTTTTAGTTTCTAGCATTGTTTTTAATGCTTCGGTTTTAAGATTTACTAATTCTTTTTTATCAGTAAATTCTCTTGCTAAAGGTTCTAAAATTAACAAGCGTTGTTGATAAGAAACAATTTCTTCCATTAATGCTTGTTGTTCTTCTGACATATCGGCTTTGCGATATTCAATTTTTTCACCACTGTCTTTTTGCAAAGTTACAATTTGTTCTTGATCTTTCATAATTTATTCGTTGAAAAAGTTAAGCAAATTTTCTTTAATTTTTGCGTAACCATAAGGATTATATTTTTTAAAAACTAAGGCAAAGACAATGCCAAATAAAATTATACTAACTAAAATATCCATAAATTCAGCATAGTGTTCTTTTTTAATTTTTCTAGTTTTTTTATGTATTTAAAATCATACATATCAATTCTGTAAATTATTCAGTTGGCTTAGTAGGAAATTTAACTGTGTTTGGAAATCCTGGTTGTTGAGGTACATTAAGCAAATCAGTTCGATACTGTGACCATTCAGTTTGTTTAGGTTCTGATAGTTCGTTCCATCGTAAAGAATTAGAAACTATAGGATCAACTTCTAGTGCTAGTTTGCTATCACGTTCTAGTCTAATTTTTGCTGCTAGTTCTGCATCAAGTTCTGCTTGTGTAGGTGCTACATAAGCTTCATAGTCTGTACCAATAAGTTCAAGTAAAACGCTATTGTCTATAGTCATGTCTGTGTCATTAGGATTCAATGTATAAGGAATCCAACCATAGGTAGGGTGATTAATTTCAACATAAAACATAGTATTCTCTGAGTTGAGTGCTTGTGCGTTTCGTACTTCTGTTATTGTTACTTGTGTCATAAATATTACCTATTTTTAATTATGATATTCTTACCCAAAGACTGCCCATTAGAGAAACTAAAACAGAAACAGTACCACCATTATATTCACCAGTTTGTCCCATTAAACGCCAAGTACCTGATAAAGATTCATTTGAATAACCAGCAGTGCCTGAAAAATCTGTATATGAATTAGCAGTTCTTAAATTACTTCCTGCTAAAGTAGCACCACCATCTCTGTCAGCTATACTTCCTGCTGAATTAGCAAAACAATAAGTTCCAACAGCATCAAATGTTGTACTGACAGAAGCTGATACATTAGTTAAGCTAGAGCCATCACCAGAAAATGAAGCTGCTGTAACTGAGTCATTAAAGGTTGCTGCACCAGCAGCAGACATATCAAGGGTCAGAGCATTTATAGCAGAACCCCCATCATTGCCTTTAAATATTATATCTTTATCTTGTACACCAGCTTCCATAGCAAAATCACTAGAACTATTAAAAAATTTGCCTATTTCAGTACCAGCATCTTGAAAAGATATTTCTCCACCATCAGCATCAAGAATTATACTATTAGCAACATCAATGGTTAAATCACCACTTGATAAATCTATTTCTGTACCATCTATAGTTATGTTGTCAGCAATCAAACCAGCATTAGCTGTTACTGTGCCATTGAAACTAGCGTTACCAGCTTCGGACATATCGAGCGTCAGGGCAGTAACATCAGAGCCACCATCATTACCAACAAACTTTATATCTTTATCTGAAACACTTGATTGAAAAGTAAAATCTGAACTTGAATTTCTAATTTGTCCTATTGTTGTTCCACCATCATTAAATGTAATATCTCCACCATCAGCATCAAGAATAATATCTCCAGCAACATCTATAGTTAGATCGCCACTAGATAAATCTATCTCAGTGCCATCAATAGTAATGTTATCGACAACTACACCAGCATTAGCAGTCAAAGCACTAGAAGCTGACAAAGTAGTAAAAGCACCAGTTGAAGCTGAACTAGCACCAATAGCTGTGCCATCTATAGCACCACCATTTATATCAACTGTGTTTGACGTAGTAACAGATAAGGGTAAGGTTATCCAAGCATTGTTAGCACTGTTTCTTAGCTTTAATAAATTGTTAGCAGTATCAACCCATAACATATAAGCAAAAGTTGTCGAAGGTGCTGACGAATTAGAATTGTTGCTGACAATTGCATCAAGACAGTTGTTTAAATCAGAACGAAAATTTGCACCACTTTGGTTTGCTATATCATAATCGTGGGTTGCCATATTTTAAAATCCTCTAGCTAAGTAATCAAAAGTTCTAGCAATTGCACTATTAGAACTATTAAAAAATGTTATTGCGAAACCACTTGTTGTCAAACTAGAGATCGTATAGTAATCGCCAGAAACCATATTGTGTGCAGTTATAGATATTTGTGGAGTTGCCACAAAAGTTTCACCAAATGACACACTTAAAGCACTACTAGACGTTGTATTTTGTGCTGAATCAATTTTGCCATATGCACTAGCACTAGCAGATAGTGCCGAAATATAAACTTGGTGTGTGACATCGCCACTGACAACATTCATTCTGAATTTAAAAGCACGACCATAATAGTTACCAATTCTAAAATCTTGGTAATCACTATAAGTTGGACTGCCACTTGGATCATCGTCAGTAGTAGCAATTTGCAAACTAAGTTCAACGTCATCGTAAGTATTAATGTCGATAGAATCCCAAGTATCTATGTTGCCTGATCTTGCATCAAAAAAATCTGTGGTACTGTCAGTTGTAAAAGTTAGGGCAGTAGCTATGCGATAAGTACCAACTGCACCAGTATCTAGCACATTGGCAAATTGATAACTACCAGTTAAATCAACACCACCAACTGCATCAATCAGTCCTAACGTATCTACTTCACCTAAAGAATCCCATAAAGAATCTGCTTCAAGTTTTAAAGTATTGTTGTCAACGACAATCATGTTGGTTTTAGTACCACTGAAAGTAGGACTTTCAGTTGTAGTTGTTTTAACTAAAGTTTGAAATTGATCTGGCGTAACAGTATTAACCACACTGGTTGCAGTTGCCGATTTAAAACCAGAACTATCTACTGCTTTTATTAAATAAGTACCAACTAGAAGATCGACTTGCGTTGAATTAGAAATTCCTGATACTGCTTCACCAATTTGTACTGAGTTTGACCAAACTGCACCAGACGTTAATGAACTATGTCTAATTTCAAAACTACCACCAATTTTTACGTCTAAGTCTGTGGTCGGTGTCCAAGACAAAGTTGCAGTATTACTATCAGCACGAAGATAAAAATTACTGACATCAGAAGGTATTGCAGTAATACCATAAATTCTTTGTGTGTAAGAACTATATTCCGAAGCAACACCAGCAGTATTAACTGCTCTAATTCTAAATTCATACAAACTAGGTTCAATGTCATAAAACACAAAATTAGTACCGAGCGATGAACCAGCACGAACAAAAGAAGTATCGGTTGTTTTTTTATATTCAACTTCGTAGCGTTCTATATTTACGCCAAGTGCTTCCCAAGTAGGATTGCTACTAGTAACAAAATTTAAAATGGCTTTGGCTTTTACACCAGAACCTTGCGTAGTTGTAAATAATTCTTCGGTAACTGCTGTGATAGCAGCATTATTTACTGCTGGTAGTTTTGAAGTATCTTCAACTGCAAAAACAGTAGTAGCAAAATCAGAATAAACACCAAGTCTATTTTTTGCCCTAACTGCAATTAAATATTGACCAGCTTCTAACTGATCGATAGTAAAAATTTCTGAATTTGATCTGCCAGTAAAATCAAACGAAGTACGATTAGTGTCATGTATGCTATTGATTCTGTTTACACCTATTTCATAAGATTGTATGTAAGCATTGTTGGTTTGACTCCAGGTCACAGTCACACGATTAAATAAATTAGGATTAGTAAATATCAATTCTTCAGTAGGTGTTGCTAACACTGGTTTTACGACATCAGAAAAATTAGGTAGGGCAGTATTAGGTGAAGTATCTTGTGCAGTGATCGTGCCAAAATTATAGACATCATCATCATATTCTCTTGCAACAATTTTGACTTCATCATCGTTTTGTAATTCTAGTTTCATAATGCGAAACTTTTTACCAGCATTGTTATTTAAGCTGTCAAAACCTAACGCTGCTAAAGAGATATAACAAATGTCATTTACTTCTGCTCTTAGGCCAACAATAGTTGTTGTAAAGCTAATGATTAAACTTTGTCGTGATTGTTTCATGTTCATGGTGGCAATCATGGCAGCACGTTCAAATTGGTCGGTGAATGGCAATTCAATAGATTTTTTTAAAGTTAAGTTATTGTCTTGCGTTTTGAATGTTGAACTTTTAACAATGGCAAAATCACCTTGATAATTTTTTTCTGGATTTATAAAAGTTGCTTGTATTTCATTGGTTTTAAAATCTTTACCACCTAATGCTAGATCATAAGAACCAATTATGTTGCTTTCATCAAAAGTTTGTACTGCTGTGCCAATACTATCAATTATTAATTTATATTTACCACCAGTAAAAACCAAACTGCCACGACAAGAAGTTAAAAGCTGTTCAATTATTTTGAGTGCAGTTTGATTGGTCTGTACTAACCCATTAGTAGTATATTTTTTTTGTGTAAAGTCACCGACTGTTACTAAAGTGTCACATTCTGTGGCAGCACTGATAAACGAAGTAGTGTCAATGTCACTAGTTGCAATACCACGACCATAAATATTATTAGTCAAATAATCAAAAATGCACAATGCTGGATTAGTAGAAAAAAGCTTATTGGTATTAGCACTGTTAGGATGCGTTAATTTTTTACCTTTAACTTGAAAATTTATTTGGGGAATACCTGTTGAGCCAAAAACATCAGGGTCAAACAACAAACGTAAATAAACATAAGCTACCCCATTTAATTTATCATTACTCGTCCATGCAGTTTCAGTAGTTAATCTACTAGGTGGTGTTTGCGAATCTTTGCCAAGAAATTTTTGTAGCTCAACAAAAGGTTTATATTTAGGTAACAAGCCAGTATATAAAGTTGATTGACCAAAAGTTATAACTGAGTCATCAATGTCTGGAAAATATGTACCTTCAATAGCTTCTTCATTAAAAAACACATTGTCTATTGCTTCTATTTCACCTTCGCAAATAGCAATGACCATGTGTAAATATTCATTGTCATCACCAGTGACTTCATAAAATATTGGCGTACCACCAACTCGTCTTTCCCCATAAATAACTGGTAGGGGATTGGTATTACCTTGCTGGTTTGATAATGCTTTTGCTGCTTGTGTACCTAAATTGTCTTGGAACTCTGGTATATCCATACCCAAGACTTTGATGCCAGTATATAA
>OCZA010000413.1_pt1 | contig 15034 bp, 11 predicted proteins | sample 1539021 | NCBI WGS metagenome assembly OCZA01 (sample SAMEA2619376, study PRJEB22493) | marine metagenome | biome: marine biome (ENVO:00000447); feature: surface water layer (ENVO:00002042); material: "saline water (ENVO:00002010), including plankton (ENVO:xxxxxxxx)" | depth 5 m | reverse complement strand
TTCGAGTATTCAGTCTTAACTGATAATATTTAGTAGTTAATGTAGTGAGGATTTATTATTTAAATAAAGGAGTGTAGCTCAACTGGTAGAGCACCGGTCTCCAAAACCGGGGGCTGGGGGTTCGAGCCCCTCCACTCCTGCCAATTATATACATGATAAATTATTAATGACTTTGACTTATAAAAAAAAAAATTGTAAATAAACATTTTTGTTCTTGCAAGAAAGGCTTCTCATGGCTAAAACAAACCCCGCGCAATTTGTTAGGCAGGTAAGACAAGAAATTAACAGAATAACTTGGGCTTCTAGACGAGAAACTATGTTCGCATCATTAAGTGTTTTCGTTATGGCATTAATAGCTTCTATTTTTTTCTTATTAGTTGATCTTATGCTTTCAAACATTGTCCAATATTTATTAAGTTTTGGTGGTTAATTACATTGTTTATACTTTTCTCAATTCTAATCTTGAAATTGGACGGCAAATATGTCTAAAAAATGGTATGTTATTCATGTTTTTTCTGGTTCTGAAAAAAAAGTTTCTCAAAGTATTGAAGAGCAAGTTATTTCAAAGAATATGCAAGATTTGATTGAAGAAGTTTTAGTCCCAACAGAAGAGGTGGTAGAAGTAAGACGCGGCAGTAAAATTCAATCTGAAAAGAAATTTTTTCCAGGTTATATTTTAGTTAAAATGGAAATGACAGATCAATCCTGGCATTTAATTAAATCACAGTCAAAAGTTACTGGTTTTCTAGGTGGTAAGGGCAAACCTATTGCCATAAGTCAAGCTGAAGCTAAGCGACTAATTGATCAAATAAGTGAAGGTATTGAAAGACCTAGATCTAGTATTATATATGAAATCGGAGAAGAAGTCAGAGTATCTGAAGGTCCATTTCAAAGTTTTAATGGTTTGGTTGAAGAAATTGATGAGGATAAATCAAGATTAAAAGTTGCTGTTTCTATTTTTGGTAGATCAACTCCTGTGGATCTTGAGTATAGTCAGGTAGAGAAGATTTAAATAATTATTATACAACCAACAATATTTGTTGTGAGGGAGAAAAATGGCAAAGAAAATAGATGGATACATAAAGCTAAATATACCAGCTGGAGCAGCTAACCCTTCCCCTCCTGTAGGTCCTGCATTGGGCCAAAGAGGTGTAAATATTATGGAATTTTGTAAAGCCTTTAATGCTTCAACAGATTCCTTAGAAAAAAATATGCCTATACCAGTTGTTATAACAGTATTTTCAGATAAGAGCTTTAGTTTTATTACAAAGACACCACCTGTTTCTTTTTACCTTAAAAAAGCTGCGGGTAAAGATAAAGGTTCTAGTGAGCCAGGTAGAACTGTAGGTGGGTCAGTTAAGATAGATCAAATTAGAGAAATTGCAGAAAATAAAATGAAAGATCTCAACGCTGCTAATATTGAAGGGGCAATTGAAATGGTTAGAGGTTCTGCTAGATCAATGGGATTAGAGGTTTTGGAGTAAATAATGAAAAAAGGAAAATTTTTAACTGATGTATATAAAAATATAGAAAACAAATCTTTTACCGTTAAAGACGCAATCGACTTTTTTGTTGAAAGTAAAAGGGAAAAGTTTGATGAAACAATTGAGATTTCTATGAATTTAGGTATTGACCCAAGACACGCCGATCAAATGGTAAGAGGCGTTGTATCTTTACCGAATGGTAATGGTAAAAATATGAAAGTTGCTGTATTCGCAAGGGATCAGAAAGCAATTGAGGCTAAAGAAGCTGGTGCAGATGTTGTTGGCGCAGAAGACTTAGCAGAAGATATGCAAAAGGGTAATTTAAATTATGATAGAATTATAGCAACACCTGATCTAATGGGGGTGGTTGGTAGAATTGGAAAAGTTTTGGGCCCAAAAGGTTTAATGCCTAATCCAAAATTGGGAACAGTTACAGCAGATGTAAAAGTTGCAGTTGAAGCAGCTAAATCAGGACAAGTCCAATACAGGGCCGAAAAAACTGGTATAGTACAGGCAGGGGTTGGAAAAATTAGCTTTGGTTCAGATAAATTAGTTGAAAATGTTAACTCATTTATAGATTCAATTCAAAAATCTAGACCTTCTGGTGCAAAAGGCACGTTTATAAAGAAAATATCAATCAGCTCTACAATGGGAGCTGGTATAAATATAAATATATAGTTTAAATATATATTTATTTAGAGAGTAATTTTAATTATTCTCTATCAGTCTTTAACTAGACTGATCCTGTCCAAGACTGTAGGGGAAATTTTTCTTAATATCCTACATAGACAATTAGAGCAGTTATCTGCTTGATTTGAAAGGGACGGGCCGTGGGTAATTTATTACCTGGAATGCAACAACTGTCATGACATATTGTTATGACAAAAACGTGGAGACTTATCGGTGGATAAAAAACAAAAAACTGATCTAGTCAAAACTTTGCATAATACATTCGAAGATGCTGCTTCAGTAGTTGTCGTTCATTGTGTTGGTCTAACGGTCGCGGAGAGTACAGATCTCCGAAATAAAATGCGTAATGAAAATTGTTATTTTAAAGTTACAAAAAATAAAATTACTCGATTAGCATTAAAAGAAACCAAGTATCAGCATATGGATGAAATGTTTAGAGGACCGACAGCGATTGGTTCATCTAAAGATCCGGTAATGGCCGCAAAGATTTTGGTTGATTTTGCTAAAGAGAATGAAAAGCTAGTTATAATTGGAGGAGGTTTAGAAGATAAACCACTTTCAAAAATAGATGTGGAAGCACTTGCAAAGCTCCCAAGCCTATCTGATTTAAGAGGTAAGATCGTTGGTTTGCTTCAAGCACCAGCTTCAAAGATTTTAAGATTAACAATGGAGCCGGCTTCACAAGTTTTAAGAACAATTTCACAAAAATCACAACAATAACAATTAATATATTATTAGGAGAAAAAAATGGCAGACTTAGAAAAAATTGCAGAAGATTTGAGTTCATTAACGGTTCTAGAGGCAGCTGATTTAGCTAAGCTTCTTGAAGATAAATGGGGTGTATCAGCATCAGCGCCTGTTGCTGTAGCTGCTGCAGGTGGTGCTGAAGCAGCTCCTTCAGCCGAAGCTAAAACTGAATTTAATGTAATGTTAACAGCAATTGGTGAAAAGAAAATAAACGTCATCAAAGAAGTTAGAGCAGTAACGGGGCTAGGTTTGAAAGAAGCTAAAGATTTAGTTGAGGCAGCTCCATCAATGGTTAAAGAAGGGGTTCCTGAGGCTGAAGCAAATGAAATTAAAGGTAAACTCGAAGAAGCTGGTGCTTCCGTTGAGGTAAAATAAGTTTGTCTTTTACCTTTAATAAAAAAACAGGCTTAATTAATTAAGTCTGTTTATAAATACGTTTTTTCATATGGTCGTATTGGCTAATTAAGTTTTAAAAGGATAATAAATGTCAGCTCAGCAAAGTACATTAATGAATAGAAGAAGAGTTAGAAGAACGTTTGGTAAAATTAGCGAAGTAGCAGAGATGCCAAACCTAATTGAAGTTCAAAGAAATTCTTACGAACAGTTTCTTCAGATGTATGATCCAGTTGATGAAAGAATTGATGTAGGTTTGCAGGCTGTATTTAATTCGGTTTTTCCAATTAAAGATTTTGCAGGTAGATCAATGTTAGAATTTGTTTCTTACACTTTAGAAAAACCTAAATATGACGTTGATGAATGTCATCAAAGAGGTTTAACTTTTGCTTCTCCACTCAGATTAACTTTAAGATTAATAGTATGGGACTTAGATCCTGACACTGGTGCTAAATCAATTCGAGATATGAAAGAACAAGACGTTTATATGGGTGATATGCCTCTTATGACTCCAAATGGAACTTTTGTTGTAAATGGAACTGAAAGAGTTATAGTTTCACAAATGCATCGATCTCCTGGGGTCTTTTTTGATCATGATAAAGGTAAAACTCATGCATCTGGTAAATTCCTTTTTGCTGCAAGGGTAATTCCTTATAGAGGATCTTGGTTAGATTTTGAATTTGATCCAAAGGATATTTTAAATGTTAGGATTGATAGAAGAAGAAAATTACCGTGTACAACTTTTTTAATGGCATTATTAGACAATAATTCCGAAGAGTATTTAAAAGAATGTAATGAAAAAAACTTAGAGCCTGACAGAACTCAACTTATTGGTATGACAAGAGAAGATATTTTAAAATATTTTTATAGATCACAAACATATCAATTAAAAGCAGAAAAATGGGTCACTGAATTCTTTGCAGATAATTATAAGAGCCAAAGATTGAACTTCGATTTAATCGATGCTTCTAAAAATAAAATTCTTGCTAAAGCAGGCGATAAAATTACTCAAAGAAAGATCAAATCTCTAGTAGAAGATGGTTTAAAATTAATAGAAGTAAAAGAAGAAGAAATAATAGGAAAATTTATATCTGAGGATATTATAAATGAAAATACTGGTGAAGTTTATGCAGAAGCTGGTGATGAAGTTACCGAAGATCTTATAAAGTTATTTAAGTTAAATGATCTACATAATTTGAATATCTTATCTATAGACAGCTCTTCTGTTGGGCCTTGGATAAGAAATACATTGGCATTGGATAAAAATGCTTCTAGGGAAGAGGCATTAGTTGACATATATAGAGTTATGAGACCTGGTGAACCTCCTGCTCATGAAACTGCTGAGATTTTATTTAACAATTTATTCTTTGACGAAGAAAGATATGATTTGTCTGCAGTAGGTAGGGTTAAAATGTCAGCACGTTTAAACCTAGAAGTTGATGACAGTATAAGAGTTTTGAGAAAAGTTGATGTTCTGGAAATTATAAAAGAACTAATTTCTCTTAAAGATGGCCATGGAGAAATTGACGATATAGACCATTTAGGTAATAGAAGGGTACGGTCAGTTGGTGAGTTATTAGAGAATCAATATCGGGTAGGTCTTTCAAGAATGGAAAGAGCAATTAAAGAAAGAATGAGCTCAGCAAATGAAATTGAAAATTTAATGCCCCAAGATCTTATTAATGCAAAGCCAGCTGCAGCATCGCTTAGAGAATTTTTTGGCTCAAGCCAATTATCTCAATTTATGGATCAAACCAACCCTCTCTCAGAAATTACACATAAAAGAAGAGTTTCTGCACTAGGCCCAGGTGGGCTTACAAGAGAAAGAGCTGGGTTTGAAGTTAGAGATGTCCATCCCACACACTATGGTAGGATTTGCCCTATTGAGACACCAGAAGGACCCAATATTGGACTAATAAATTCTTTGGCAACTTTTGCTCAGATAAATCAATATGGTTTTATTGAAACACCTTACAGGAAAGTAGACAATGGTAAAGTGACTAAAGATGTTGTTTACGTTTCTGCTATAGAAGAAGGTAAGTTTACAATTGCACAAGCTAATGCGGAATTAGATAGTTCGGATAATTTTACTGATGATCTACTTCCTGTCAGAAAAGGAGGGGATATTGGTTTAGCTAACCCAAGTGATATTAATCTTATGGATGTTTCACCTAAACAATTGGTTTCCGTTGCGTCTGCTTTAATACCGTTTTTAGAAAATGATGATGCAAACAGAGCTTTAATGGGGTCTAATATGATGAGACAAGCAGTTCCATTAGTAAAATCTGAAAGTCCTCTTGTAGGGACTGGGATAGAAGCCACGGTAGCGCAGGATTCAGGTGTAACTCTAGTAGCGCGAAGATCAGGAGTAGTTGACCAAGTTGATGCTACAAGGATAGTTATTCGAGCTCATTCTGCCGATGCAGCTGACGTAAGTCCAGTAGATATTTACTCATTATTAAAATTTCAAAGGAGCAACCAAAATACTTGTATAAATCAAAGGCCGTTGGTTCAAGTGGGTGACATAATTAATAGTGGAGACATAATTGCTGATGGCCCAGCTACTGAAGACGGAGAATTAGCTTTAGGTAGAAATGTCTTAGTGGCGTTTATGCCCTGGAATGGCTATAATTTTGAAGATTCAATTTTGATTTCTGAAAGAATAGTTAAAGAAGATGTTTTTTCTTCTATCCACATAGAAGAATTTGAAGTAATGGCAAGAGATACAAAGTTAGGCCAGGAAGAAATTACTCGTGATATTCCAAATATTGGTGAAGAAGCTCTAAGAAATTTAGATGAGGCTGGTATGGTATATATTGGTGCTGAAGTTAAACAAGGTGATATAATGGTTGGTAAAGTTACGCCTAAAGGTGAAAGCCCAATGACACCTGAGGAAAAATTGCTTAGAGCCATATTTGGAGAGAAAGCCTCAGATGTTCGTGATACATCATTAAAAGTTCCACCAGGAGTTTCAGGTACCATTGTTGATGTCAGAGTTTTCTCCAGAAGAGGTGTTGACAAAGATGAAAGAGCTAGAGCTATTGAAAGGGCTGAAATAGAAAAATTCGCTAAGGATAGAGATGATGAAAAAACTATTCTTGAAAGAGGTTTTTATGGACGTCTTAAAGAATATATTATTGGTAATAAGATACACGGTTCATCTATTAAAATATTAAAAAATGGGGATTTATTAACTGAGGAAATTATTTCAGATTTATCACGAAATGATATCAGAACAATTAAGATTGAAGATGATAAAGTTCAGAAAAAGATTGAAAAATTATCTAATCATTTTGATGGGGTTATAAAAACCTTAGAAAATAGATTTAATGACAGGGTTGATAAGTTACAAAGAGGTGACGAATTATTGCCTGGTGTAATGAAGATGGTTAAAGTTTTTGTTGCAGTTAAAAGAAAACTTCAGTCAGGGGACAAAATGGCAGGAAGACACGGCAATAAAGGCGTTATTTCAAGGATTATTCCTTCTGAAGATATGCCTTATACAAAAGATGGTACGCCTGTTGATGTTGTATTGAATCCTTTAGGTGTTCCTTCTAGAATGAATGTTGGACAGATATTAGAAACTCATTTGGGTTGGGCTGCTTCTGGTTTAGGGGATAAGATTGGTAAAATGATTGAGAGTAATCATGATGCTAAAAACGAAAATATTAGAAGTTTTTTAACTCAAATTTATGGAGAAAAGCAATATAAATCCGATTTTTCAAAGATGAATGATAACGATTTAATGCAGCAAGCTCTTAACTTAAGAAGAGGTGTGCCGATGGCTACCCCAGTTTTTGACGGAGCTAGTGAAAAAGATGTTAGAAATATTCTAAATTTGGCAGATCTAGACGAAACAGGTCAAGTTTGGTTAACTGATGGTAGAACAGGCGAAGTTTTTGATAGAAAAGTTACGGTTGGTTATATTTACATGTTAAAATTACATCATTTAGTAGATGATAAAATACATGCAAGATCGATTGGTCCCTATTCACTAGTAACGCAACAACCTCTTGGTGGCAAGGCTCAATTTGGCGGTCAAAGATTTGGTGAAATGGAAGTGTGGGCTCTAGAAGCATATGGTGCTGCCTATACCCTACAAGAAATGCTTACTGTTAAATCTGATGATGTTTCTGGTAGAACAAAAGTTTATGAATCGATAATCAAGGGTGATGACGATTTTGAAGCAGGTATTCCAGAATCATTTAATGTTTTAATCAAAGAGTTAAAATCTTTAGGCTTAAATGTAAATATGGATTTAGTTGAATAATTTATTGATTTTTAAAAAGAATAGGAACGCAAATGAATGAACTTATGAATTCTTTTGGCCAAACAGGTTCAACACAAAGTTTTGACCAAATTAGTATTTCTATAGCATCACCAGAGGCCATAAAAAGTTGGTCCTTTGGTGAAATTAGAAAGCCAGAAACAATAAACTACAGAACCTTTAAGCCAGAACGTGATGGTCTTTTTTGTGCAAAGATATTTGGTCCTGTAAGAGATTATGAGTGTTTATGTGGCAAATATAAGCGTATGAAGTACAGGGGTATTATATGTGAAAAGTGTGGGGTAGAGGTAACTCTTTCTAAGGTAAGAAGAGAGAGGATGGGGCATATTGATCTCGCTGCTCCGGTTGCACATATATGGTTTTTAAAATCATTACCTTCACGCATAGGCTTGCTTGTAGATATGACCCTCAAGGATTTAGAAAGAGTTCTCTATTTTGAATACTTTTTAGTTACTGAGCCTGGTTTAACTTCGTTAACAAAAGGTCAATTATTAACTGAAGAAGATTATGACGGTGCTCTTGATGAATTCGGTGATGAAAGTTTTGAAGTTTCAATAGGTGCGGAAGCAATTAAAAGAATCTTAACTGAAATGGATTTAGAAGAAGAACTTATAAAAATACGTGATGATTTGTCCAAAACAGGTTCTGAAATCAAAAGAAAAAAATTAGTAAAAAGACTTAAATTGATAGAATCTTTTATTGAATCCGGTGCTAAACCAGAATGGATGATTCTCGAGGTTGTTCCAGTTATCCCACCTGAACTACGTCCTTTAGTACCGCTGGATGGTGGAAGATTTGCAACTTCTGATCTAAATGACTTGTATAGAAGGGTTATAAATAGGAATAATCGTTTAAAAAGACTTATTGAGTTAAGGGCGCCTGATATTATTATTCGTAATGAAAAGAGAATGTTACAAGAATCTGTAGATGCTTTGTTTGATAATGGTAGACGAGGCAGAGTCATAACAGGGGTAAATAAAAGGCCATTAAAATCTTTATCTGACATGCTTAAGGGTAAACAGGGAAGATTTAGACAAAACTTACTAGGAAAACGAGTTGATTATTCTGGTAGATCCGTAATTGTTGTTGGACCTGAATTAAAGTTACATCAATGTGGCCTTCCAAAAAAAATGGCTTTAGAATTGTTTAAACCGTTCATTTATTCAAGATTAGAGCTTTATGGGTTAGCAAGTACTGTAAAAGCAGCTAAAAGAATGGTTGAAAAAGAAAGACCTGAAGTTTGGGACATCCTTGAAGAGGTGATAAGAGAGCATCCCGTTATGCTTAATAGGGCACCAACATTGCATCGATTAGGAATACAAGCATTTGAACCAGTTTTGATTGAAGGAAAAGCAATAAATTTACATCCTCTTGTATGTACAGCTTTTAATGCAGATTTTGATGGTGATCAGATGGCAGTTCATGTTCCTTTATCACTAGAGGCTCAACTTGAAGCAAGAGTCTTGATGATGTCAACAAATAATATATTATCTCCTTCAAGTGGAAAGCCTATCATCGTGCCATCACAAGATATCATATTAGGTTTATATTATTTATCTATGATAAGTGATTCTCTGAAAGGTGAGGGTATGATATTTTCATCTCCTACGGAAGTGTTAATGGCCCTAGACAATTCTCAAGTTGAACTTCAAGCGAAAATTAAAGTTAGAGTTAATACGTATGATAATGAAGGCAAAAATATTGTAAAAATTGTTGAAACAACTCCAGGAAGAGCTAAACTTTCAACATTACTTCCTAAACATAAGTCGGTAGATTTTAATACTATTAATAAGTTGATGACAAAAAAAGAAGTTACGAATGTCATTGATTACGTTTATCGACATTGTGGGCAAAAAGATACCGTTATCTTTTGTGATCAGCTCATGGCAATGGGTTTTAGGCATGCTTGTACTGCTGGTATATCTTTTGGTATTTCTGATCTTGAAACGCCAAAAGCTAAAGCTGAACTTATGATGCAAGCAGAAAAACAAGTTAAGGATTTTGAACAACAGTATCAAGATGGATTGATTACTCAAGGTGAAAAATATAATAAAGTTGTTGATGTTTGGTCTAAATGCTCTGATGATGTTGCTGCTGAAATGATGAAGAATATTTCAACCATAAAGGTTGGAGAACCTGTGAACTCAGTTTGGATGATGGCTCATTCAGGGGCTAGGGGATCTGCCGCTCAAATTAAACAATTAGCAGGTATGAGAGGCTTGATGGCTAAGCCTTCAGGTGAAATTATTGAAACACCTATCAAATCATCTTTCAAAGATGGTCTAAATGTTCTTGAATATTTTAATTCTACCCATGGTGCCAGAAAAGGACTCGCGGACACAGCTTTAAAAACAGCTAACTCTGGATATCTAACAAGAAGATTAGTTGATGTCGCCCAAGATTGTATTGTTACTGAAGAAGATTGTGGAACAGAAAATGGTTTTGTAATGAGGGCTGTAATTGAAGGTGGAGACATTATTGAACCTCTTGCTGAAAGGATTTTGGGTAGAACTGCGGCTTCTGACATTATAGATTCAAAAGATAATACTATTATTTTACATAAAGGTATTATTATAACTGAGGATGATATTGAAAAGATAGAAAAGGCTGGTATTGATCAAGTTAAAGTTAGATCTGCCTTAACTTGTGAAACACAACCAGGTATCTGTGCAGCATGTTATGGAAGAGATCTGGCTAGAGGTACTCCAGTTAATATTGGAGAAGCTGTAGGAGTTATTGCCGCTCAATCGATAGGTGAACCTGGTACTCAGCTAACAATGAGAACATTTCATATTGGTGGTGCTGCTCAACGTGGTGCTGAACAATCTAAAATTGAGGCACCTTTTGATGGCAAAATAAGGTTGGATAATACTTCTTTAGTAACAACAGAGGATGGTAGTGAGATTGTTCTTTCTCGTTCATCTGAAATGCTTATTTTAGATGATCAAGGAAGAGAAAAAGCTCGATATCGTCTTCAATATGGAGCTAAGTTGTTAAAAAAAGATGATACCACTGTAAAAGCTGGTCAAATATTAGCTGAATGGGATCCATACACAATACCAATTATTACAGAAAAAGAAGGAACTGCTCATTATGTCGATCTTGTAGAAGGCATTTCCATGAGAGAAACAATTGACGAATCGACTGGTATAGGAAGTAAAGTTGTAATGGATTGGAAGCAACAATCTGGTGGATCAAATTTGAGGCCAAGAATAACTTTGAGAGATGCTGATGGAGAAGTAATAAATTTACCAAATGGATTAGAAGCCAGATATTTTATGTCCATGAATGCAATTTTAAGTGTTGAAAATGGAAGTAAGGTCAAAGCTGGAGCAGTTTTAGCTCGAATCCCAAGAGAAAGCTCTAAAACTAGAGATATTACTGGAGGATTGCCAAGAGTTGCCGAGTTGTTTGAAGCAAGAAAACCAAAAGATTTTGCAATAATTTCAGAAAGTGACGGGGTAGTTGAATTTGGAGCAGACTATAAAGCTAAGAGAAGGATCAGAGTTGTTCCGCAAGATAGTGAAATTGATGCCGTTGAATATATGGTTCCAAAAGGAAAATTACTAGCTGTTCAAGAAGGTGACTTTATTAGAAAAGGTGACATGATAATTGATGGCAGTCCAGTTCCACACGATATACTTAATATACTAGGTGTGGAAGCTTTGGCAGATTACTTAGTTAAAGAAGTTCAGGATGTTTATAGGTTACAAGGAGTTAAGATTAATGATAAACATATTGAAGTTATTGTAAGACAAATGTTGCAAAAAACTGAAATAACTGATCATGGTGGCACAACATTTCTTAACGGAGAGCATGTAAATAGATTAGAATTCAAATTAGCTAATGAAAAAGCTCTCAAAGAAGGTTTTGAGCCTGCAAAAGGAGTTTCAGTTTTATTAGGTATAACTAAAGCTAGCTTGCAAACAGAAAGTTTTATATCTGCAGCTTCTTTTCAGGAAACAACACGTGTTTTAACTGAAGCTGCAGTATCAGGTAAATCTGATGCTCTTTCTGGGTTGAAAGAAAATGTTATTGTCGGACGCTTAGTACCTGCTGGAACGGGTTCAATTGTTAACAAACTTAGAATGACTGCTAGTAAAAGAGATAAAGAAATTTTAGATAGTATGGCAAAAGAAGAGCCTGTCTTGATTGAAGAAATGGAAGAAAAACTAGATTGACAAATGCATGTGAATTAATATGTAAATTAATCATCAGTATGTATTTTGTCCTTGACCATTGACTAAGTTAAGAATATAATCCCGCAAATATTGGGTTCTGGTTGTAATTTTAATTAGACGCTAGCCCTTTATTCGTATTATTTATAAAGCTTGTTTCAGCTACTTGTTTTTTATGAAGGATTTTTAAATGCCTACTATTAATCAGCTTATAAGGCATGGTCGTAATCGACCAGTTAATAAAACAAAAGTTCCTGCCATGCAATCTTGTCCTCAAAAAAGAGGTGTATGTACACGAGTATATACTACCACTCCCAAGAAACCAAATTCTGCTCTAAGAAAGGTTGCTAGGATTAGGCTTACAAACGGTTTTGAGGTTACATCCTACATACCTGGTGAAGGTCATAATTTACAAGAACATTCTGTTGTGATGATAAGGGGAGGTAGAGTTAAAGATCTACCTGGTGTAAGATATCACGTTATTAGAGGAACTTTGGATACACAAGGTGTTTCAGATAGACGTCAAAGAAGATCCAAATACGGTGCTAAACGACCTAAATAAAAAGGAAATTTTAAATGTCAAGACGTAGAAAAGCTATAAAAAGAGAAGTTATGCCTGATCCGAAGTTCAACGATAAGATTGTATCTAAATTCACATCGTGTTTGATGTTTGACGGTAAAAGGTCCACTGCTGAGAAGATAGTTTATGGTGCATTTGAAGTTATTGAAAAGAAAGCTGGTGTTGAGCCTGTGAAAATTTTTCACGAAGCTTTAGGTAATGTTCAACCTCAACTTGAAGTTAGATCTAGGCGTGTCGGTGGTGCTACTTATCAGGTCCCGGTAGAAGTTCGGTCAGATAGGGCTTTAGCGCTTGCAATTAGATGGCTTATAAATAGTAGTAGAAATAGGTCAGAAAATTCAATGACAGAAAGACTTAGTGGTGAGTTAATAGATGCTTCTTCAAACAGAGGTGCTTCTGTTAAAAAAAGGGAAGATACTCATAAAATGGCTGAAGCAAATAAAGCCTTTTCACATTACCGTTGGTAAAATATAGGAATTAAAATGTCTCGTGGATACAATTTAAATAGATATAGAAATTTTGGCATTATTGCTCATATTGATGCTGGTAAGACTACAACATCCGAAAGAGTTCTTTATTACACTGGCAGATCACATAAAATTGGTGAGGTCCACGATGGAAATGCTACAATGGATTGGATGGAGCAAGAGCAAGAGCGAGGTATTACAATCACTTCTGCTGCAACAACATGTTTTTGGACGAGAACAGAAGACGGTAAAGGTTACGATTCACATTATGGATCGTCGGAAGATGAGGCTAAATTTAGGTTTAATATTATAGATACACCAGGTCATGTTGACTTTACTATTGAAGTTGAAAGATCATTAGCGGTGCTTGATGGTGCTGTCGTTGTTCTTGATGCTAATGCTGGGATTGAACCTCAAACCGAAACAGTATGGAGGCAGGCTGATAGATACAAAGTGCCTAGAATAGTGTTTGTTAACAAAATGGATAAGATTGGTGCTGATTTTTTTAAGTGTGTAGACATGGTAAAAGATAGGACAGGAGCTACTCCTTTACCTATTAATTTACCAATTGGTGCAGAAAATGAGTTTGCAGGTCTTGTAGATTTAGTTTCCATGAAAGAGTGGGTTTGGGACTCAGAAGATTTAGGCGCTTCCTGGACAATACGTGAAATTAGAGAAGATTTGCAGGAGAAGGCTAAGTCTATGAGGGCTGACCTAATAGAGTTGGCAGTTGAACAAGATGATGTTTGGATGGAGAAATATCTAGAGGGTGAGGAGCCTGATGAAATTTCTTTAAGAAATTTAATTAGAAAAGGTACCCTTGCTATGGATTTTGTCCCAATTTTGTGTGGGTCAGCATTTAAAAACAAGGGCGTTCAGACGATGTTAAACTCTGTAATTGATTACCTTCCTGATCCATTAGATGTGCCTGCTTATCTTGGTTTTTTACCTGGTGACGTTACGGAAACTAGAAATGTTGAAAGAAAGGCTAGCGATCAAGAGCCTTTTTCTGGTCTTGCCTTTAAAATTATGAATGATCCATTTGTTGGTTCTTTAACTTTTTTAAGAATATATTCAGGTTCCATAAAAAAAGGGGATTCTCTTCTTAATTCTACCAAAGGAAAAAAAGAGCGAGTTGGAAGAATGATGATGATGCACTCTAATAATAGAGAAGAGATAGATGAGGCATTTGCTGGTGATATTGTTGCATTAGCGGGTATGAAAGAGACAACTACTGGAGATACCTTGTGTGATCCATTAAAATCTGTTGTATTGGAAACAATGTCATTTCCGAATCCGGTAATCGAAATTGCAGTTGAACCTAAGTCTAAGAATGATCAAGAGAAAATGTCTACAGGCCTTGCAAGATTAGCTGCTGAAGACCCCTCTTTTCAGGTGTCTACAGACATTGAATCAGGCCAAACTATTATGAAAGGTATGGGTGAGCTTCATCTTGATATATTAATAGATCGACTCAAACGCGAATTTAAGGTTGAGGCAAACATTGGCGCTCCGCAAGTTGCCTATCGAGAAACTATTACGAAAGAAATTGAAGTTGACTATACTCATAAAAAACAATCTGGTGGATCTGGTCAATTTGCTCGAGTTAAAATGACATTTTCACCAAACCCTGATAAAGACTTTGAGTTTTTGAATTCAATTAAAGGCGGTAATATTCCAACTGAATACATACCGGGCGTGGAAAAAGGTTTAGTACAAGCTAAGGATGCTGGTATAATAGCGGGTTTTCCAGCTATCGACTTCAAGGTTAATCTTCATGACGGCGCATATCACGATGTAGATTCATCAGTTATGGCTTTTGAAATAGCTGCGAGAGCTGCATTCAGGGAAGGTATGGCAAAGGCTTCGCCAGTTTTACTTGAGCCTATAATGAAAGTTGAATGTGTTACACCTGAAGAATACATGGGCGATATTATAGGTGATTTAAATAGCCGAAGAGGTCAGGTCAATGGAATGGATGCTAGGGGCAATGCCCAGGTAATTAATGCTATGGTTCCTTTAGCCAACATGTTCGGTTATGTAAATAACCTGAGGTCAATGAGTCAAGGTAGGGCTCAATACACAATGATTTTTGATCATTATGATCAAGTTCCTCAAGCCGTTGCCGACGAGGTTAAGGCTAAGTTAGCCTAAACAATTATATAAAGAAAGGTCATATAAGATGTCTAAAGAAAAATTTGATCGTA
>OCZA010000412.1_pt1 | contig 15057 bp, 14 predicted proteins | sample 1539021 | NCBI WGS metagenome assembly OCZA01 (sample SAMEA2619376, study PRJEB22493) | marine metagenome | biome: marine biome (ENVO:00000447); feature: surface water layer (ENVO:00002042); material: "saline water (ENVO:00002010), including plankton (ENVO:xxxxxxxx)" | depth 5 m | reverse complement strand
CCTGGAGGAATGGGCGGCATGGGCGGCATGGGAGGAATGGGTGGCATGGGAATGTAAAGCCTATTCTAAAATGAAATTTAAAGGCCATCTTTTGATGGCCTTTTTTTTTAGGTCTAGTAAAATAAGAAAATGTCAAAAAGATATAGTGGTAAATCCTTCAAAGACTCTAGCGTCAACAAAAAACCAAAATTAAGTTTAAAAGAAAAAAGAAAGCTCAAGAGAGAAAAAACAAAAAAAACAAATTAAAAAACCATATTTTTCTCAAAATTTTAAGATTTATTTAGCTTTTTTAAAGTTTCCAAAAAAAAAAATTAATGTATAAGAGCCACAAATTATGAGTAACGATATAAGAAACATCACTATCATTGCACACGTTGACCACGGCAAAACAACTTTAATTGATAATCTAATGAAACAAAGTGGGTCATTTAGAGAAAATGAAGTTGTTGATGAGAGATTAATGGACTCTGGAGAACTTGAAAAAGAAAGAGGAATTACTATTCTGGCAAAACCTGCTTCAATAAATTGGAAAAATTCAAGAATAAATATTATTGATACTCCTGGTCACCGAGATTTTGCTGCAGAAGTTGAGAGGGTTTTAAGTATGGCTGATGGTGCCTTATTATTAATTGACTCAGCTGAAGGTGTTATGCCCCAAACAAAATTTGTATTGTCAAAAGCTTTAAAACAAGGATTAAAACCTATTGTTGTAATCAACAAACTTGATAAAGCAGATCAAAGAGCTAATGAAGTATTAGATGAAACATTTGATTTATTTGTAAGTTTAGATGCAAATGAAGAACAATTAGATTTTCCAGTTCTGTATGCAAGTGGAAGATCTGGATGGGCTGATAAAGAAGTAGAAGGTCCAAGAGAAAATTTAAATCCTCTTTTAGATCAAATAATTGAACATGTTAAACCAGCAGAATTAGATAAATCTAAGCCATTTGCAATGTTATCAACATTACTTTATGCAGATAGTTTTTTAGGAAGAAGTTTAGTAGGAAGAATTACTCAAGGAACTGCTAAAGCTAACCAAGCAATCAAAGCAATTAATCTAAAAGGTGAAAAAGTTGATGAAGGCAGACTTACAAAAATTTTTAGATATGAAGGAACAAAAAAAGTTCCTATAGAAGTTGGAGAAGCAGGAGATATTGTAGTTGTTGCGGGTTTAGAGAAAGCTAGTGTTGCTGATACGATTTGTGATTTAGAGGTTAATGAACCAATTTCTGCTACTCCTATTGATCCTCCAACTATGTCTATTACTATTACAGTTAATACATCTCCTTTAGCTGGCACTGAAGGCAAAAAGCTTACCAGTACTCAAATTAGAGATAGATTAATTATTGAAGCACAGAATAATGTTGGAATTACTTTTTCAGAAAATGATGGAAATGACTCTTTTGTAGTAAGTGGTAGAGGAGAATTAATGTTAGAAATATTACTAACTCAAATGAGAAGAGAAGGCTTTGAAATGACAGTTAGTCCACCAAAAGTTTTATACAGAAAAGATAAAGATGGAAATAAACTTGAGCCAATTGAAGAAATTACTATGGACCTTGATGAAGAATACTCATCAAAAATTATTGACTCTATGAATAGAAGAAAAGGAAAGTTAGTAGAATTAAAAGATACTGGTAAAGATAAAAAACGATTAATTTTCCATGCTCCTACAAGAGGTTTAATGGGTTATACAAGTCGATTTCTTACACTTACAAAAGGAAATGGTGTTATTAATAGAATCTTCCATGATTATGGAAAATTTGAAGGTGAAATGGAAGGAAGAAGAAATGGTGCTTTAATTTCAATGGAACAAGGAAAAGCAGTTGCTTTTGCAATATTTAATTTACAGGCAAGAGGTGAAATGTTTGTAACACATAATGATCCAGTTTATCCAGGAATGATAGTTGGATTATCACCAAAACCAGGAGATATGATAATTAATGTTATGAAGGGTAAAAAACTTACCAACATGAGAACTCAAGGTACAGATGAAAATGTTGTACTTACTCCAGTTAGAAAAATGTCAATAGCTGAACAATTAAGTATGTTAAACACTGATGAGGCTTTAGAGATTACACCAGAATCATGCAGATTAAGAAAAGCTATTCTTGACCCGCATGAAAGAAAAAGAAGTGAAAAATCAAACTCTGCAGCCTAATTAAATATTTTATCTACTAAATAAAGTCCAAAGGCAACACAAGGGCCAATTCCAAAAGCAAATAATAAAGTTCCAACTCCGACCGTACCACCCAAATACCACCCAATACCAACAACAGAAATTTCTAAAGTTGCTCTTACAGCTGCTATTGGTAAATTTGAAACTTTTTGTAATCCTATCATTAAACCATCTCTTGGACCTGGTCCAAGATTTGATACTAAATATATACCACCACCAACACCAACTAAAATTACTGAAACTACAGCTAGTATTAGTTGATAAATGTAATTGGATGGAGTTGGGACAAACTTAATACAAAGATCAATCATTAAAGCAATTATCAAAGCATTAAATATAGTTCCCATTCCAGGCCTTTGACCCAAAGGGATCCATAAAATTAAAACTGCAATACTTACTAAAAGAGTTATTGTTCCAATACTTAAATTTACATTTAAGGAGATACCTTGTGCTAAAACACTCCAGGGAGAAGCTCCTGTGAAGGAAACTATTAATAGTCCCTCACCTAACCCAAATAGAGTAAGACCAAAGCATAAAAAAAAGAATGTTGAAAATTTTGGCTTAAAATTGAATGGCCTCTCTGAACTCCAATGTACTTTTGGTATTTTCTTTATTTTTAAAAACATTTTTTTATTAAATTATTTCTATTATTGAAAAAGTCTACTAATGTAACTCTCGAATGAGAAAATTTATAGTTGCTTTGTTTTTTATACTTTACCCTTCTATATCCATAGCCCATATGGCTCATTACAATAAATATAACAAACTTGAAATGGAAATATTCAGAAATGGTGAGTTAATTGGATATAACTATTATTTTTTTAACAGAAAAGGTGATCAAACTTTAGTTACTAATCAAATAAAATTCAGTGTAAAACTTTTAGGTGCAGTCATTTTTCAAGTGGAAAGTTATGGAGAAGAAAAATATCATAAAGATCAATTAATTTCATACAATTCTAAAACTTTACAAAATAATAAAGAAAAATTTGTGAATCTATTATTTAACAACAATACTAAAAAATTTGAAATAAAAGGCTCTTCATTCAATGGTGAAACATCTATTGATAGTATAGTTGGGAATTGGTGGAACCATAAAATTCTACAGGCAGATAGTCAAATTAGTCCAATTTCAGGAAGTATAAAAAAACAGGTAGTCACTTTTATTGGTAAAAAAAAAATTGATCTCTACGGCAAGATTTATCAAGTGGACCATTTTACATTAAAGTCCAAGGACATGAGTATACCTAAAGATAAAAGACTAGATTTTAATATTTGGTACGATCAAAAAAACTCTACAATTTTAAAAGTTTCATATTCAAGAATGGGAGATTGGGAATATCGTTTAAAAAAAATTGAGTAATTGTTTAATTAATTTTTTTAAATAAGTCATGTGCACTTATCCATCCTGATTCTAATCTAGGTCCAATAAACCAATCAGCACATACTCCTATTTTTTTTTGAGGATCCCAATAACTTCTTATTTTTAAGGGTTTAGAATTTGATGAATATTTCCAACCATGATTAATACTATAAATTACTTTAGTTTTTTTAATTTTTGTAAGTTTAAAAAATTTATCGATTAAAATTTTTGAGTTTTTTTTTAAATTTTTTTTATTTTTATCTATATTTTTGTTTGCCCATTTAAAGGTACTTTGAAGTGTCCATAAATCATATTTTGATTTAAACCTTTTTTTTGTATTTTCATTACCTGCCCAACCTAAGACTGGGTCATCAAAAAGAAAGCTGCTAGGTGATTTTTTATTTTTTTTAATTGCAATCATAACTGTAATATTTGCATCCATTTTTAATTTTCTTTTTATAAATGTGTTATTTATAAATTTTTCTGAAAGTTTTTTAAGTTGTGGAAAAGGGCATGTTAAAATGACTCCTTTATAAGTTCTTATTTTACCATCGGTGAATAGTAGAAACCATAATTTATTTTTGTAGTAAATTTTTTTGACTTCGCTTTGATAAAAACATTTAACTTTTTTTAAAAGAAATTTGCAAATGTCATTATTGCCTTTTTTCCCAATTATTTTAATGTGTTTTTTATTTTCTTTTTTTTTAGAATTTAAGAAAATATGATTACCACTCCATTTTTTCAAAATTTTTATTTTAATCAATCTATTTGCAAATTTTTTAAATTCTATTGTCTTAGGAGAAAAATATTGTGTTCCATGATCAAAGCCAATCTGACCTTTTATTCTTTTAAATGAAGCTCGACCTCCTGGTCCTCTACCTTTATCATATAAATTGACTTGAAATTTTTTGTTAAGTAAATTTGCAATAGTAGCACCTGAAATGCCAGATCCGATTACGCAGTAATCACTCATTTACCAGCAACAACCATTCCCTCAATCATCATTGTTGGAGAATTAGTTGAGTATTCAAATTCTAAGTCATTTGCTAAAGTTAGATTTTGAAACATATCCTTAAAATTACCTGCAATCGTTATCTCGTTTATTGGATGTTTGAATTCTCCATTTTCAATTAAAAATCCAGTTGCACCCACAGAGTAGTCACCAGTCACAATATTACTTCCGTGTCCTATTGTTTCTGTTATGTATAAACATTTAGGATTAGAATTTATTAAATCTTTATAGCTAATTTTTCCATTTTCAAAGTAAAGATTGCTAGTCCCTCCGCATCTTCCATTAGATTTAAGGTTTAACTTTCTGCCACTATAGGTATCTATTAAATAATTCTTTAATACCCCTTGCTCAACTAATTTTAGTGTATCTGTTCTAACACCTTCTGAGTCAAAACTTCTGGAGCCTTGGCCTTTAAATATATCAGGCTTATCAAAAATATTTACTGAATCTGAAAAAATTTTTTGATTAATTTTATCTTTTAAAAATGAAGTTCCTCTCGAAATAGCCGAAGCAGATATAGCACTTGCAAAAGTACTTAATATTCCTTTGGCAATTCTTTTATCAAAGATTATAGAAATCTTTTCACTGCCTATTTTTTTTGGACTGAGTTTTCTAAGAGTGTATTCTGCAGCTTTTTTTCCTAATTCTTCTGCATTCTTTATATCATTTAAATGACATTTGTGAGTATATTCATAGTCCCTCTCCATACTTTTATCATCTTTTGCAACAGCTACACTAGAGGCAACAAATGATGAAGATTTAAAACCTTTACAAAAACCATCGCTATTCGCTAAAATAAAATTTGATTTGTTTTCTACAAAGCTGGATTCTGTATTTACTATTTTTTTATCATTTGAGGCAGCAGCCTCTAGTCTTGTTAAATATTCAGCCTTACTATCATTCTCTAAATGCGTGTCATCATATAAATTAAAATCTTTAACTTCTTGAGCCAATAGATCCTTGTCAGGTAGTGAGTTAAATTCATCTTCTGGAGTATTTTTTGTAGTTTCGATACATTTTTCAATTAAAATATTTAGATTATCTTCTAGCAAATTTGATGACGATATTGATGACTTTTTCTTGCCAATGAATGTTGTGATATCTATGCCAAGATTATCAGATCTGTTTGACTCATCTAACTTTTTATTTCTAAAATTTACTGTTTCAGAAATAGAATTACCTACATTAACACTTATATCCGTAGCTCCTAATTTTTTTGCTAAATCTAAACAATATGATGCTTTTTTTTCAAGATATTCCTGATCTTTAACCATTTATAAATTTGTGCCACCAACAGTCATTTTATTTATTAAAATTGAAGGCTGGGCTACTCCCACAGGAACTCCTTGTCCTGCTTTACCACAAGTACCAATTCCTGGATCTAACATCATATCATTACCAACCATTGAAACTTCTTTCAAAATTGAAGGACCATCACCTATTAAAGTTGCTCCTTTTATTGGTGAACCAATTTTACCATTAATAATCTCATAAGCTTCTGTGCAATTAAAAACAAATTTTCCTGAAGTAATATCAACTTGTCCTCCTCCAAAGCTAACTGCAAAAATACCTCTATCTACAGATTTTATCATCTCATCTTGAGTTTGTTTTCCACTTAGCATCATGGTATTTCTCATTCTTGGTAATACGATATGTCTATAGTTTTCTCTTCTACCACTACCTGTTGACCTAGTCTTCATTAATCTTGCATTTAATCTGTCTTGCATAAAGTTTTTTAAAATTCCATTTTCAATCAGTACAGTTTTTTCTGTTGGTGTGCCTTCATCATCAATTGTAAGACTCCCTCTTCTATTATCTAAAGTTCCATCGTCAATTATGGTTACACCCTCACTCGCAACTTTTTGTCCCATCAAATTATGAAATGCAGAAGTTTTTTTTCTATTGAAATCACCTTCTAAACCATGACCTATTGCTTCATGAATTAGTATCGCAGGCCAACCTGGACCAAGTACAACTTTCATTTCTCCTGCAGGAGCAGGTTTGCTGTCTAAATTCACAGAAGCTATTCTAAAAGCTTCATCACAAACATTTTTCCAATTATCGTTTGTCAAATAATCATCGTACGATTGTCTTCCACCAATTCCATAAACACCTGACTCTTTTCTACCATTCTTTTCAAGCATTACTGAAACATTGAATCTTACTAAGGGTCTCACATCAGTTAGAGTTTCACCACCAGACCTAATTATTTCTACAGACTTTTGTTCACCACTAAAATTTGCTGTCACTTGTTTAACATTATTATCTTTTTTTCTTAGGTACTCGTTTACTTTATTTAATATCTCTATTTTTGAGTTAAGTGTTTTTTCTTCTATAGGATTAATGTTTGTATAATATTTTTTGTTTGATTTAGGAATAGAATAATCATAATTGCCTTTTGCAGATTTTAATGTTGATTTTAAATTTTCAGAGGATTGTTTTAACGAATTTTTTGATATTTCGTTAGAATGTGAATAAGCAACAATTTCACCTGAAACTGCTCTAAAGCCAAAACCTAAATCAGAATTATAACTAGATTTTTTTATCTTATTGTCATCCAATAAAATACTTTCAGACTTAGAATTTTCTAAATATAATTCTCCATCATCACATTTTTTTAATGTATCTGAAACAATAGTTTCGGCCTCGTTTCTATTTAAATCAGATTTATCAAAGAAATTGCTCATAGTTAGTAAAACATAGGTTGTTTAAAATAATTTTCAACTAGAGTATTTTACGCATGTACATAACCTAAGATAGTTAGTAAATAATTGTTAATAATGAAGGTTTATTTTAATAATTCTTGTAAAATTTGTAAGGCTGAAATTGATTTATATAAAAAAGAAAAGATTCAAGAAATTGAATGGATTGATATTACTAATAACGAATTAGCTAAAAAAGAAACATCAAGAAATAGTAAAGAACTTTTACGTAGACTTCATGTTAAAGAAAATGAAAAAGTTATTGAGGGTGCAGAGGCATTTTTAGCATTATGGAAAAAAATGCCAAAATATAAGTTTTTATACAGTTTTTTTAAATTACCAATTATCTTTAATTTATTTTCTTTTGGTTATGAAGTTGTTGCCTTTTTTTTATACCTAAAAAATAAGAAACAGTTAAAAAATTAATCAAAAAAAAATAATAAGAACTGACTCAATAATGATAATGAGGCTATAAACATTATAAGAACAATCGAATACATCAATAAAACAATTTTGTTTTTTTTTCTTCTTAATCTCACAAAGTCTTTATCATCTAAATCAGAAATATCTCTATCCCCTACTACAGGATAATCGTAACTAAATCTCCAGGTGCTATCTCCAAGGCGTGAGTCCAAATTGTTAAAAAAAGTAATCCAAGCAAGAATATATTGCAAAACTAAATAAAGAATTATCAGAAAGATTGAACCAAAAAGCATTTTAGATTGTACCCAATTCTAATAAAAATTTAATTATTATTTTGTGCTCTTTTTCTAGCTATAAGCTGCGTTAAAGAGTCAACCATTGTGTCTGAGGCTTTAAAAATATCTATATTTTTAAATTCATGTGATAAATTTTTTTCTGGATTTGTTTTATCTTCAATTACAATTCCTTCATCTGGTGAATTATTTTTAATATAAATTAATAACAGCCAATCTTCATCTTCTGATTCATCCCATTTAATAAATATTTCTCCTGTCTCAAATCTTCTATCAATGCATCTAAAAATAGACATATGTCTGGTAATGTGTCTTTTATTAAGTTGAAAAACTAAACTACTAGCGCTTCTATAAAAACTCTCTAGAGCAAATTCTATTTTTTGTCTTGCAATTGTATACTCTTTTTCTTTCTTTAATAAAGTTTCTCTATCTTCATTCCCTTGAAGATTAACGCCTAACGCTTCTACTCTTTCTTTAATTTTTTGATCTCTAATAATTCTGTATTTTTCTTTTAATTTATCTATTCTTTCTTGTAATGCAGAATAATCTTCTCTTTTTTCTCTTAATGAAATTTTTTCGAGTTTTTCCAACTCTTTAACTTCTCTAATTCTAAATTTTTCTATTTGCTTATCTAATCTCAATTGCTGTAAAAACTGTTTTTGTTTTTCAGCTTGTTCAATTCTTAGGAGGGCTTGCTCTTTTCTTAAAAAAACCTTTATATCTTTTGTTCTTTGTTTTTCTAATCTTGCTTCTTCTCTTAAAGCCTGTTCTTTCAATTTTACTTTTAGGACTTCTTCTTGTTTTTTTTCATTTTCTAACCTAATTTTTTCTTTTCTTTCATTCTCAATTTTCTCTATTTTAATTCGTCTTTTTTCATCAATCTTTAAAATTTTATAATCTGAAATTGTCTCTGAAATTTTATCGAAGAAACTCTGGATATATTTCTCTAAATTAAAATTAATCTTAAAATTAAATTGAGGTTTTATAGATAATTGAAATTTAACTAGTTTTAAAGCTAAGCTTTCTTTTTTAACTTTTTTTGTTATGAAATTAGTTTTTTTTTTTAAAATTTTAGGTCTTAATTTTTTATTTTTTTTTCTCTTTATTTTTGGTACCTTTTTAGTCTTTTTTTTGAACTTTTTAGATGACTTGATTTTATAAACTCTCTTAATAATTTTTTTCTTTTGTTTTAATTTTTTTCGCTTTTTTTTCATTTTAGAGGAAATCAGATTCTATCAATAATTTATTGATAAATATAGTCTCTTGTCATTGGAGTTGAGCTATAATTTTTCGAAAGTTGAAATTGATATACAACTTGATCACCCCACTTGAAAGCCATCTCACATCCAGCAAGATAAAATTCCCACATTCTAAAAAATCTCTCATCAAACATCTTAATAATTTTTTCCTTATTTTTTATGCAATTTTCTTTCCAATGTCTCAAAGTGTGAGAATAATGAAGTCTTAAGACCTCTATATCAGTCACAATCAAGCCTGCTTTTTCTATCGGAGTTGTTACTTCACTTAAGCTAGGAGTATACCCTCCTGGAAAAATATATTTAGTTATCCATGGATGAGGATCTCTTGGTGGATTTACTGAACCTATTGTGTGTATTAAAGATACTCCATCTTCATTCAAAAGTTTTTCTATTTGTTTAAAAAATTTTTTGTAAAACTTTCTTCCTACATGTTCAAACATCCCTACACTCACTATTCTATCAAATTTTTCATTAAGTTCTCTATAATCCATTAGCTTAAACTTTACCTGATTTTCTAAATTTAAATCTTTAGCTTTTTGATTACAGTAATTAAATTGATTTTCAGATAAAGTAATCCCAGTAACTTCACAACTTGCAGCTTTGGCAATATCAAATGCTAATGAACCCCAGCCACAACCTATATCTAAAACTTTTTGATTATCTTTTATATTTAATTTTTTAATTATATGTTGGATCTTATTATTTTGTGCTACTTCTAAAGTATCATTATCATTTTTAAAATATGCACAAGAATACTGTCTTTTAGAATCTAAAAATAAATCATACAAATCATCAGAGATATCATAGTGATGGGATACATTCATCTTTGATTTTTTTATAAAATTAAAATTCGTTAGGTACCTATATGAGCCTCTTAGACGGTTAATTAAATAACTAAAAAAATTCAATTCTCCTCTTCCAAAATTCATTAAAGCTAAATCTAAAAAATCAGTAAGAGAACCGTTTTCAATAACTATTTCTCCATTTGTATAGGCCTCACCAAAATATAAGTCTGGGTGAAATAATAATTTATAATTAAGATCCTTTTTTAAGATTTTTAATTTCATGGGATTATTTCCAGGTTCTCCAATTATATAATCTTTTGAATTAGCATCAGTCAAAATGAACCCACCTTTTTTAAAAACCTTGTTTAAAAATCTAGCTAATTGCATATCAAGCTGCCATTTTAGAATTAAGTTTAAAGTCTAAATTATTCAAATTATCTATTAAATCTTTTTGCTCATTCGCATTTAGAAGTCTTAATGGAGGTAAAATATTTTCATAAATTTTATTCTCTTTAGAATAAAAGGTATGTAATCCTGAAATCAGGTTATACTTATCAAAATTTTTTCTTACTTCACACAATTTTTGATTATAAGATTGTTCCTTTCCAGAAAAAAAATCATCATAAACTTTTCTAGAAAGTTCAGCTGTTGCATTACAAGTTGCAGTTATTATACCTGAACAGCCTAGCTGTAGGCCTTTTAATAGTTTAAGTTCTGAACCAGGAAAAATAGAAAAATTTTCTAATTTTAAACTTTCAAATAGATTATAAGAACTGTCTTTAACACCTACTATCTGATCTGGAAATTTTTTTACAAGCTCCTCAACACATTCTACACTAAATTTATACCCACAAAGCTTCTCAAAATTATAAAGAACAATCTTGCACGAAGGGACTGCTTCTATTATTTTTGAGTAAAATTGTATTACTTCTTTATCACCATACTTGTAATACGCCGGAGGCATAATTAAAAACTTTTTAAAACTTAATGAAGTAGCTACTCTCATAAAATTTATTGTTTCAGTCAATGAGTTTAAACCTGTGCCTATTAAATGCTTATCCTTATATTTACTCATTGAAAGATTATTCAGGAGTTTAATTTTTTCTGAAACAGATATTAGTTGAGCCTGACCTGTGCTTCCAAATATTGCTGTTCCATGGCAACCCTGCTCAATGAGTTTTTCGGCATGTTCTATTGTTTTCTCGATATTAAGGCTTAAGTCAGAATTAAAAACTGACATAGTAGCTGCAAATATTCCACTTATTTTTGTCATAATAAAAATTTATATAAAAAATATATCTAGTAAAGTTTATAAATACCATATGAAAATATTAGCAGTTCAAAATAGAATGGGAATTGGGGATACTATAATCTTTCTTCCCTTTATTAAGGCTTTATTCGAAAAATATAATTCACCTATAAGTTTACTTGTGAAAGAAAGTTCAAAGGCTGATCAATATTTACATCAAACAAATTATATTGATAAGATTATAACTTTAGAAAGAGATAAAAATAACAATAAGCATAAAGGCTTTATAGGCAGCTTCAATTTAATTAAAGATTTGAAAAAGGAAAATTTTGAAAAAATTTTCATTTTTAATTCATCTTTAAGATTTAATTTAATTGCTAGATTGTCTGGTATCTCTAAAATTTATCAATATCCATTATTCCAAAAAACTGATCAACATATCATTGATACTCCAAAAAAATTTTTTATAGATAAAATAAATTTAAAAGTTACAGAAGATCCTGAAATTCAAATAGATAATTCAATAATCTTAGACTCAATTAAAAAATTTAATATCAATAAAGATGAAACAAATATACTTTTAGGTATTGGAGGTTCTGGTCCAACTAAAAGAGTCCCAGCAAAAATATTTTTATCTATCATCGAAAAAATATCAAAAAATAAAAATTGTAAATTTTTTCTTGCTACTGGTAAAAATAATGAAGAGCAAATTATATTGAATGAAATATTAAACTCTAAATTTAAAAATATTTGTTTCCCTTTGGATAATTTTTCTATTAAAGAAACCTTGCCAATTATAAAAAATTGTAATTTATCTATTTGTAACGATAGTAGCTTTAGTCATTTATCAGCAGCCCTAGGTATAAAAACAATTACTTTAATGGTAGATACTCCTATAATCTATGGAAACTATAATTCAAGAATGTTTCCAATAATTCCTGAGGGAGTAGAAACAGTAAATCACCATACTGATGGAAAAGAAAAAATTAATCCTGAAAAAGTATACAAGAAAGTTATAGAAATTCTTAATTAAGAAATATCATTTAAAACTATATCTTTTGCCTCGTTTACTATTGATGATAGTCTTGAGGTTTCAGGAGAAATATCTGGATGTATTTTTTTTTGTATTTTTACATAAGCTTTATTTACTTCTTCTTTGGTGATTTTTTTACTTATATCTAAATTTAAAATCTTATATGCTTCTGGAATAGATATCGAAGAAGAGTTTCTGGTACCAGGTTGGTTAAATGAAAATCGACCTGATCTCCTCAAAGTTTGTATCAATCTATAGAGCGATATTAATTGAAAAAGAGATAATCCCTTTAACTTTAATAATGCAAGGGTAGCCAAGGTTAGAGGCAAAGTTAATAAATATTTTCCTCCTATAGCAAATAAAATTGCTAAAACAATTAATCCTAAGATAATTAAGAATCTTAAACTTTTAGATATCTTTTTTGATGAAATATTACTAATAAACTTCATCAAAAAGTAAAAAGCTGTCAATATAACTAATGTATAAATTATAATATTCATATATTTCTCTATGCTATGAAAGTACCACATCTTAGGAAAAAACCTGAAATAAAATCTTGTCACAATATCACTTGGGAAGACAATTATAGCTGGATACATCAAAAAAATATTTTGGAAGTTTTAACAGATAAAAATAAATTAGAACCTGAAGTAAAAGAATATTTGATACAGGAAAATAACTACACAGAATATCATTTAAAAGACACAAAAAATTTACAAAAAAAATTATTTGATGAAGTAAAAGCAAGAATTAAACTTGATGATGAGTCTCTTCCCTACAAAGATCACACATATGAATATTGGACTAAGACCACAATTGAAGGAAATTATTCTATAAAATTGAGAAGAAAAATTGAAACAAATAAAATTGAGGAAATTTGGAATGGAGATAAAGAAAAAGAAAAATTAGGAGTAGAGTATTTTGGGGTTGGTGATTTAGAGGTCAGTCACGATGATAAATATCTTGCTTATTCTTTAGATACAAAAGGGTCAGAATATTATACCATTTTTGTAAGAGAAATTATTTCTAACAAAATTATTACAAAAGAAATCTCTAATACATCAGGAGGTATTACTTTTAGTTTAGATGATAAATATATCTTTTACTCAAAACTAGATGAAAACCATCGAGCTAGAAAGATTTTTAGACATGAAATTGGAAATCATAATAATTCTGATGAGCTGATTTTTGAGGAAAAAAGTGAAGCGTTTACTGTAGGGATCAATATAAGTTCAGATGAAAAATATTATTTTATTACAACTTCAGATCATAATACCTCAGAACAGTATTATTTCAAAGTTGATGAAAAAAAACCAAAACCTAAATTAATAAAAAAAAGGGAGAAAGGAATTTTATATTCTGTAAACTCTTGGGATAATAAATTTTATAATCACACAAATAAAGATGCTGAAGACTTCAAGGTAGATATTTCAGATAATTTAGAAACACAAAATTGGAAACCTTTTATCGAGGCAAAAAATGAAGTTTTGATAGGAGGTTTAGTATTTTTAAAAAATTGGATACTTCGTTCTGAGGTGTCTGACGCATTAGATAAACTATTTGTAAAAAATGTTTCAACAGGACTAGAGGAGGAAATAGTTTTTTCTGACGAAAAGGTTTATGTACCCAATATTTCTTTGAGGCAAAAAGATAAAAACACAGATGAAATTTATCTTGGATATTCTTCACCAAAAACTCCCTCAAGAGTTTATTTATATAATCTTTCAACGAAAAATAAAAAATTAGTTAAGGAACAAGAAATACCCTCTGGACATAATTCAGAAGATTATATCGTAGAAAGAGTAGAATATAAATCTCACGATGGAAGATTAGTTCCTCTGACTATAACAAGACATAAAAAAACTAAAATAGATGGAACCGCAAATATATTGTTGTACGGCTATGGATCTTATGGAAATTCAATGAGTCCTGGTTTTTCATCAACAAGGTTAAGTCTAATCAACAGAGATATAATTTGGGTAACTGCACATATAAGAGGTGGAATGGAAAAAGGTATGAAATGGTGGAAGGAAGGAAAGCTAACAAATAAAAAAAATACTTTTAAAGATTATATTTACGCTGCAAAATATTTAATTGAAAACAAGTATTCTTCTGAAGGCAAGATAATAGGAATGGGTGGCTCGGCAGGAGGACTATTAATGGGTGCAGTAGTTAATGAAGCTCCTGAATTATTTCTAGGAATTATAATGGCAGTGCCATTTGTCGACTCTTTAACTACTAATCTAGATCATTCTTTGCCATTAACAGTTGGAGAGTTTGATGAATTTGGAAACGCCAAAGATAATAAAGATCATTTTAATTATATTTTTTCATATGCGCCTTATAACAATATAAAAAAAATGGATTATCCTCATATGTTAATTACAACAAGCTTAAGTGATAACCGGGTATTATTTGATGAGCCAGCTAAATTCACAGCTAAACTTCGAGACTTAAAAACAGACAATAATTTATTACTTTTAAAAACTGAAATGAATGCTGGACATGGAGGTAAGTCAGGTAGAGATGGGGCAATTGAGGAAATTGCTCTTGATTATGCATTCGCTCTAAAAATATCCAAAAAAATTTAATTTCTATATCTTGAAAATTAATAATTAGTTCCTAAATAAAATTAGTAAGTCGCCTAATGGGACTTACAAAATATAAACTTGCTTAACAAAGGAGGATAATATGACAAGTAAGGATTTATCTATATTTAACTCACTTAGACCATTTTCAATTGGATTCGACGATATGTTTGA
>OCZA010000411.1_pt1 | contig 15109 bp, 21 predicted proteins | sample 1539021 | NCBI WGS metagenome assembly OCZA01 (sample SAMEA2619376, study PRJEB22493) | marine metagenome | biome: marine biome (ENVO:00000447); feature: surface water layer (ENVO:00002042); material: "saline water (ENVO:00002010), including plankton (ENVO:xxxxxxxx)" | depth 5 m | reverse complement strand
ACAACATGAGTATCTTCTTACAGAAACTAATTATCGAAACACCATGGCTAAATCATTTAAGACCAAAGACAGACGACGGCAGATGGTCAAGGATTTCCTTCGACGTCGCATGCGCTCCTCATCAGGCACCATCAGTCAAAAGTGTTGGTATTACTGGTCAGTTAACGGGAAGCAGGGCAGACCTGATGATTCTGGACGACATAGAGGTTCCCGGGAACAGCATGACGGAGTTGATGCGTGAAAAGCTTCTTCAACTCTGTACGGAAGCCGAATCAATCCTTACGCCGAAAGACGATAGCCGTATTATGTATCTCGGGACTCCTCAGACTACTTTTACTGTTTATCGTAAGTTGGCAGAGCGGGCTTATAGACCGTTTGTCTGGCCAGCTAGATACCCAAAAGACGTTACACCATATGAAGGACTAATCGCTCCACAACTGCAAGAGGATATAGACGAAGGAGCAGAGTCAGGACAACCTACTGACCCAGATAGATTTGATAACGATGATCTATTACAGAGAGAGTCAGCAATGGGGCGTAGCAACTTCATGTTGCAGTTTCAGCTAGACACATCCCTTAGTGATGCTGAGAAATTCCCACTTAAAATGGCTGATCTGGTTGTTACCAGTATTAATCCTAAAGAAGGTCCAGATAATGTTGTCTGGTGCTCCGATCCTAGGAATGTTATTAAAGATGCACCTACAGTTGGACTTCCAGGGGACTATTTCTACTCACCTATGCAATTACAAGGTGAATGGACTCCTTATACAGAGACAATATGCAGTGTTGACCCTTCAGGACGTGGATCTGACGAAACAGCAGCCTGTTATCTCTCACAAAAGAACGGATTTATCTATCTACATGACGTCCGTGCTTACAGAGATGGCTATTCAGACAACACATTACTAGACATCCTGAGAGGGTGTAAGAAATATGACGCTACCACTTTAGTAGTAGAGACAAACTTTGGAGACGGAATCGTAAGTGAACTATTTAAAAAACATATTCAACAAACAAAACAGAGAATACATATTGATGAAGTTCGAGCGAACGTTAGGAAAGAGGATCGAATCATTGACAGTCTTGAACCTGTGCTTAATCAACATCGTCTTGTTGTTGACCGTGGGGTTATTGATTGGGACTACAACTCGAACAGAGAACAAGCTCCCGAACAAAGGCTTCTATACATGTTGTTCTACCAAATGAGTAGGATGTGTCGGATGAAGTATGCAGTTAAACATGACGACAGACTCGACTGTTTAGCTCAAGGAGTTAAATACTTTACTGATGCATTATCTATTTCCGCACAGGAACAGATCAACTTAAGAAAACAAGATGAATGGGCAGACATACTGCAAGCATTCGTTGAAGATCCCCAAAGTGCAACCAATCACTTGGTTATGGGGATGGATAAAGACCAAAGACAACAAGCTAGAGGGTTGAGTGATGGAAAGTCAGTCCCCACCTGGCTTTAGGGGGTACCCTACGTAATACAGGGGAAGGGTGGACCCTTGTGAAGGGAGTTTCGGCTCCCTTTTAATAAATATCGGTGAAAGATATTCTTTAAAACACTACTCTCCACTTCCTTTAACAAAGCAATCAGTAATAACACTATATATGCCTAAACTTAAGCTAGAAACCTTTAGAAAGTTATATAAGAGTCTGAAGACTCCTTGGAAACCTCTGAATTGGATAATATTGGGATATTTGATTGGTCTTGAGAATAGATACATAGATATCAAGGCTAAAGAGACAGTAAACACTGCAATAGTGGATTATATGGAAGATCTCGACGATAACGTCTACGAAGCCGTTGTTGAAGAGTGCGAAGACGGGAATGGATATACCATCGGGTACTTCCCTCCCTCAAAAAATGACAAAAATGTCTGAAGTCGTATAACGAGTAGGGCAGAACGCAGGAACCCCCCGCGCGGGTACGCGAATATCGCGCGTGCGCTACGTAGGCGTGCGCCAAGTCAGGCCACGGCTGGGATTTTGAAAACATATCGCGCATACACACGTGCCCAGGCGCGCGCCCAGGTGCGATAAACGCGCGTATAGGTGCGCGGGCGAATCGGTAAGCACACGTGCGCGTACTCGTCAAGCTCTCGCGATCTGTCGCTTAACATTTAGTAACAATTTCATATCGGTTGAAGTCGCTGAATAATTCGATGGTTAGCCTACCTATTTTGAAATTGATTGTTGCACTTGTGGAAGGTTCGTGGCATGATTGATGCATCGGACCAAACACGGTTCAATTTCACAACAAGCATGAGGGGCGTGAATCTGTAATAGATTCTGAGCGCGGTGTCAATCAACAGCGCAAGACCCACCCACCTTAATAAGTGCCAGTAATCTCAAGGGATTTAAACTGGGTAATAGGCTACCTGTAACAGGGGATCAACGCAGAATACACCGGCGAGAACATCCGCCACGTAGTGCATCAATGGAGATAGGCGCAAGGTCTCAAGCCTTTTACTATGTGCAATTCATAGTGCGCCACTTATCCATTAATAGAATTGTTCTATCTATGGATATGTTGTCAAAATTTTCTTTAATTTTCTCATGTTTTCTATTAAAAAACGTTATTCAAAAGCTATTGAAAGTATCAAAGTTAATCCATTCACGGCCACTTGTGAAGTGACTTATCGCTCTAATCCAAAAACTAACGGATACAAGGCGGGCGATACCTACACATTCAAGAACGTGAACAGATTTAAATTATTAAATCTAATGCTTAACGACAATATATCTTTTGGCTTTTGGAATAAACAGTTAAAGAAATTTGCTGTTTATGAAAATAAATTTAATGTTCAAACCGGTGCGCTTACATATGCGCTTACTGATTACAACATTGATCTCTATTAGTTAACAAGGATGAGCCCAAATCATAGGGATACCAGGCATGTTGTGCCTGTGCTCATGGACGGTGCAATTCCGTCCTTAACTTTTGGAATATTGGTATTGTGCAAGGTCGCTCCTTGTCGTGGCGGTTCGATTCCGTCCGTTCCACTTGCTACTCAATGAGAGTAGCCAATCTAAATAACATGAAGGTACACATTACTCCCCGATCTTCAAATATGAAGGTTGGTAAAGTATTAATAACAACGACTGAAGAAGCTAGTTGTCCTAAGACTTGTCCCTTTATTAATAAGGGATGCTATGCCAAATCAGGGCCGCTTAGTTGGCATTGGAAAAAAGTATCTAATGGTACTCAAAGCAATGTCTATGACTGGGATTCTTTCACTCATTACATAAGGACTAAGACTAAACATAATCAATTCTGGAGAATGAACCAAGCGGGTGACATCCCATCCGTTCAAGGTCTCATGCGATTAGATTTATTAAAATCATTAGTCGATGCTAATAAAGCTAGTGGTGCTAAGGGATATACATACACACATAACGTCCTTAATACTCATAACGTTGAAGCTATCAAGTACGCCACTAATAACGGCTTCACTATTAACGCAAGTACTGAGAGTCTTAAGGATGTAGATGCTGCAATGAATAAGGGATTAAATGCTGTAACTGTCATCCCTTCGGATGATGATGCATTAGTTCCCTTCTGTTCTCTTGAAGATCACAAAGTTTATTACAGGCAAGTTAAACAAATCAAGACGCCTGAAGGTAGAAGGGTTGTAGTATGCCCAGCGCAGAAATGTGTCCCCACTAAATGTGAAAACTGTAAGCTTTGTTCACACTCACGGACGTACGCCATAGCATTTGTTGCTCATGGTAACGGCAAGAAAGTAGTAAACAATATTGTTAAATAACCTATCTATCCACTACTTCAAACATTACACACATGAAAAAACTTAATGTATTAATTGGTTGTGAATACTCCGGAGTTGTTCGGGATGCATTCGCAAAGTTAGGGCATAACGCATGGTCATGCGATCTACTACCTACGGACCGCCCAAACCCTAAACATATTCAAGGAGATATATTTAATATCCTTGATCAAGACTGGGATTTAGCGATTTTTCATCCTCCGTGTACTTTCCTTACGGTATCAAATGCGCAGCGATGGGAAGAATTACAAAGAACAGGGAAGCAGCAAGCCGCAATTAAATTTGTTGAAGCTCTTTATGATTGCAAGATTCCTCATATATGTATAGAAAATCCAGTTGGCGCAATAAGTACTCGATCAAAATTAGGTAAGCCATCGCAATATATACAGCCGTATGAATACGGACATTATGAACAAAAGAAAACAGGTTTATGGTTACGCGGTTTGAATCCCTTAGTACCTACAGATATTAAGGACTTAACCGGATTACCAAAGAAAGTTACTCAAAGATTGCATTATCTTCCGCCGTCACCTGATCGCTGGAAGATTCGCTCTCAAACTTATCAAGGTATAGCGGATGCAATGGCTGCACAATTTTCTAAACAATTGGAGGGTATTTAATGACTAACAAAAGACGAACATTAAAAGTCCTACATAATTTACGGATTCAACGTACTAATTATTGGAGACGTTTTTATAAGGAAACATGGACCGCAACAATTGAAGCTATTGATGAGCTGGAACTATTGGACCAGCTCGAAGTATCAAATAATAATTTAGAAATAAATCTAGAAATTTTTTAAATTAATTAGTGGCTTTCAATGGGTAAGGCTTAGTTCTTTACATCAATCATTGAATGTAAGACCACTAAATAACAATTAATAATGTATTTCCACACTCACTTAACAGGGACGCCTGGAAATTGAAGGGATGGTGTGTCTAATAATTCCAGGATATTTTTAATTTTTTTATTTTTTTCATGGTCGCCAGCTACTAACTCAAGGTCGCTCAAGGTCGCCATGTTCAAGGACGTAATGGTTTCAAACTTAGGCAACACGTCTCGTAGATGGACGCATCGTAGAGACAACACGCAAGATCGGTTCGATTCCGATCACGTCCATTGCCCTGCAATGAGCAGGGTCTATTTAACAATGACTATTCCCCAGCCTTTTAAAGTAGACAGCTTTGTTAAACACAAAGATCAAGGAATACAAGGACGCGTCCTTTATTCAGATAGAAGTATTACGACTATCTATGACGAAGATTGTCCTAATTGTGATGATTACCCTGAAGAATCTTACGGCGAAGGTTCAGCTTTGACATTCAAAACATACGAATTAGAACCTATTAGCTAGATGGCTCAAGGGCGGTTCGACTCCGCCACTAGCAATTGCCCTGCAATGAGCAGGGTTTATATAACCAACTATGGCTAAAGATCACAAAGGCGAGGTAATTGTATGGGTTGTTCTATGGAATAACGGATACGATTGCGAATGGAATATTGGTGGTGTTTACCACGATATGAAGGGAGCTTGCGCTCACATAACTATGATTGCTACTCCAGATTGTGGAGAGGAATACAGGATTGAAGCAAGACACATTACATCCACAAAGGATGCAGTAGATAGACTTAAATCTACTGAAAAAAGCAGAGCTGAATACAAAAAAGAAAGAGAAGCATTAGAAAAAATTAAGGACGCATCATGACTTTTTACAACACTATCAACGAGGTTGCCAGTAAATTGGCTTCCTCTGAATTAACTACAAGGACTCAAGAATCTGTAATTCTTGCGTGCTTCAAATCAGTTAAAGAACCTTTGAGTCCATCAATGGTTCATTTCTATACAAAGCTTAAATGTCCCATCACTTCTATAAGACGTGGCATGACAAATCTAGCTAGTAGAGGAAAACTTACCAAGACCGATGCATTAACCATGGGCAAGTTCGGTAAGAAAGAACACTTATGGGAAGCGGCATGACCCAGACAGAATTTGTAGCTGAGGTTTATGGAATCGCTTTTGAAATAAATCCTAATCTTAACCACTCAACATCTTTCCAAGATGTGGTCGAAGAGCTGCACAAGAACAAGGAGAAAGCAATTAGATGGGACATTTTACAGGCTGCCTTTGACTTACCTAAGCCAGAGTTACCTGTTATCAAACCATCTTTAAAACAAACGCAAGCTAATCAAGCTGCATATAGACAAGGACAGATATGACATTCTATCCATCAACAACTCAACAATCCCTGTTATACCAACTAAACCAGGTGGTATATCTTTCTACTGAATGGTGGAGATTAAAGGAGATTCTTGAATCTTTACAAACTAAATAATCGATAGCGACTACGCCTGACAGTCGATAAACCCTTTCCCTGAACAAGAAAACAGCGCACTTATACACACTCACGGGGATGCGCTATGCAAACTTATCAAGTCGAATACAAGAAGTTAGATCATTGGTCTGATTGGCGATGGTATTTACTAGAAGCCACGGACGATGAGGAAGCAGCTTGGTCGGCCAAGAATTGGACAGTCGAAAACGACTGCACATTAATTGACGTTAAAAGAATTACTGGAGAACCATGAGAGACAAACCAAACAAAGGTCAGAGATACTTTCCAAATAACTGGAGAGCTATCAAGGACTGTCCAGATAAGTTTTTTGCATCCATTACATATGAACAGTTTGAAGACTGGAAAATATATGGATATGTAATACCTGATTCTGTTTTTGCCATCGTCCGTATAAAGGATGAAAAAGGTAAATATTCAGAAAAGTTTTACAACACCGAACGCGGTGCAAAAAACTGCATAGCTAAATGCATGACTGAAAATAAGGACATAACCATGGTCACTATGGATGGCATGTACCACTTATCCCCTCGACCCTTTGACTTTAATAATGAATAAGAAAACTTTTGAACGTAGATCCGCACAATTGTTACAGGAGATACAGAATCATCCACACATGGAGGAGATTGTTAAGATAATGTCACAACAAATCTCCGACAGTAATAATACCTATACAATGTATGGAGAGAATTAGAATAATACTAGGAAACTAGATAATTACTATATTTTCAAAACAATTTTAAGGAGCTTTTATGCAACTCTTTTCCTTTGGCTCTTTATACATTGGTATAGAATCAGACAAATTTTTCGATGTATCACTCCACTTAGGTAATTTAAGTGTAGAATACAAACCATGTCCAGCAAACCAACCTATTGATGACAAACTCAGACCCAAGCAGGGTAGTGACGGATTATCAGATAGCGAAACTGGCTCAAGCAATTGAGTTCTTCAGAAATTCAGATAAAGCCGCGCATGAAATACCCTCACAAGTAATCGCAACTTTCTTATATGTAGCATCACATGATGACTGCAACAAGATCGACATGGAAAAATCTCTAAAGATGTCCAGTGCTAGTGGGAGTAGAAATACTGATTGGCTAAGTGATGAACATAGGTTGGGAAAACCTGGATTGGGGCTGTTGGTTAAATATCGTGATCGTACTAACCGTAGGAAACAGGTATTGCAACTGACAGCTAAAGGTCGACAACTTGCAAAATCACTCAAACAAATTCTCTATGGGGAACAAACAATTTAAGACACTGAATCAGTGTATTGATTACGCGCTTAAGACTAGACCTGAATGGGTTCATTCAAGGTCACGTCAGACAATTATCAATAACCTTAAGCATCCGCAAAAGGTATGGGGTAATTGCAACTTAAGCATGATTGATTGGATGGCTATGGATAAACTCATCAACACGATGAAGTTTAACGGATTAGCACCCAGTACTATAAACAAATCAATTTCTGCTATTAAAACAGCGTTATTGTTTTGTGCTAAACGACATCTTATTAAAGAGTTTCCGAACTGCTTTGAAGGTGCGCGTCAGTATGAACCGCAAATGACACCAATTGTATATACCTTTGACGAGGTTGATGCGATGGTTAAATATGCAAGAAGTTATGAACTTATGGGCAGGGATGACCTTGCTGATATCATTACTGCACTTGCATGGTCGGGAGCTAGACGCGGCGAGATGTTAAAGATCAAGGTTAAAGATATTGACCTTGAACATGGATGGTTATACATCGGTAGAAGCTTTCAAAATAAAGCATCGAAGATTGTATCCATACCAATAATGCCCAAATTCCAGGAAATTCTGGTACCTCGACTTAAAGGCAAGCATAAGGATGCTCTAGTCTTTGGCGATGATTGGGAAACAGTTCACGAACTACGTTATTGGTTTAATAAAAACCGTGCGCTTGCACTACCTGAAGATAAACAGTATCCACTTAAACAACTACGACATACATTTTGTAGTGCGTTGTTAATGATAGATACTCCCATCGACAGAGTATGTGACATCATGTGTCATAGCTCAGTTGAAGTTACAAGAAGGTACGCAAGAGCGTTAGGTAAACAAAAAAGTCGTGACTTGGTTAATCTTGCAAAGGCTTACCATTCAGGTGATCTGCATAAAATGCAAACAGTATTAACTGAGGATGACAGATATGCATTAGGCAAGGTCGGCACATCGGCGGGTGCGGCGACTGACCCCCAATTTCAGGCTATCCGCTATACTAATTCTGAGGTTTTCGCACCCGACGGTGCTCGAGAACCCTTGGCGGACGTGGCGGAATTGGTAGACGCGCACGTCTAAGGAGCGCGTACAAAATTAATGCACTTATACAGGGATTGGGGTAAAACTCCAGTCCCTTTCTTATTTCTCAGCCCTCCACATCTGCAACAGTCGGATGCGTACGGCGGACGTCTAAAAATACACACTCACAATTACATAAATGCTTACTGCTGATCTAGAAAAGCAGCAGAGTTTGGAGCGAAAACAAATAAAAGGTGGTCTAGATAAGATCAGATCTGATACTAAAAAATTAATAGCTAAGGATTATGCATCTGCCACGGTTTTCGGCTCGGCTTCGATTGATACTCTGCTACCGAACATAATTAAGGCGATCAATATAAAGAAAGAAGAAAGGAAAAAGACAGCCAAGGGAGGAGCTGGTCATTTGATGGAGTTATTACCATTTATATTTGACATTGACAGTGAATCACAGGCTGCGATTACAGCGAAATTAACCTTTGATAAAGTTTTCTCTCCCAAGAAGAAAAGTGACCAGCTAACAAACATAGTTAAAACTATTGGACAGGGATTAGAAGCGGAATCCCAGATGCGTTACTACGAAAGGGTTGCGCCAGGATTGTTCAATATTTTGAAAAAAAATTATTGGCATCAAGCTAAAGGTACAGAATATAAAAGGAAATCCATGCAAAGCTTGTTCCATAACAAGGACATAGTGCAGTGGAAACCTTGGGGACAATTTCAACAGATACAGATCGGGACATGGTTGCTTGATTGTTTTTGTGAAGCTTCAGGATGGTTTAATAAGTTTAAAAAAATAGAGGGCAATAGACAGACGTGGTTAATAGTTCCAACTGAAGCATTCTTAATACATGCTGAAGAAATTAAAAGAATAACTGAGTTATTTTCTCCTCAATCTTTACCGATGTTAATTCCTCCTAGAGATTGGCATGAATTTGCGGATGGAGGTTACTATTTAAACGAGCTAATCAATTGCCATGAAATGGTTCGCAGGGGGGTACCCTACGTAATACAGGAGAGAAAAATCTATGACTTTCTCAACCTGATTCAGAAGGTTAAATATAAGTTAAACACGTTTACTGTAGAGATAGCTGAGGAATTAGATGAGAGAGGTATAGAGGTAGGTAAATTTAGACCTATCATCCATCACCCTGACCCACCTAAGCCAGTAGATATTGATACTAATGAGACTGCTAGGAAGGAGTGGAGAAAAAAGAAAGCTATCTTCCATAACAAGAACAAGAATGAGTTTAGAGCTAGTTGTCGTACTCGTATGACGATGAATGTTGTTAAACAATTTAAAGATGTTGACTACTATATTCCTTTCTCGTTTGATTATCGAGGAAGAGTTTACCCTATCCCATCTTTCCTTACACCTCAAGACACAGACTTTGGTAAAAGTTTAATTAGGTTTTCTGATGAGACAGAGATTACAGAGGAAGGTAAGAAATGGCTGGCTTTTCAAGTTTCAACCACGGTTGGTCTCGATAAAGCAACCATGGAAGATCGTCTTGCATGGGTAACAGTAGAAGAAAATATACAGAGAATTATTAGGGTCGCTACAGATCCCATAAATAATATTGGTGACTGGGAAACTGCTGACGAACCTTGGCAATTTTGTGCTGCATGTGAAGAATACTATGCAGTAGTAATAGCTGGCACAAGGACTACAACAGGACTCCCTGTGGCAACCGATGCTACATGCTCAGGTCTACAGATCTTAGCTGGATTAGCTCGCGATAAGTCCACTGCTTCACTGGTCAATGTTGTACCAAGTGATAAACCACAAGATGCATATCAAGTAATAGCTGACAAATGTAGAGATCAGATACCTGAAAGACTTCTCCCTTACTGGGACAGAAGTCGGGTGAAACGAGTAGTGATGACAATCCCTTACAACGCAAAGCCTTTCAGCAATCGACAGTACATAAGAGATAGCTTCAAAGATATTGACATCGAAGTAGAGAAAGAAGAGTTAACTATAATTGTTAGCGCAGTCCGAAGTGCCATGGAAGTAGTGGTACCAGGACCTATGAAGGTTATGAGATGGATAGAAACCGAGGTTGCTGCCGCCATTAAACGAGGAGCTGAATTAATTTCATGGACCACCCCTTCAGGTTTTGAAGTTAATCAACGACTAATGAAGATGAACAGCAAAACAGTTGAGCTTAAACTATTAGGCCGAGTACAGATACGAGTTGCTGACGGTGAGAAAGGTGTTGATATAAGACACCATCGAAATGCAACCGCACCCAATCTGATTCACAGTATGGACGGAAGTTTACTCCACATAAGTACTTTGCAATTCCCATATCCTATTAGTTTGATACATGATTCAGTTCTATGTAGAGCTACTGATATGACCTATCTATCCACTCTTGTAAGAAATACATACATGCATCTCTTTGCAGAGCATGACTACCTTAGAGACTTTGCCCAAGCTATTGGAGCTGAGTCTGAACCACCGATTATCGGAGACCTTGAACCGTCTGAGGTAATTGATTCCACTTATTTTTTTTGTTAATGCCTAGAAACATACACATAACACCAACTCCTGTAACCCTTGAAGGTTATCAGGCGATATTAAAGCCAAGCAAATTTGGATATTCATTGAAAGCAATAGTTGACGATGAGATGGTAAAGAAGCTTGAGGAAGAAAGACTTGACTGCCTTAAATGGTGCGAGTCAAAACTAACTAAACCAAAGAACAGATGTGTCTTAAGACCTGAACCATGGGAAGAGGTTAGTGAAGGAAAAACAATGGTTAAATTCTCATGGGCTGAAGATAAAAGACCTCCAGTTGTAGACACTGAAGGCACTTTGTTAACCGATTTAGAGACACCTATATATGAAGGATCAAAAGTTAAGATTGGCTTTCATCAAAAGCCTTATATACTTCGTGATGGTGTCACATACGGCACCTCTCTAAAACTTAGCGGAGTACAGATTGTCTCTATACAAGCAGGAGCTGGAGTAGATACTGGAGATTTAGATGAGGATGGAGTATCGGCATTGTTTGGTAAAACATCTGGCTTTAAAGCTAATGACCCAAACGTTACTCCTGATACAACTCCAAGCTCAGTAGAAGAAGACGATTTCTAATGTTTAAATCAGGATTAGAGGAAAAAGTCTCTGATCTTTTGTGTGAACTAGGTGTTGATTACGAGTATGAAAGTGTCAGCTTTCCTTATACTATTCAGCATCTATACACACCGGATTTTATATTGCCTAACGGCGTGATCTTAGAGACTAAAGGATATTGGAGACCAGAGGATAGACGTAAGGTTAAACAAGTAATTACTGAGAACCCAGGTATAGACTTAAGAATTGTCTTTCAAGACCCCTACAAAAAAATAAATAAAAGATCTAAAACTACGTATGCACAATGGTGCAAACGTTACGACATCAGATGGTGTGCGTTCCATGCCATCCCAATTGATTGGCTTACCTAACTCACCCATATGAAACAAAAATGTGACCTACGAGTTATTGATAATTATCTAGAAGAAGAAATTTTTGAAAAAGTAGTTAACTTTTTCGATCACGAACAAACGCATTGGTTCGTAACTAAAGGGATCTCCGATCCTGACTTAACAGCTTCAACGAGTTTTGATACCAGTGCTTTAGATAGTTATTTTTTTTGTCACCCAGTTTATGACCACATGGTTCCTCGAAGTACAAGTTTTAACGAACTTATAGAACTTATAGAGGGTCCATTAAAAAGAACTTTAGGTACAGAATTAAATACTATAACTCGCATCAAATGTAATTTATATCCAAGAACAGAAATAGTTAATAGACATCCATGGCATATTGATTCAAGTGAACAACCAGCATTACGTGGTGCGTTGTTGATGTTGAATACATGTAATGGTTTTACAGGATTTATTGATGGTACGAAAGTTGAAAGTGTTGCCAACAGAATTGCATTTTTTGATGCAAATGAAAAACATCATTCAACCAGTACATCAGATTCCTCATATCGTCTGACATTAAATATTAACTATGTCTGAATCGGAATTTATAAGACACGAACCATGTAGTACTTGTGGTTCATCCGACGCTAATAGCGTGTACACGGATGGACACAGCTACTGTTTCGCATGCCAGACATATGTAGCTGGCGATAATCAACACACTCAACAAATGCACACAGATGTTAACTTCAAAGGATCAGCCCAAAGGCTGCAAAAACGACGAATTAGCGAAAAGGTATGCCAACTATACAAAATATACCGAGACGAATCATACTTACGCTTCCCTTATTTTGACAGCAATGGACGTCTTAAAGGGTTCAAAGTAAAAACTAAATCCAAAGACTTTAAGTATGAAGGCGAAACTACAAATACTCTTTTTGGTCAGCATCTTTTTCCTAATAAAGGTAAAAGGATTGTTATCACGGAAGGAGAACTAGATGCCGCTAGCTGCTATGAAGCCATGGATAAATGGCCGATGGTATCCTTACCTCACGGTGCGGCGGGTGCCAAAAAAGACATTCAAAAACAAATACCTTTTTTACAAGGGTATGAGGAGATCATCTTATTCTTTGATAAAGATGACGCAGGGCGAAAAGCGACGGAGCAAGTGGCTGATCTCTTACCACAAGGGACAGTTAAAATTGCTCATTTGGCGGAGCCTTACAAAGATGCCAGTGACGCTTTACAGAACAACGACGCGGAAGCTATACGCCGCGCGATCTGGGATGCGAAACCTTATTCTCCTGATGGTATTGTGGATGGAAAATCGTTATTAGAATTAGTAACTACTCCAAGCCCACCATGCGATCACAAATATAACTTAGAAGGACTACAAGATAAAACACACGGTATTCGCTACGGCGAATTGACAACTATAACTGCTGGTACAGGACAAGGTAAATCTACGTTTTGTCGTCAGTTAGCTACTGATTTATTAAATTCAGGGGAACGTGTTGGCTATATAGCATTAGAGGAATCTAACAGACGTACAGCTCTTGGTCTTATGTCAGTTGCAGTGGGTAAAGCATTGCATCTGGGAGAACACGAACATGATGTATTACAGGACGCATATGATACGACTATTAGCAATTGGAATCTTTATTTATACGATCATTTCGGTAGTTTATCTCCCGACATCATCTACAACAGAATTGAATACATGGCATTGGGATTGGATATCAAAATCATATTCCTCGACCACTTGTCTATATTATTGTCCGGATTAGAAGGTGATGAAAGACGCATGATTGATATCACGATGTCTAAGTTAAGGGCATTAGTAGAAAGAACAGGAATAAGTTTATTTCTTGTATCACATTTAAGAAGAACTCAAACAGATAAAGACCACACTGATGGAGCAAAAGTTTCATTAGGACAATTACGAGGAAGCCAGGCTATATCTCAGCTTTCGGATACCGTTCTTGCATTAGAGCGCGATCAACAATCGGAAGATGATATTGCAACTTTACGAGTATTAAAAAATAGATATTCAGGAGAGACAGGCGTGGCTGCATCACTGAAGTACAACAAAGACACCTGTAAATTTAATGAAACTACGAACACAGTTTTCAATCCCAGCACAGACTTCTGAGATAAAGAAACCAAACCCACCCACTAAACAAGCAAAAAAGAAAGCAAAGTTTAAGGACAAAACCTATGCAGGAAAACCAAATGCTCGTGTTTGACTGCGAAACTAACGGACTATTACATGACGTATCTGAGATACATTGCATTGCCATCTACGACTCCCAAAAAGAAGAAACCTTCGTATTTAACAATCGAGGTGGTAACTGCCCACCGATCACGGAAGCTTTACATTGGCTCACCTCTGCTGATGTCATTGCTGGTCATAATATTATTGGCTACGATCTACCTGTTCTTCGGAAAACTTATCCTTGGTTTAAGTATGACGGGGATGTTCTTGATACTCTTATTTTATCTAGGCTGTATCATCCAAACATGATTGATATAGACAAGAAGAGAAATGTAGCAAGAATGCCATTACAACTATATGGACGACATTCCCTAGAAGCTTACGGATACAGACTCGGAGAATATAAAGGAGACTTTGGTAAGACAAGTGACTGGCAAGAATGGTCACAAGAAATGCAAGATTATTGCGTCCAAGACGTACAAGTAACAACTAAATTATGCGAACACTTCCGCCCTTATCTGACTCGTGTCGGCTAGAGCACCGAGTCGCAGAGATATTAACAAAACAAGAAATACATGGATGGTACTTTAATGAACAAAAAGCTCTCGAACTTGAGTCATATCTCCGAAGAGAGATGGAAGAACTTACTGAAGTACTTCGGAACCAATGGACTCTCATTGGAGGAGCGATGTTCACTCCTAAACGAGATAACTCTACACAAGGATATAAAGCCGGAGCAGAGTTCCAAAGACTAAAAGAATTTAACCCAACATCACGAGATCACATAGCATGGATTCTTACGAATCGTTTGAATGTCAAACTGACCAAGACCACTACGACTGGGAAACCAATTATCGACGAGATTATATTGACGGAGATAAATATTCCCTTCTCGCTACAATGTGCCAAATGTTTGACGATAAAAAAGAAGCTTGGAATGATATCCGAAGGCGTGAACGCATGGAACAGGCTTGTTACTGGTAACAGTCGGATACACCACCATTGCTCGGTTAGTACGAACACATTTAGATGTGCTCATCGTAAACCGAACT
>OCZA010000410.1_pt1 | contig 15159 bp, 18 predicted proteins | sample 1539021 | NCBI WGS metagenome assembly OCZA01 (sample SAMEA2619376, study PRJEB22493) | marine metagenome | biome: marine biome (ENVO:00000447); feature: surface water layer (ENVO:00002042); material: "saline water (ENVO:00002010), including plankton (ENVO:xxxxxxxx)" | depth 5 m | reverse complement strand
ATATTTTCTTTGTTATTAAAGTGACCAACACCAAAAGGAGTTATAAATCTTAATAACTCTAATGAAGTGACTTCGTTAAGATTATTAAGATCATCCTCAGGTAATATGAAAAACGACCCAGACTTATCCCATGGGTCTCCTGTCGACTTTAACGTGATGATCGCTTTGGCGCGATGAAAATTACCAGTCTCAGGTAATTTAATCTTCTTAAGAACCACTCTTCCTGACCCAAGCGTTCTAGTGATTTCATTATCATTGTTTATAAGGCCTGAATCGAACAAGATTTTTTGATCTTCAAATACCGTTAAAGTTTTATCAGTGACTATTTCATCTTGAGAACATGAAACAATAAAAAAAATGGTAAAAAATAGGATTCTCATAAGACTAAGCTTGGAAAAAGTATAACCATTAACAAGACTAATAACTGAATCGCTATAAAAGGTATTACTCCTTTATATATTTCTATTGTTCTTATTGATTTATCTGCAACTCCTCTCAGGTAAAAGAGTGAAAACCCAAAGGGAGGTGTTAAAAAAGAAGTTTGAAGATTAATTGCTAGCATTATCCCAAGCCAAACAGGATCAAAACCCATCATAAGTAACGGTGGCGCAATTAGCGGAACAAATACATAACAAATCTCAATAAAATCTAATATAAAACCCAGCAAAAAAATCATCAGCATTACGAACAACAATGCTGAATATTTTCCACCCGGCAACATCTCAAAAACTAAGCTTATTAATTCATCACCACCAACACCTCTAAAAATTAGAGAGAATATGGATGCACCAATTAGGATAGTAAAGACCATAGTTGTAACCAAAGCTGTTCTTCTGCTAGCTTCCTTTATAAGCTCCATATTCAACTTTTTAAAGTACAAACATATGAGTATTGAACCAATTGCTCCAACGCCAGCTGCTTCTGTTGGCGTAGCAATACCAAAAATAATAGATCCCAGAACCATAAAGATTAGTAAGATCGGCGGCAAAAGAGTATTTAATAAAGAGAGAAGATTAACTTTGCTTTCCATCTCACTACTGATATTTAAATTTCTGTTCCAAAAGATTGTGTAGATCAGAAAAAGAATACAAATAATTAGTCCTGGCAAAAGTGCTCCTATGAATAAGTCTCCAACAGAAACTGTTTTTACTGAGAAGATGCCCATATCATTTTGAGCTCGCTGATATGCATTAGACATAACATCACCAAGAAGAACCAATGCAATTGACGGAGGAATAATTTGGCCTAAAGTACCAGTTGCTGCGACAAGACCAGAAGAGAATTTTTTATCATATCCCTCCTTAAGAAGAGCCGGAAGTGACATTAACCCCATAGTCACAACTGTTGCACCAACGATACCTGTGCTTGCAGCTAATAATGCACCCACGATAACAATGGAAATACCAAGACCGCCTTTTATGCCGGAAAAGGCTTTAGCCATATCTTGTAGCATCTTTGCTGCAATTCCTGATCTTTCCAACACTACTCCCATAAAAACAAATAACGGCACAGCAAGAAGGGTTTGGTTATTCATAATTCCAAATATTCTTATTGGCAAGTTTTTTAAAAGATTTAAATCAAAAACCCCAAATAATGAACATACCAGAGCGAATATTATTGATACACCAGCTAACGTAAAAGCAACTGGATAACCTATCAGCAATGAACTACAAACAAAAATTATTAATAAAAGCGGTATTATTTCCATAGCTCTTTTAATTGTTTAACAGCTGCTAAAAAAAGTACTAGCGGAAACAGTAAAATAATTGTTTTATGCAGATAAACAGTTTTTAAGCCACCTGGCTCAGTTGATGATTCCTTTAAGAGCCAAGATAATTTAATAAAATCTATGGAGTAAAAACTTATTATAAAAACTACTGGCAATACGAAAAAAACTAAACCCAAGGTGTTTACGAGTTTTTTGTACGATTCTGATTTGTCTTTGTAGAGAATATCCACCCTAACATGTTCTTCGTCAATAAGAGCCCAACCAGCACAACCCAAGAAAACTAGTGCATGCAAATACAAGGCTAACTCTTGTAAATCTGCTCTACCAACCCCAAATATATATCTACTAATAACAATATATATAACCAGAATCACAATTATTGGTAAAAAGTATGAAAAAAATTTGCCTATAGATTGATTCATAAAATATTAATTTCTAAAATAAGCCAATGATTACAGTTTTATCTCCAGCAAAGACACTAGATTATAGTGCTAATTATAATGATACACACTCTGTGCCAAGCTTTCTAAAAAAGTCTGGCGAGCTTGTAAAAGAGCTGAAGCAAAAAGAGCCAAGTGAAATCGCATCCTTAATGAGCCTTAGTGACAAACTGGCATCACTAAACTTTGATAGATATCAGTCCTGGAAAGCTGAAAAAAAGATTTCAGATAACTCAAAGCCTGCTCTGCTTGTCTTCAAAGGCGATGTTTACCAGGGTTTGCAGGCTGAAGACTTTAAAAAAGGCGATCTTAATTTTGCACAAAAGCATTTGAGAATATTATCTGGTTTATATGGTGCACTTAAACCTCTTGATGTAATGAATCCATATCGATTAGAGATGGGAACTAAATTACAAATTAATGGTTGGAAAAACTTATATGAGTTTTGGGGCGAGTCTGTTAAAAAAGATCTACTTAAAGATTCAGATACAATCGTAAACTTAGCTTCTAATGAATACTATAAGGTTCTGGGCAACATAAGTGATGAAGCGAAGGTGGTATCTCCAGTTTTTAAAGACTATAAAAATGGGAACTACAAAATAATTAGCTTTTATGCCAAAAAAGCTAGAGGTTTGATGGCTAGGTTCATTATCCAGAACAGAATTAAGAAAACTGATGAGTTAGTTGATTTTGATCTTGATGGGTACAAATACTCTAAAGCTGATTCAACTACTGATAGCCCAGTATTTCTGAGAAAGTCTTAACTTTTTGATTCGTTGAATTTTTTAACATCGACCATTTTGTCGAAGTTAGCATCTCTTTTTTCCATTTGTGCAGTCATAGCTTCAGCCATATCTGTTTGACTAAGCATTGCACCACTCCATAGAGCATTAAAGTCTAAGCTATCACTTACATTGTGATCCCTTGAGTAATTCATAACCGCCTTAAGACCATATATAGCTACTGGTGATTTAGAGGCTATTTCAGCTGCTAGTTTATGAACTGCATCAAGCATTTGATCTTGTGTTTCATAAACTTCTCCTACAAGCCCTGAATCTTTAGCTTCATCAGCAAGCATTCTTCTTCCTGTATAAGCCATCTCTCTCATCTTTGAATCAGGAATAATCTTTGGCAGCCTTTGGAGGGTACCAACATCAGCAGCCATGCCAATATTGATTTCTTGGATGCAAAAGAAAGCATCGTTTGAGGCAAAACGCATATCACATGCAGTAATTAAATCTAATGCTCCCCCAATAACACCACCATGAACAGCTGCAATTACTGGGACTCTTATTTCTTCGAGTTTGCTGATATATCCTTGAAGTTCTTTTGCTGTTCTATATAGAACTTCTCCAACTCGAGCATGATCTGGTTTCTTATCATCAGGAATATCATCAACTCCATTAGAAAAAGCACTAAGGTCCATACCTGCACAAAAGTGTTTTCCAGTAGATGAAAGAACTACAACCCTTACTTCAGAATCTCTATTTATTTCCTCTAAAGCATCTCCTAGCTCAACCCAAAAGTCTCTAGTCATTGTATTTAGTTCATTTGGACGATTTAAAACAAGACTACATATATGGTCTTTTATTTTTAAATCAAAGCAGGAATACTTACTCATTTCTTTGCAATATCTATTGACTCTGAGACTTTATCCATTAACTCATCCACAAGATCAAATGTTTTATGGTGAGGCAATACAATTTTTCTATCTTTGCTCAGCCACTTAAGTCTGCTGTGAACAAATTCTAAATTTTCTAAAAGTTTTTGATTCATTATTTATATTAGTTGGAAACTGTAATTATAAGTAAATGATCCTTATAATCAAAAAAAAATTAAAAATGCTAGATTTCAATAAACTCTTACCAGACTTAATAGATATTTCTTCAAAAGCCAGTTCCTCGATAATGGATATTTATAATTCTGATTTTTCACATAAAAATAAAGATGATGGATCTCCCTTAACACTAGCGGATGAATCATCAAACAATATAATTATCGAAGGACTAAAAAGAATAACTCCTGAAACTCAGGCTGTTTCTGAAGAGACCTTCGAAAACAATATTTCCTATGAAGATAGCTACTGGTTAATAGATCCACTTGATGGAACTAAAGAATTTATTAATAGAAATGGAGACTTTTCAGTAAATATATCTTTTATTTATGAGCACCGAAGTATTTTTGGGCTTGTTCAAAGGCCAACTGATATGAAGATTTGGACAAGCCTTGATACAGTTTCCCAAACAAAGGCTGAAAAAGCAGCACCACTGAGGATTGTTATGAGCAGAAGTCATAAAAGAGAAGCAGATACAATGTTCTTAAAATTTCTTCAAGACTCTGAAATAGATTATGAGCTTGTTGAAAAGGGCAGCTCATTAAAGATTTGTGCTTTATGTGACGATGAAGCAGATATCTACCCAAGATTTGGACCAACTTCTGAGTGGGATATTGCTGCCGCAGATGCTGTTCTTGCATCTTATGGGGGTTCGATACTCAATCTAGAGGACTTTGAAAAACTCAAATACTCCAAGAAAAACATACTCAATCCACCGTTTATTGCATACAGAAATGAACTTATTAGACGGGCTTATAGTCAAAAAGTGGAAGATTATGTAAAAAAATTGCTATAATTTAAGGTCTACATAATATTTATGTATAATGTATTATAAACGGAAATTATAATGGGTACTGATTTACAGAAAATTGAGCTAACAACACCAGGCAAAGATATAGAGTCTTACCTAGCTTGTGTGCACTCAATACCAATTCTAACGCCTGAACAAGAGAAAGAAATTGCACATAAGCTTTATGATAATGATGATCTTGAAGCTGCAAGGCAATTGGTTATTTCACATCTTCGTTTTGTAGTTCATATTGCAAGATCATATCAAGGCTATGGTTTGCCAATAGGCGACATTATCCAAGAAGGTAATGTTGGTCTTATGAAAGCTGTTGATAGATTTGACCCTAATAGAGGCGTAAAACTTGTTTCTTTTGCAGTCCACTGGATAAAAGCTGAAATCCATGAATACATACTTAAAAATTGGAGACTGGTAAAAATAGCTACTACCAAAGCTCAAAGAAAATTATTCTTCAATCTACGAAGTAAGAAAAAGTCACTGGAATGGCTTACTAAAGATGAAGCAGAAAAAATAGCTGAAGATCTAAATGTCCAAGTCAAAGATGTTTTGCATATGGAAAATAGACTATCTTCAAATGATTCATCATTCGATGCTCCTGTAAATACAGGTGACGGTGACGATCAAATAATGGCGCCATCACAATATCTAGAAGATAATAGTTTTAACCCTGAAGACCAAGTAGAAGCAGAACAAACAATGGCATTTAATAATGCTGAGCTTTTAGATGCTCTCAAAGGCCTTGATGACAGAAGTAAAGATATTATAAGAAGGAGATATTTATCTGACTCTAAAGTTACGCTCCATGAGCTAGCAGAAGAGTATGAAATTTCTGCTGAAAGGGTTAGACAGATCGAAAGTGGTGCTCTTAAAAAATTAAGAAGCTCTATGTCTGATGCTTTGTGAATGCTAAAACAATAGGCATTATCCTTAACGGCTCAGAAATCCTCCTCAAATCGAACTCCCTCAAAGAACTTGTAGATAGTTTAAATCTCCAGGAAGCAAGATTCGCTGTAGAAATAAATCGAGAGATTGTTCCAAAATCTCAGATTGATAACTATACTCTCAATGACAAAGACGTTGTTGAAATAGTTATTGCCGTTGGCGGAGGATAAATTGGATAAGCTGGTTATCGGTTCTAGAGAATTCTCGTCCAGGCTCCTGGTTGGCACAGGAAAATATAAAGATTTCCAAGAAACACAAGCCGCAATAGTTGCATCTGGAGCGCATGTAGTTACTGTTGCAATTAGAAGAACCAATATTGGCCAAAACAAAGATGAACCAAACCTTCTTAATTTCTTAAATCCTGAAGAATTTATAATTCTTCCCAATACAGCAGGCTGCTATAGCGTGGATGATGCGGTTCGAACTTGCAATCTAGCAAGGGAACTATTAGATGGCCATAATCTAGTCAAATTAGAGGTTCTTGGGGATGAAAGAACTCTATTTCCAAATATGACCCAAACACTTGAAGCTGCAAAAGTGTTGGTTGAAGATAATTTTGAAGTAATGGTTTATTGCACCGATGATCCAATATTATGTAAAGAGCTTGATGACATTGGATGTGTTTCAATAATGCCTTTAGCAGCTCCCATTGGTTCAGGATTAGGAATAACAAACCCATACAATATAGAGATAATATTGGAGAACTCAAATAAACCAATAATAGTTGATGCAGGAGTAGGGACTGCTTCGGATGCAGCTATAGCAATGGAGCTAGGATGCGATGGTGTATTAATGAATACAGCGATAGCCGAAGCCAAAAATCCAATTCTCATGGCCTCAGCTATGAAAAAAGCAATTGAGTCAGGTAGAGAAGCATTCTTGGCCGGAAGAATGCAGAAGAGACTATATGCATCGAAATCGTCTCCTGATGATGGAGTGATAAAGTAGTTGAGATATAACTTTCTACCAAGCTTTGCTAGAAGAAAAGGAAGAATAACAAAGCTTCAAGAAAAAAATCTAAGTTTTTTAGCAGATTATTCGTTGAAACATCCTAATACTCTAAATGACAATCCATCATTCGATAAAATTGCACTTGAAATAGGTTTTGGTAACGGAGAAGATTTCTTTTCCTTTGCAAAAGAAAAAAACAATACATTATTTTTAGCATCTGAAGTGTACAAATCTGGAATTGGGAATTTAATTGGGAAAATTAGAGAGCATTCACTAGAAAATATATGCATTCATGAAGGAGATATAAGAGATCTTATTTTTGAAGAAGAGGGTTTTAGATTTGATGAAGTTTATATCATTTGTCCTGACCCATGGCCAAAAGACAGACATCACAAAAGAAGACTTTTAAATAAAGAATTTTTTGCACGCATTCAAGCATGCTTGAAACCAAATTCACTCCTTTTTCTTTCTACAGATTGGAAAAACTATGCTGAACATATACAAGATGTATTAAGAGATTTTGAAGATAAGTTCTCTGTTGAGACTATAAAGCAAATACCTGGGAGAGAGTTTTCTAAGTTTCAAAAAAAAGGAATCGATGAAGGGCGAGAAATATATAGCTTCAAATTAAGTCTTATTTAATTCTTCCATAAGTTTTTTTAGAGCTACACCTCTGTGACTTATTTTATTCTTTTCTAGAGAATTAAGTTCCGCGAAGGACTCAGAATATCCTTTAGGATAAAACATTGGATCATAACCAAAACCTTTTTTACCTCTCTCTATAGTTTTGACCTCACCCTCAACTTTTCCAGTACAAACTATAATCTCATTTTGACTTTTTATCCCAACAGCAATAATGCAACAAAAAAAATACGCATAAGTTGATTCAAGCTTTCCATCTTTTAGTTTGGATATAAGTTTATTTCTATTATCGCTATCTGTTGCATTAACTCCTGCATATCTAGCCGAATAAAGGCCAGGCTCATTATTAATTGCAGGGACGATCAAACCTGAGTCATCACCAATACAAGGAATATTTGTCTCCAAAAATGCATTTTTGGCTTTCAGAATAGCATTCTCTTCAAAATCTTTTCCTGTTTCTTCAACATCACAAATATTAAAAGCTGATTGAGGAATACATTCAAAATGCGGAAGAATCTTTTGGAATTCGCTAATTTTCCCCTTATTGGAGGAGGCTATAATTAATTTATTTCCTTTCAATTAAGTACACACCTTCGGCAGCAAAAAGATTAGGTAATAATTTTGTTAAAGGACTCTCCTTGAAGCTGTTGTTTAAATATAATTTCTCGATTACAAACAAATCTAACTTCTTACAAAGTTCTTCGAAGTCTTTAATAGTGCACAAATGAATATTCTTAGTTTCATACCAAGGCACTGGAAGATTCTTTGTAACTGGCATCTTCCCTAGAAATAAATCTAATCTACAGGACCAATGAGCAAAGTTGGGAAGAGTAACAATACATTTATTAGAGATATTGAGAATATTTTGAAGGGCTAAATTAGGATTTTTAAGGCACTGAATTGAATTCGCCATTATTGTTACATCGAAGTCTAAATCATTGAACTCTTTAATACCCTCATCAATATCACATTGCATAACTGGGATATTTCTTCTAAGACACTCATTAGCTCTAGAAATATCTATTTCAATACCAAAACCATTAACATTTTTCGAATTTTTAAGGTGCTCCAAAAGATCTCCACCACCGCAGCCTAAGTCAAGCACTTTAGTATTTTGCGGAATCCATTTTTCAATTATTCTCTTAAAATCTGATTTCATTTTGATTCGATAAAGTTTTTTATAGCATTTTGGTAATCTTCATTTGGGTAAAGGAAGCTATCATGACCATGCTCTCCTTCTAATTCAATATATGAACATTTTTTATTCGCTTTGATTGATGCCAAACATATCTCTTTTCCATTGCTTGAAGGGAACATCCAATCTGAGGTAAATGATACAACCAGAACTTCGGCATCAATGTTTTCAAGAGCAACTTCAAGACTGTTGTCATACCCGTCAGCAATGTCAAATTTATCCATAACTTTTGTTAAAAGAATATATGAATTAGCATCAAATGATTCTGCAAACTTTCCTCCCTTGTATTGAAGGTAGTTCTCAATTTCAAAATCAATATCTTCAGCTATTTTGGAATTAGTATTTTGTAACTTTCTTCCAAAGCGCTGATCCATGTTTTTAGCAGATAAATAAGTTATATGGCCAAGCATCCTTGCAGCCTTAAGGCCTTTAACTGGAGATTTGTTAAATTCGAGATACTTTCCGCCATGAAAATCACCATCTTTCCTTATAACTTCTCTCTCAACCTCGTTCAAAGCAATATTTTGAGAGCTTGTTTTAGCTGCAGCGGCAAGAATGCCAACTTTGTTTACCATTTTAGGATAACTTACAGCCCATTGAAGCGACTGCATTCCGCCTAAACTTCCACCAATAACTAAATGCCACTTTTTTATTCCTAATTTATCGGCAAGCATTTTTTGAGATTCAACCCAATCAATAACCTCTAGCTGAGGAAAATTATTATTAAACCTCTCCCCATTTTTATCTTTACTAAGTGGGCCACTTGAACCAAAACAACTTCCAAGATTGTTTACGGAGATCACAAAGAAACGATTTGTATCTATTGTTTTATCTGGACCAATGAACTCATCCCACCAACCAATGTTGCTATCCCTTTTTCCTGCAGCATGATGACTTCCAGAGAATGCATGACATACAAGGACTGCATTATCTTTTTTCTCATTTAGCTCCCCATAAAAATCTGTCATTAACTCAAAGCTTTCAAGAGCCTCTCCCGAAGCACATTCTAATTTAGAATCAATAAGTATTTTTTTTGTCTCTACAATCATTTAGAGAATAGAAACAGCAAGCTGCGCCAGAAAAACATTTATGGAATTAAGTAAAATAAATGCAAAGATAGGAGAGAAATCTAAGCCACCGATAGCTGGAATAAATTTTCTTATTGGATCAAGAATTTTATTAGAAACTTCCTCAACGATCTTCCACATATCATTTTCAGAAAATGGAGCAACCCAACTCTTAACAACACCAGCAATAACAAAGTAAAAAAGTATCTTAAAGAATACGATAAGAACCTCAAAAAAACTTATAGAAATAAGCAGAATATAGCTATAACTGGACACATAACTTAAGAGTCCTAAAAACTTAAAAACTATTGCGACAATCAATCCTGATATAGATTTATTGACCCCGAAAAAGACTTTTGTAAATGGATCTACAATCTTAACGAATATTTGAACTATGGGATTGAAATAATTAACTTTAAATATAGAAAAAATAGAATAAATTACAGCAATAAACATTAGGCCTGTACTTACAAGCTCTAGGAAAGAAAACAAACTACTATTCATAAGATTGAATTATAAATCAAAGCCTAGGACCAAAGAGAATTTCTCCAACTCTTATGAGGTTTGAACCTTCTTTAATGCATTCTTTATAGTCAGATGAAGTTCCCAAAGATAGAACTTTTATATTTCTTTTTTTTGATTTCATACTTTCAAACAAAGCAACAGAATCTATTATTTCTTTGATATGTGAAGATTTATCCTGGTTAATATTTGGCATAAACATGAGCCCAACAAGCTCTAAGTTATCAAAGCTATCTACAAAATCTACAAACTCTCCAACATCACCAGAGGAGATTCCAGATTTAGAGGCTTCCCCACTAATATTTACCTGAACCAACACTTTTTGTATTTTATTAATCTTTTTTGATTCAAGATCCATTTTTTTAACTACTTTTTCTCTATCAACCGAATGAACAAGATAAGAATTTTTTACAATTAAACCAATCTTATTGGTTTGGATGGGACCAATAAAATGCCATCTTATGTTTTCTGAATTAAGGGCCAAAGATTTTTCATTAAGTTCTTGAGCATAATTCTCACCAAAATCTCTAAGACCAAGCTTATAAAGTTCCAATATATCTTCTAAGTTCTTTTTTTTGGAGACACCAACAACAGATATTTTGTCATTATCGATTGCATTCTCACTACAAAAGAACCTTAGATCTTCTTTGAAATCAGCAAAAGGTTTCGTCATGTTTGAACACATTTTGTTCTTAGAAGAGGAAGAAAATCAGCTCTTATAAGAGTTTCTCTGGCATTATTTGTATCAGAGATGCTTTGCATGGGACCAATCATTACTCTGAAAAGTATTCCATTAAAGTTTTTAGATGTTACCTCCTCTAAGTAGGGCTCAAAACCTAACTCTTCCATTTTATTTAAAGTTTCTTCTGCAAATATCTTTTTACCATAGGCTTCAATCTGAAGATAAGATTCACAAGTTGCCTCTTCATAAATCTTCTCTAGCTCAAGGTATATATTTTCATCTTTGAGGTCTTGCTCAAATGTGAAAGTAATATCATTTGCTGTTTTTTCTACTGTATAAATCTCAGACTCTGTATTAAAGAATAGCCCAGAGCCCATCAGAAATACGAATGGAAAAACCATCAAAGCTAAAATGAGCTTTATAGGAACTGGCGATCTACCACTTTTTCTGCTTGAAACACTTTTATTTTTCTTTATATCTTTTTTTTGTTGTGCGAAATCTTTCATTTACATTTCTTCTAATGCTTTAACACCTAACAAGCTAAGACTATCCGCTATTATTTCCTTTGCAGCATGTGTAACCGCAAGAATAGTTAGTTTTTCAGATTCTGACTTGTCTAATATCTTGTTGTCGTTGTAAAAATTATGAAAAATTGAAGCTAAATCTTTTAGATAAAAGATTAATAAATGTGGTGAAAGGTTGTTGCAGGTTTTCTCAAGTACATTTGGATATTTTGAGATCTCATGAATAAGATTAGAACAAATATCTACATGATCTTCAGAAATATTTTCTGCTGGAAATTTTTTTAGACCAGCTTTTTTTTCAAGCGAGCATATTCTGGCGTGTGCATATTGAATGTAGTAGTACATATTCTCTTTTTTGCTAGAGACTGCTAAGTCTAAATCAAAATCCAAATGCTGATCAGTTTGTTTTGAGAGATAATAGAATCTAGCAACATCAGAACCAACATCACTCAATAAGTCCTCAAGAGAGTAAAATTCTCCACTTCTTGTGGACATCTTTACAGGCAAACCGCCTTTAATTAGATTTGCAAACTGAACCAGCTTCACAGAAAGTTTATTTTTATCATAGCCAAGGCCCTCTAGAGATGCTTCAACTCTCTTAATATATCCATGATGATCAGAGCCCCAAATGTTTATAATCTCATCAAAGCCTCTATCTAATTTATCCTTGTGATAAGCAACATCAGAAGCGAAGTAAGTTTGTCTTCCATCTGCCCTTATTAAAACTCTATCCTTATCATCACCAAAATCGGAAGACTTAAACCAAATATTTCCATCTCGACTATCTATTAGACTTTTTGTATCTAGTTGTTGAACAGCCGCACTAATCTTTGAATCAGTGCCTAAAAGAGAGGATTCCAAGAACCAGTTATCAAAAGTTACACCAAAATCTTTCAGATCTTTCTCTATAGTAGAAAGAACACTCTCTAATGATACTTTTTTAGTTGAGTGCCAGTCTTTCTCGCTGGCAGATTTGAGATGCAAGATAATCTCATCGATCTTCTCCTCCTCATCCTCGGGGAGATTATTGAAGAGATCATCAACACTTACAGATTCCTGTAAATTAGCATTCTTAGCAATTTCCTGTATGTATTTTCCTTTGTAAGCACTCTCAGGAAAAATATTATCTTCTATATTTATAGCTCTTAGATATACACTAGCCGTTAGAATATCTATTTGTCTTCCTGCATCATTTACATAGTACTCCTTTTGAACTTTATGGCCTTTTCTTTCAAGTAGCTTTGAAATTACATCTCCATAAATAGCACCTCTTCCATGGCCAACATGAAGTGGACCGGTTGGATTTGCTGAGACGAATTCGACTTGGATACTTTTTGGATCCTCTGCCTTACGAATAGTTTTCTTATCAAGAATATCTTTAATTATTTTTAGAGTCCCAGAGTGATTAAGAAAGATATTAATAAATCCAGGGCCTGCAACCTCAATAGAGCTTATTGAATTAATGTCCTTTAAGACATTTCCAATCTCAAGACCAATTTCTTTAGGATTATTTTTAGTAATATTGCCTAATATAAGAGCAATATTGCATGTAAGATCACCTTTCTCAGAACTATCAGGTATCTCTATCTGGAACTTTGAAGAAGCTGCTGAAACCTCTTCTTCAGAGAAGTGCTTATCAATATGGCTTAGAATCTTATTCCGTATTTCGTCAGTTATCATTCGCTCTTCCTAAATATTCTGATGAACGAGTATCCACTTTAACAACTTCACCTTCCTCAACAAAAAGAGGGACTTGAATTGAAACTCCAGTTTCAAGAACTGCTGGTTTTTGAGCTCCGGACACCGTATCTCCTTTTACACCAGGTTCAGATGTTTCAATCTTTAAACTTACAATTTTTGGAACACTAATTGCTATAGCTGAGTCATTCCAAAGCACTATTTCACAAAGCTCCTCACCAATAAGCCATTTTTTTGCATCAATCATAATCTTTTCATCCAGCTCTATTTGTTCATAAGAACTGTTATCCATAAAGTACCATTTTGATTCATCTTTATACAAAAATGCCATTTCTTTTACAGTAACATCAGCAAGCTCTACACTTTCGTTAGATTTAAAAGTTTTTTCAATAACATTTCCTGATAACAAATTTCTATATTTTATTCTTACAACTGCTTGACCTTTTCCTGGCTTATGAAACTCATGACTTAGCACCGAGCATGGCGCTCCATCAAGAAGTATTTTTGTTCCCGTTCTAAATTGATTTGTTGGTATCTTCATGGTTTACAATATGTTTACTCATTTTAATTGGGAGTTATTAAATGAACAAATTCTTTATTTATACATTTGCAATCCTTTTACTCCAAGGATGCTCTAATGAAACCAAACTCACAGAAGAAGATGCAATTCTTTTCTTAGACGAGATGGAGGAATTCAGTTCTAAAGAAGGACCAATTGCAAGCTCAGCTTATTGGATTTCGTCTAACTTCATTACTTATGACTCACAAAAAGTTGTTGCTGACTATAGCAAAAGATACAGCCTTTTGTCTGTTGAGAATGCAAGACGAGCAGCTGAATTTGATGATGTGGATGTATCAAAAGATACTAGAAGAAAACTTAATTTTGTTAAGAGCGGTTTTGTTATGCCATCACCTTTAGATGAAGATCTTGCTACTGAAATAGCCAACTTAAAAGCTGAACTCTCTGCTATGTATGGGAGTGGAAGACATTGTTTTGAAGATGGCACTTGCTATGATTTAGAGGGATTCGAACAAATCATCGATAACTCTAGGAATCCAAATGATCTTCTAATGGCATGGTCCGGTTGGAGAGAGATTGGCAAGCCAATGAAAGAAAAATATCTGAGAATGGTAGAAATAGGCGAAATGGGCTCCAAAGATCTTGGTTTCAATGGTCTTAGCGACTTATGGTTTAGCAAATATGATATGAGCTCAGATGAATTCTTATCTGATGTAGACAGAGTTTGGGAGGAGGTAAAGCCTCTTTATGATTCGCTTCATTGCCATGTAAGAGGAGAGCTAAATGAGTTTTATGGAGATGATGTTGTTGAAAAAGATGGGATGATACCTGCTCATATTTTAGGAAATATGTGGGCACAATCCTGGAACAACATATATGACTTAGTTTATGAGCCTTCATCAGCAGATTTCTCTATCAACCTTACACAAATTATCCAAGAGGAAAATCTTTCTGAAGTTGATATGGTCAGAGTTGCTGAAGACTTCTTTGTTTCTTTAGGATTCGAGAGGCTGGCTGATACATTTTGGGAGAGATCCCTTTTTGTTAAGCCTAGAGATAGAGATGTAACCTGTCATGCTTCCGCATGGAATCTTGATTCTGAAGAGGACTTAAGAATTAAAATGTGTATCCAAAAAAATGAAGAGGATTTCGTTACTATTCATCATGAACTCGGACACATTTTTTACTACCAAGCCTATAACCATCTGCCATCAATATATGAAAGTGGGGCAAATGATGGATTTCACGAAGCTGTTGGCGATTTGTTATCTCTTTCAATAACACCCGCATATTTGAAAGAGCTTGGTTACATAGATGAAGAGCAATATTTAAATGCAATTTCTGATCCAATATCTCTTTTAATGAAGCAAGCCCTCGAGGGAATTGTTGTTATCCCATGGACGCTTATCCTTGATAAGTGGAGATCACAAGTCTTCTCAGGTGATGTAGAAACTGATCAATTAAATAATCTTTGGTGGGAATTAAGAGAGTCATATCAGGGCGTTGAGGCCCCTATAGCAAGGGATTATGATGCTTTTGATCCAGGAGCTAAATATCATATTCCTGGAAATACACCATATACTAGATACTATTTAGCAAGAATTA
>OCZA010000409.1_pt1 | contig 15164 bp, 14 predicted proteins | sample 1539021 | NCBI WGS metagenome assembly OCZA01 (sample SAMEA2619376, study PRJEB22493) | marine metagenome | biome: marine biome (ENVO:00000447); feature: surface water layer (ENVO:00002042); material: "saline water (ENVO:00002010), including plankton (ENVO:xxxxxxxx)" | depth 5 m | reverse complement strand
AAGCTGAAAAAGGCAGGGGTCACTGAATACAACAAAGCCAAGCGAACCCCCAACCACCCAACCAAGTCCCATGTTGTTGTGGCGCGGAAGGCTAGTGGTGAAACGAAACTCATACGCTTTGGTCAGCAAGGCGTTACTGGGGCTGGCAAGAACCCTAAATCGGCGAAGGATAAGGCGCGGCGAAAAAGTTATTACGCCAGACACGGTCCTTCGACAGATCGATTCTCAGCAAAATTCTGGTCACACAAAGTCAAATGGTAGGAGTCTGTTATGGGATATGGAAAAAGCTACGGCAAAAAAATGATGGCAAAGAAGAAGCCTAAGCCAAAGCCTAAAAAACAAAGTAGATAATGGGCGAAATTGTTCTCCAGCGTTTCTGCTACCACCCGAATGCAACGCTGGGTGTAATCAGATTGCATGATCAGACGTTCTACTCGGTGGAGCGTCCATGGCTCGACAATCAAGTATCTGTCTCCTGTATCCCTACGGGGGAGTATGAGCTTGGTTGGAGAGAGTCCCCTCGATTCGGACAGACGTGGCACTTACAGGACGTTCCCGGACGAACCTACATTCTGATCCATGTAGCCAACTTCTCTAAAGATGTAGAGGGCTGCATTGGTCTTGGCATGGATTTAATGGGTGACACGGTTGCGGTGAGTAACTCACGAGTCGCTGTTAAGAAGTTTGAAGAGATGACTGTTGGTGCAAGCTGGACAATGAGAGTTGAAGACTCAGCCCTAGCAGCGCTGGGGTAGCCTTTGGAAATTGAGGAAGTTGCAAGGAAGTTAAAATTTAACTTCCCGCTCTACGCGAAGAACGTCCTCAAGATTGTGACGAAGGAGGGTGTCACCGCTCCACTGACCCTAAATAGGGGACAGATGTGGCTTCACAATCGACTAGAGACCCAGCTTAAAGAGCAGGGCAACATCCGGGCTCTGGTCCTTAAAGCCAGACAGGTTGGCATTTCTACCTATGTTGAGGGCAGATTCTTCTGGAAGATTACGCAGAACCGAAACGCGAACGCTTTCGTATTGTCTCACCTTGCCGAGTCTACGAACTCGATATTCAACATGGTGCGGTACTTCTACGAGAACATTCCGCACCCTGCATTTAAGCCTCCACTAGGCACTCAGACCGCCACAACGCTCGTATTTGAGGAGATTAACAGTCGATACCGAGTAGGTACTGCACGCTCTACACAGACGGGTAGAGGGCAAACAAATCGCTTTGTGCATGGGTCTGAGGTTGCGTTCTACCCACAGGGCAATGACATCACCGCCGGTTTATTGCAGACGGTTGGCGGCAAAGATTCCGAAGTGATTTTGGAAACCACTGCCAATGGTGCCGGTGGTTGGTTTTACGATCAGACCATGAAGAGTTTGCGCGGCGAGACCGAGTGGCAGGTGTGTTTCATCCCATGGTATTGGATGCCTGAGTACGTTCGTAAGCCGAGCCCGTACTTCGAGGCTACCCCGGAAGAATATAAATTAGCCCAGCAATACAAGCTGACGGATGAACAGCTTTGTTTCCGTAGAGCGAAGCTGGATGAGCTGGGATCATCCGATTTATTTCGACAGGAATATCCTTCAACACCGATTGAATCTTTTCTCACAAGTGGTCGCTGCTTTGTTGAGGACAGTGCGTTGCGATCTGCTGAAGACGAATGCTATACACCTGATTTCCGTGGCGACTATCGAGCTGGTGTTTTATCGGCGCATTCTTCGGGCCCGTACAAAGAATGGTGTCCGCCACTGTCGGATGAGTCTTATGTTATTGGCGTGGACGTAGCGGAGGGTCTTTCCTACGGCGACTACAGTGTCGCCATAGTCTTGGATAGTTTAGGAAGACAGGTTGGATGTTGGCATGGTCACGTTGATCCGTTTGAGTGGGGAAATCTGGTCTCTGCTTTGGGACAGAGGTTCAATAATGCTTATGTGATCGTGGAGCGTAATAACCATGGTCTGACCACGCTGCGTCGATTGCAGGAAATCAACTATCCAAACATGTTTATCGAGTCATCGGTTGATGGAGCATACGGTGACAAGCTGACCAAGCGCGGTGGCTTCCTAACTACCAGCAAAACGAAACCTCTGATCATCGACAATATGGCTGCACTGCTTCGACAGGGTGAAAGCGGCATCGCCGATCTGGAGCTGGTCAACGAATTACGGACCTATGTGATTGATGACAAAGGTAGTTTTAATTCGCAACAAGGTTGTTATGATGACCGGGTAATGGCGTTCGCCATAGCTTTGCATGGACTAGCTTCGATGCCCCGTCCGAGGGCACCCATAATTCAACGACGATATGAGTCAGTGGACTCAGTTGCGGGGTATTGATGAGCGAAGCGGTAGACATGGACTCCGAAGAATTAGACGGCACACAGGAACAAGAGATTGTAAGCCTGGGGGCGCGGCTGACTGACGTATTCCAAGAATACAAAGACGCTCGTAAAGAAACCGAAAACGAGTGGCTGAAAGACCTTCGTCAGTTTATGGGGCAATACGAAGCAGAAGTTTTAGCCCGACTCAATGAGTCTGGGGCTCGATCAAAAGTGTTTGTTGGTCTGACCAGAACGAAAGTCATGGCTGCATACAGCAGAATGATCGATTTATTATTCCAGTATGGGGACGTTTATTTCGCCATACATCCCACTCCGATCCCACAACTGTCACCGATCCAAGCGATGAATATGCGCCAGATGGCGATGGAACAGGTGGTTGCTGCATCACAGGGTATGGACCCTGCGCTTAATGAAGACTTGATCATGCAGCGCATGCAGGAGCTAGAGGGAGAGTTTCTCGAGGCAGAAAAAAAGATAGCAGAAGCTGCCGCCGAAGAGATGACAGAGCAAATCAAAGACCAGCTCATTGAGAGCAAAGCTGAGATGAAGCTAAAGGAATCGATTCTCGAGAGCTGCATATTCGGATCAGGTGCTGTTAAGGCAGGCACGATAAGGATTGATCGAGCGCAATCGTATTCCCAGGTCATGGACCCTCAAACAGGACAGCAAGGCTTCGCGCTCACTCAGATCGAAAAGGTGATGCCAGAAGTAGAGAGCGTCAGCATTTTTGACCTCTACCCTGACCCGTATTGTACGACTCTGGACGATTGTGAGGGGCTGTTCAGGCGACATGTTCTTACTAGGAAGCAGTTCCGGGACTTAGCAGACTTGCCAAACTTTGATGGTGAGATGATCCGGTATCTGATCAAGACCAATCGCGGTGGCAATCATACTGAAGAAGAGCATGAGCGGGATCGTAGGCGTATAGCTGGGATCAATGAGCATGCAGAGTCGCATCGCTTCGAGGTTCTAGAGTATTGGGGGACCATCGACGGGCATGAGTTAGAAGAGCATGGCATCGAGTTGCCTGAAGAAGCCGATCTGTCGGATGACTACAGCGTCTGTGTTTGGATATGCGGATCGAAAGTCTTGAAGGTTATGTTGAACCCAATAGCTGGGTACAAGATGCCGTACCACATATTTCCATATGAGCGATCACCTCACCAGTTTTGGGGTACAGGCGTGCCTCGAATGATGCGCGATTCTCAGGTCACGATGAACGCGGCTACCCGGATTTGGCTTGATAACTTGGCGTTGTCTAGTGGACCGATGGTTGAGGTCAATACAGATTTGTTAGCAGCCGGGGAAGACCCAACAGATATTCATCCTTGGCGAGTATGGCTAAGGGAGGGTGGTGACGGATCGATGCCTGCTGTGAGGTGGTATCAGCCTATTGCCAATGCGAATGGACTGAATCAGATCGTTGAGTTGTTCAGGCGTTTTGCCGATGAAACAACCAGCTTGCCCAGCTATACCCATGGCGAACAATCTCGAAGCCTGAATAAGACCGCCACAGGAATGAGCATGTTGATGGGAGCTGCCAACATCGCTCTGAAATCGACAATAAAAAACATTGACGATTTTCTCCTCGAGCCTATGATTGAGGCGTTGTTCCATTTCAATATGGAATTTGGGACAAACGAAAAAGCAAAGGGCGACCTCAAGGTTGTCCCAAGAGCCAGTACTGCTCTTGTACAAAAGGAAGTACAAAGCCAGAGACTCCTTCAATTCTTATCTCTGGTATCGAACCCCATGGACTTGGCACTCGTTGATCGACCTCAGCTCTTGCGTGACATCGCAAAGAGCATGGAAATCGATCCTGATGAAATTATTAAGTCTGAAGAGGTGATTCGAGCTGAACAACAAGCTCTCCAAAATCAAGCTCTCGCCCAAGCAAGCGCAGGCGGTCCTATGGCTGAGGCATCAGGACCAATGGCAAGAGGTGAGCAACCTATTCCAATATAGATTGGAAGATGCGTGTACACGGCTTGAGCAAGCAGATGAAACAAATTTTAGATTCGAGCAGGGGCGCGTAAGTGAATTACGTTTCCTGCTGGAACTGGAAGAGACGGCGAAAACCGTCTTAGACAAGCAGCGGACCCAAGGTCGGATATCTGCTGTTGATTAACGAAAATCCGAAAAGGACTCGTGCAAAAAAATGGGAAGAAATGACCCGGAGCGTTTAGAAGCCGAAGCTAAAGAAATGATGGCGCAGATGATGAATCCAGAACCTGAACCCGAGGCATCGGATACTCAGGAACTCGAGGAAGAGCCTGCCCAAGAAGCCCCCTTTGAACCAGAGGACACGGCTGAATTAGTAGCAGAAGCGGTTCCAGAAGAAGAGTCAGAAAGCGGCGAAGTAGACTCTGAAGCTGATCAGCGAATAGCAAAAGCTGAAAAGGCGATGAAAGGCGCTCAGGCGAAAATGACCAAGGCGACTCAAGAAGCTGCCGATCTGAGGAAACAAGTAAGTTCCCTGATCGAGTCGGTGACTGAGTTAAAAGGTCAACTTGCAGATAGCAAGCGAGACAATGAGAAGTTGCAGCAAGTGCGTGAGGATTATCCTGACGTAGCTGGACCTTTACTTGATGAGCTTGATTCTGTGAGGGCGAGGTTAGACGAACAGGCTGCGTTGGCTGATCAACAGCAGCAGGCACTATCGCAAGAGAACGAGAGGAAGGCAGCGGATGCTCATTTTTCTCGAATTGCTGAAGCGCACCCCGATTATGCGGAGGTGACGCAAACGTCCGATTGGGCGTTGTGGCTTGATGAACAAGGACCAGATGTCCATATGTGGGTCGAGCAAGGCAGCTCTAACGATGTGATTGCTGTATTGAATGAGTTCAAGGCAAGCATGGGAGTCCAGCTTCCAACGCCGCAAGAGAAAGCTTTAGCGCGAGCAAAGGAGGCTGCACAGCCAAAAATGCCCAAAGCGCGAAAAGCTAATGTAGCTGGCGAAAAGAAAACTTGGACTGTGCAAGAAATTATGGACATGCCTCTTGATCAATTTGAGAAGCATCAAAATGAAATAATGAAAGCACAAGCGGAGGGCTCTATTCGCCGTTAATTTTTTACTCTTGTGAGGAAAGGTAAATGGCTTTTTCATTTTTCAGTACGGGCACTACGTCCGAGGTGAACTTCATCCCAGAGGTGTTTTCAAAACTCCTCCAGGCAAAGTTCTACAAAGCATCTGTTCTTCCTGCCGTATCAAACACGGATTACGAAGGCGAGATCAGCGGTCAAGGCGATAAGGTTACGATTCGTACCGTACCCGCCGTAACGATCAACGACTATGCGGGATCAATTACGACTCAAGAGCTAACGACGGCAAAGGTCGAGCTTTTAATCGATAAAGCGAAATACTATAGCTTTAAAATTGATGACGTATTGGCGGCACAGGCTGACATCAACATGCTAGAAGCTGCGTCAGCAGACGCTGCGGAAGGCATGCGAGTTGCTGTTGAGACTGATGTGTTTGCTAACGTATCTGCGGGTGCAACTACGGTTGAATCCAGCACTACTACGATCACCGCATCTAACATCCTTGACAGGATTCTGCTTGCAGCAAAAACGCTTGATGAAGCGAACATTCCAGAGGAAGGGCGATTCTTCATCATGTCTCCAGAGTTTGTTTCTCTGCTCAAGCAATCAGAGTTACGGCAGGCATATTTAACCGGCGATTCTGTTTCTCCTTTGAGGAATGGGCAGGTTGGCGTTGTGGATCGTTTTACGATTTATCAATCCAACATGCTGTTGGTCGATAGCTCTGGCTCTACCAGTGGTGCAACCAACTGTCTGGCAGGTCATCCGAAAGCTATTTCTTTCGCGTCTCAGTTTACCAATACGGAAACGGTACGCATGGAAAGCACGTTCGGCGATCAGGTCAGAGGTCTGAAGGTATACGGTCAAAAGGTCGTAGTGCCTGATGCCCTGTACACCACTAAGTGGACCTAATAACCCTTTGGGGGGTTGGAGGGGACTGCGTTTGCAGCCCCTCCCTTTTTGAGGTTTTAGATGGACGCAGCAACGACTAAAGACGAATTGTACGAACGCGCTTTAAGCGAGTTTGATACCAAACTGGATAGGCGGCTGAAGCTGTCCGATCTTGAGGATCAAATACAGCGGCTTGAAAAGCAGCGGGACAATCCGACTCCCAAGCCCAAGAGGCGAAGACCTAAAACAGTAAGAAACGTCATTACTGGCAACATATTTAGCTACATGGATGTGTTTGCGGGTAATCCTGATCTCGAGGTGATCGAGTGGGAGGAAGAGGATGCCAACGGCTAAAGTAGTCGATGTGATCGATAGAGCTACGATCATTCTGCAAGATGCGACTAGCGTTCGCTTTCCTCTTGTTGAGTTGCTCAAGTTTTTTAATGACGCGCAAAAAGAGGTGGTTTTGCACAGACCGGATGCAAGCATGGTCAACGCGACTTTTGCCTGCGCTACCGGCAGCAAGCAATCACTACCATCAGCCGCGTTACGGCTTGTAGATGTTGTCAGGAATACCAGCGGCAGATCGATCACTCAGGTTGATCGTAAGATACTGGATGAAACCCTGCCAAACTGGCATGAGACTGCTGCAAGCAGTGAGGGCATACAGCATTTCATTTATGACCCTGCTGACCCGAAAAATTTTTACATCTTTCCCAAGGGTGCCAGCGGCACTCACAGCTTAGAGATTGTTTACAGTTCAGTTCCTTCTGATATTGCGATCAGCAATTTTGCGACTGATACGCAAGTCATTGGCATCGATGATATCTATGCGAACTGTCTGCTGGATTACATTCTGTACCGGGCATACCAAAAAGACAGTGAATACGCAGGTAACGCTCAGAGAGCGGCTATGCACTATCAATCCTTCTCAAATGCTCTGGGGATCAAGACGCAGGCTGACGCGGCTACAGCGCCAACGCCTAAAACACCTGACATGAATGTAGGTCGCATGTAATGAAGTTCAGCGACTTCAATATGTTTATCAGACCCGAAGTTCAGGGGTGCCCCGACTTTTTGATTGAGCGATCTGTTCGAGACAGCGCAATCGATTTCTGCTCGAGAACGGATGTTTACATGGTCGAGCCCGAAAGCTTGATCATTATTGCCGGGGTGAATGAGTACGCGGTCACGTTGCCTACGGGCACTGAGCTGAATCACATCATTGATATCTACAACGACAAGAAACCATTGAAACCTGTGAGCTACACAGAGCTGGAAATGCGTTTAGGCGATGAGACAGAACGCGGTACTCCCCACTACTACTCTCAGCGAGACAATACCGACATTTATCTAGCGCCGATCCCAGACTCCGCAGAAACTTTCAAGGTTGTTTACAGCCTCAAGCCCACGGCTACTAGTACATCGATACCCGACACTATTGGGCGTGAGAATAGAGAAGCGATCACTCATGGCGCTTTGTACCGCTTGCAAATGATGAGTGGTCAACCGTTCAGTAATGTCGGTGCAGCTCAAATGAATAATCAGCTTTTCGAGAAGTCTGTCGGCAGAGCGGCGAGACAGGTCAAGTATGGTTTTGCTGGCGGGACGCTCACTTGCAAACCAAGGTTGTTCATCTGATGGCATATCTCACAACGATTGATTTAGTTCAAAACGACCAGCTCCCGGAAATTTCTGTTGATCTGAAAGACAGTAATACCGCTGCTTCAGGACAGACTCTTGATCCAGATGATGCGACCACATTTGCTCCGATCAATCTTACCGGCGGCAGTGTTCGTATGCGTGTTCGTACTGTGGGTAGCACTTCTCTGATCGATACCCTGGTGGGAACCATCACAGACGCAGCGAATGGTAAATGCACTTTTGTGTTCACCAGTAGCACTTTAGCTAACACGGGAGTACTCGAGGGTGAGATCGAAATAACAGATTCCGCATCTCGCACTCAAACAGTAGTGGACCTGATCAAGTTCAAGGTCCGAGCCCAATTCGGATAAATTCTAGTGGCAATTTTCGCCAGTATCACTTCCCGGAAACTGGCTGTTGAGGTAAGTCATAGGCAGATACACGCCAACGCATCCTTACCTAAATCCACCGTATCGGTCGCTTTTCAAGAACCCTCTACCGAAGTTACTTTTCAGAATCTGTTTTCACAGGTTGGGTATCGATTAGTCGTTCCGCAGATCAATTTTCAGCAGTTGTTTCTTGATAGCGTCAAGTTAAATCCTGAACGCACGATCTTTTCTTTCCTTGATACTTACTCGTTAAATGATTCGCCTGTGTTGAATCCGAATCTTGGACCGACTGACTCTGTAGCGATGACAGATGCAGCGCCAGTGTTTGGTCATGTAGTGGATCGATCAGACGCTTTCAGCTTGGCGCAATCAATATCTCTCGCACCGGATAAAAGCTTATCTGACAGTCAGTCGATAGCTGACGCATCGCCAAGTTTTATTTTTGCAAAGTCGCTTACAGATAGCTCTCTCATTTCTGAAAGCATTGATTTGCTGGTGACATTCCTCAGAGACTTCTCTGATCAGTACATAGTTTCTGATGCGCCAAGTTTGAGCGTTTCATCGACCCAGACGGACAGTTCAGTTATTCAGGAAGCTGCTGCTTTGACAGCGGCTAAACCGTTCACTGATGCGACATCAATAACGGATGCAAATCAGGTTTCTTTGCGTCCTTTGCTGGACAAATCAGACACTTACACCTTGTCCGATTCACCCTCAACTCTCTTCTCAAAGGCACTGGATGAGTCTATAATTTTTGCAGATTCGGAGATTTTGTCTTTCAACAAAGCACCATCCGACTCTCTAAGCGTCAGCGAATCCGTTGCGCTTCTTACAGGGACAAGTCTAGTAGATAACGTAAGCATGGGCGAAAGCCTAGTCCCTTCGCATTTTTCAGCGAGTGCTGTTCTTGGTCAGGGGTTAGTGGGTCTCATGTTACTCAATGCAGACTAATTGGAGCCCCAAATGATCTCTGACAATTTAGCGATGAAAGGTCGCGTGGACATTGTACTTACTGACGCTGACGGAAATGTTAAATACACCGATAGCGTGAAGAATCTCGTAGTCACCACTGGCAAGACCTTTGTTGCTAGTCGAATGGCTGGCACATCGAGTGCTGTTATGTCTCACATGGCGATTGGCACAGGAAGTGGCGCAGCCAGCGCCTCTGACACCACATTAGGAGCTGAATCAGCTCGCGTAAATCTGACCTCAACAACGCCGAACAATAACGATGTTGTTTATGTAGCGACGTTCCCAGCAAACACTCCATCGAGCGCAGCGGCAATCACAGAGGCTGGACTGTTCAATGCTTCTCTCGCGGGTAGCATGCTGTGTCGGACTGTATTTGCCACTGTGAACAAGAATACTGCGGATGCGCTAACGATCACTTGGACGGTTTCAGCTTCCTAATAAAATCGGGTCAGAGATCGTATGGGAATTAAATTTTCAAATCTGGCGAGTACCACTCTAAGTAGCGGTATCAGTAATACTGCGACTACGATTACCGTAGCCGATGGATCACTGTTCCCCACATTAGGTTCTGGGGATTTTTTCTTTGCCACATTAGATTCGCCTCCAGACAGCGTTGAGATCGTAAAGGTCACAGCTCGTAGCGGTAATACCCTGACCGTTGTACGGGCCCAAGACGGAACCGCAGCTAGTACCCATCCAGCAGGCGAGATCATTGCTCTGAGAGTGACTGCCGGGGCTCTCAACACTATCGTTGATGAAATAACAGTACAGATCAACGCGGTGATTGACTCTGCACCTGGGGCGCTAAACACTTTGAATGAGTTAGCATCAGCGCTAGGCGATGACGCGAACTTCAGTACGACGGTTACAAACTCTCTCGCTGCAAAATTGCCTCTTGCCGGTGGCACGATGTCTGGTGCCCTCAACATGGGTTCTCAGAACATCACAAATGCCGGAACCATAGGCTCTGGTGCTATAACGTCTATCGGCGGTGCTGCTGGAAGATATGTAGCTTTCGATGCAATTAACACCATAAATGCCGCTGGGACAGAAGTGGCGATTGGGTTGGGTGTCGTAAGTTCAGGAAACACCGCTTGTGACGTACACCTTGTTGCCGACAGGGTCGGGGCTAATGCAGGCTCGGACTTTTACATAGAACAATCAGATGCTTCTGGGAACGCACAAGAAACATTTAGGATCACAGAGCTAGGCAACTCCACCTTTGCAGGAACCATCACCAGTGGTGCCATCACTAGCACAGGCAGGGGTACGTTCAACAACCTCACGCTCACCGGCGCTACAGACCATCTGACCTTTAACGAGTCTTCTGGCGATTGGACGATCAACAACGCTCAACAGAACAACGGCATCACAATTTTTGACGGAGCTTCTGGCGTTCAAATCAATTACAACGGTTCTGCTGTTGTGTCAGTTGATAGCGGCGGCGGAATGAATTTGATCACGGGGTCGCTAAGAGTCGGCGGAACCGCCGTCATCGACTCCAGTCGTAACCTGACGAACATCGGCACTATCTCTAGTGGTTCCATCACCAGTAGTGGTTTGCACGTTCTAACAGCGACAGCGGGAAGCGTTACGCCCGTAAGCGGCGCTGATGATCTTGTTGTTGAAAACAATACAACGACCGGCATATCAATTCTCTCCCCAGACAATGTGTTTGGGCAGATTGTTTTTGGATCACCATCTGACAATGATTCAGGCAGGGTTCAGTATAACCACGCCAGCGATCAAATGATTCTTAAGACTAGCTCAACGACTGCGTTGACTATTGACTCAAGCCAGAACGCTTCTTTCGCTGGGAACATCACATTAGCTGATAATGGCAAAGCTATTTTTGGCACCTCCGGTGATCTTGAGATAAGCCACAATGGGTCGGCGAGTCTCATATCAGATGTCGGCAATGGCGACCTTTTTATCAGGGCGTCATCTGCGCTTCGATTGCAGTCTGCTGCCAACGAAAATTATTTGGTTGCGGTTGCAGATGGAGCAGTGAATCTCTACCACAACAACCTTCAAAAACTAGCCACCACTTCCACAGGCATCGACGTTACTGGCACTATATCCAGTGGTGCGATCACTAGCAGCGGCAATATGTCGCTGAGCAACGCAAGTGTAGGCAACAACATTACCATTGCCAGAACAGACGTTAGCACTAGCGCGATTTGGCATGTTGGCAGTAGCCAAGCCTACATAGGCAGCACATCAAACACGCCTTTCAATATCTATCAAAATGGCGGTCAAGCGATAGGAATCGACACGTCCAAAAACGCTACATTTGCAGGAACTATTGGCTCTGGCGCAATTACCTCAACTAGCAAAGTAAAAGGCGCGTCACTTGAAACAGACCGTTTTATCTACCATGCCGGAGACACCGACACCTATATAGATTTCGGCACAGACAGCATCAGCTTTCATGCAGGCGCTGGCGATGGTTCTGAGCGAATGGTTATCAACGCAAACAACATACAAGCGGGAAAGGGCATTTATTTCCTGTCAGGTATTACGTCAGGCGCGATGTCATACGCACCAACCGAAGGTAATACAATAACGCAAAGAAACTTCCTTAATTTTAACTTAACCAATGACGCCAGCTATCCAATTTTGACCAACCGGACACCTGCTGGAAAGTTCGTACTAGCGAGTGGTGTTGATGCCGGTGGTGGTGAGATTGAGAGGCTCGAGGTTGAGGGCGGCAACGGAACAAAAGCCGTTAACCTCAAAAATAGCACAACGCTAGATATTTCTGGCACCACAGTCATTGACACAAGCCGCAACCTGACGAACATCGGCACCATTTCCAGCGGGGCTATCACAAGCACAGGATCATCAACTTTTGCAGATTTATTCGTAGCTTCTGCTACTCCGCAATTGGTATTAAGTGATACGGGCAACGGTGGTGGTGGCGCGGCTGAAGCAAAAATTTTGTTCCGCAATACCGATGGCGATGCGATGGGTATTGGCTACACCGGCAATACGAGCGCCAACAGCGACATGATTATCAGCACGAATGCTGGTGGCACTTTTGGCGCTTATTTGGGGCTTGATGCGGCAGCTATTGCCGACGCCCAGGCAGACATTATCCTTGAGCCGAAGTCAAATGTCCGTATTGCTACTGGCTCCTTGGAGATGGGCACCACGGCAGTTATCGACCAGAGCCGAAACCTAACGAACATTGGCACTATCACTTCTGGCGCGATAGATGCAACAGCAAGTGGCGAGGAGGTCATCAGACTAAATACAACCGGTAATACCGGAGCAATGCACTTTAGAGATTCGGACACATTAAGAGGCATTATTGGTTTCAGTAATGGCTCCACTCTAATAAGCAGTGCAAATGACCATGATATGGTTTTGCGAAGCGAAGCAAGACTGCTCCTTGTATCAAATACAAACAATCTTGGTCTTACCTTAAGTGGTGGGGATACTACTTTCGCGGGCGTGGTGAATACCAGTGATGGATCAGTTAGTGCTGTCAGTTATGGTTTTACAGGTGACTTAAACACAGGAATGTATTCGCCTGCAAATCATCAGTTAGGCTTTGCTGCAAATGGCACGCAAAGGCTTCTTATCAATTCCACTGGAGCCACCGTCACTGGTGCTGTTTCCGCGACAGGCAGCATCAATTCAAGCGCAGGCACGATTCAAACCGGAGGAACCACAAGAATTACCTCAGGTGGCAATCTTGAGAACATTGGCACGATCAATTCAAACAATTCTATAACGACCACAGGTACCAGCATTATCTGTGGTCAAGGGACTGGTGCGGTTGCTCTGACAACCAACGATGGCAGGGGCAATGCAAACGTAACCTTTAATCACACGTCAGGCGTACCTGACATAAACGGTGCGGCGTGTCGCATTGAAACGAATGTTGATTCCTCTGCTTCTGGCATCTTTACCTTTGAGGTAAGTGCTGCTGCTGTTACCAATGGGGTTTCTGTCGCCCTAACAGAGGTCGCTCAGATGAGCACTGGCGGCTTCAACGTATCGACCGGAACGCTTCAGATCGGCGGTACTTCTGTCATAGCTGCCAACCGCAACTTGCAGAATATCGGTACCGTCTCATGTGGCGTGACTACTATCAACACGTCTACAAATGAACATATGGTCTTATCAGGATCAAGCGATCCATACATACGCTTTCAAGAAGGCACGACAGACAAAGCCTACGTTCAGTGGAACTCCGGTGGTTTTGTTCGTATAGCGAACCAAGAAAGTGGCGAGATTGCATTCTGGCCCACAGCCAACTCCGCTAGTGAGTTGATACTGATAAGAAATGACACTACAACTACTAGCGGCAATGATTTTGGATCAATTAACTTCACAAGCACAGACGGTACGAGTGATTTTCCAACTCAAACGGTAGCGCAGATGCCTGCGCGAATAGTCGCTGAGGCAACAGAAACGCAAGGTGAGGGTGATGAAGGCTCTCGCTTGATGTTTTTCACTAAGCCTAATGACACCGATAAAACTGCTGATAGCGTAGAGCAGCTCCGAATAAATCATAATGGCAATGTAGTCATATACAACAATGATTTAAGTCTATCGGGTAACAACATTGACGGCGTTACAAACTTAACGATAGAAAACCAAATTATTCATGCCGGTGATACCGACACATACCTTCAGTTCCACTCAGCCAACCAGTTCAGAGTCGTAACGGGCGGTACTGAGCGGTTTGAGGTCAACCAAGGCACGGCAACCGTTGCCGGAACACTGAATGTCCGAGCAGCCATAGACCTAGCCGACAACGATGTTCTTCGCTTTGGGTCTGGCGATGATATAGAGATGCGGTTTAGCGGGAGTGACTTTCAAATTGATGTCAATAACGGTGAAGACATCAAAATACGCGATGGCAATAACAGCAATGCTAATAGATTCACTTTTGATGTGGATAACGGCGCATTCACTGCCACCGGCAACATCACCGCGTTTTCAGATCGAAGGGTAAAGGCTCAGTTTGCACCTATTACCGACGCGCTCTCCAAGGTTGAGCAGTTACACGGTCAAACTTATATCCGAACTGACATCAACGACGCCAACAGGCGCTACGCGGGGCTAATTGCTCAAGACGTTGAGGTGGTGCTACCAGAAGCGGTCAGCGAGGTAGACGATCATCTTGCGCTAGATTACAGCGCAACCATCGCGTTGCTTGTTGAAGCTATTAAAGATTTGAAAGATGAAGTGGACGAACTCAAAGAAAAATTGGAGGCAGCGTAATGGCTATCACACGAACAAGAACTGTAAATCGGATAGAAACGTATCCACGCGACCCCGATTGGCTAGTGGTCGTTTTTTATGAAGAAACTTTTGATGATAGCGAAGACGCAGAACTGCCTATTACGTCTGATCGTAAACTGGTTTTGAACCGCTTTACCGAAACTACGGATAGCGATGGAAACAAAGTCAGCACGCCTACTGTTATTACAAACGAAGACGCTGGTGTGCAAGCGGTCTGCAACGCGCTTTGGACTAGCTGATGCCACTTCAAACCACTGGGGCTATATCACTTTCAGATGTGCAGTCTGAATTTGGCGGTAGCAACCCTATATCTATGTCCGAGTATTATCGTGGCGGGTCGCATGTTGGATCGGTAGGTTCTTATAGCAGTTACCAATACGATTTGACTGCGCCAGATAGGTATTACTGGATCTTCCTTGACGTAGGGGGTAACGATACGTCCATATTCTGGAATGATGTGGTGGTCGCCAATTTTAATGGCAACGCCGGTACGACCAGCCACACGACTGGCGGTTTTGAGTATAACCGAGGCACTCTGCAAGATACCGAATCTGGGCAGTATCAGCCTACTGTCCGTTATTAGCAAGTGCGCCGCAGAGCAACAGGGATCAACAGCAGTGTCC
>OCZA010000408.1_pt1 | contig 15167 bp, 13 predicted proteins | sample 1539021 | NCBI WGS metagenome assembly OCZA01 (sample SAMEA2619376, study PRJEB22493) | marine metagenome | biome: marine biome (ENVO:00000447); feature: surface water layer (ENVO:00002042); material: "saline water (ENVO:00002010), including plankton (ENVO:xxxxxxxx)" | depth 5 m | reverse complement strand
ATAAATATAATTTATTTAAAGATATAAGATCGGCAGGGCTATGGATCTGTTGCGACTTCAAAAAGATTAAGTCAGTTGATTTTATTAACGAATGTTATAAAAAAAGATTAATTCTTGTTCAGGCATCAGGTGATAAGACAATAAGATTGGCTCCTTCTTTGATAATTGATGAATCCGAAATTGAAGAAGGTTTTAAAAGATTTGAAAAAGCGGTAAAAAATTTAATTTAATTCTTTAAAAACTCTTTATAAGTTTTATTAAAACTAGCTAGTCTTTCTGGTCCTGTTGGGTGAGTATCAAAAAAAGTTGATCGATCCTCTCTTTCCGATTTTTGAGCCATTCTAATCACTATGTTTCTAGCTTCTAATAAATCATATCCAGAATCTTTTAAAATAAGTAGAGAAAAAAAATCAGCCTCTTTCTCTTGGTCCCTAGAAAATACCAAGGACCCAAACCTTGCTCCTAAATCAGTGGTTTGAGAAATTAAATCATCTGATCCATCTACTACGGTTCCCAAAATTCTGCCCGCAAGACTTCCCAGCAAAATATTTCTTTGTGCATTAGCTAAGTGATTGCCTAAGTGATGGGCTATTTCATGAGCTATAACAAAAGCTACCTCTTCTTCTGATGCTACGCCATTCATCAGTCCTTTCGTATAAGTGATAGTATTCCTGCCAGAAGCAAATGCATTAAACATGTCATCGTCTAAATAATTTACTTTCCAACTACATCTTGCTTGAGGAATATTATTTTCTTTGCACCACTGATTAGCGGCAGGTGTAATTTTTTCAATAATATCTTCAACAAGAATGACAGATTCTTTTCTAGACCTTTCTACCGGCTTAGCCAGTTCCGTATTTTTAATAATTGCAACAGCTTCGTCGATTTGAGCTTGATTTAGGTCTTCAAACTTAGTGCCTGGTGCAACACAACTAATAAGAAAAAAAAGAATGAATGAAAGAAATACTTTTCTAATCATTATTTATGTTATTTAAATTTTTTCCTCATATTCATAACTGCTTCCATACCAAAAACTGGTCTTTTCCCTTTTGGTACTGTATTGCCTTTGACAATTAATTCTTCAAAAGGGGTGCCACTTTTATACATTTCATATAAAACATCTATATCCATGTTGGTTCCAATAGGCTCTTCAGCAAAATCAGGAGAAATAGCATCAGTTGTTCTAAATTCTTCAGCCGATCTAAAATGCTCATAAAAAACTTCAACTAAATGTCCATCGGGATCTCTGTAGTATATTCCTGAGATCCAGCCATGATTAATTGTCCAAGCAGGATGTAAGTCTTTGTCTTTGGCTTTATGATAAAAATTAAACCAACTTTCGATAGAATCCATTTTATAGGAAATATGATCCAAGCCGACTAGGTTAGGTGTTATGCGACTCACAAAATTTCTTAGTGAAACCAAAGCGTTGATCAATAATTTGGGAAACAAGCCTAAATTGGATAATGCTGCAGAAGTATTCGCAATAGCTATTCTGTGATGTTCTTCATCAAAGGTTAAAAAAGTTAAATCCTCGCTGGTATAAAGTGGTTTGCAATCAAATAAGCTTGAATAAAAATCTATCATCTCGTCGTATTTCATTGTTTTCCATGCTACATGATGAAAATCATCCGGAGCTCCTTCCGCTTTGAAATTTTGATAACGGCTTCTATCTAAAACTGGTTCTCTCATTAAATCTCCATATATCAGCTTAAAATGATATCAAATTATCCTTCGTCAGGTAAAAGAACCTCGGCGTTCTCTACCCGTCTAAATCCTTTTGGCAAGAAATTACCTTTTCTTCCTCTGACGCCAACAAAGTTAGTCAAATCGTTTGGTTTGATAACATAATGCTGTTTACCGCTGGAGATTTTTAAAGATGCACCTTTTGGAAGAACCGATAAGAAAAGAAGACTATCTTCATTTGCAGCGTGCTTGCCTTTATCTATAGAAATTATTTTATTTCCCTTCCCTTTTGACAAAATTGGTAAATCAGTGGCTTCAATGAGGAGCATTTTTCCTTCGCTCGATATGGAAACAATAAAAGAATCTTCAATCGATTTAATTGTTTTGGGATCCAGCGGTTTTGCGCCTTTGGCATTTATTGCAGCCTTACCAGACTTATTTTTGGTCTGTAAGTCGATAATCTTGGCTATAAAACCGTACCCGGCATCAGTAGCTAAGATACATAACTCTTCATCATTGCCTGCGACAACACCTGGAAAAGTTGCACCAGACTGAGCATTAATGCTCCCCGATACTGGATCGCCTTGACCTCTGGCGCTAGGTAATTTATGTATAGGCAGTGAGTAAGCTTTACCAAAATTATCTAAAATTACAGCATTCTGACTATTTCTAGCTTTTGTTGAAGATAAATATCCGTCTCCTTCCCGATATTGCAAAGCCTCCGCATCAACATCGTGTCCTTTTGCTGCTCTAATCCATCCCCTCTGTGATAACACGACCGTCATTGGATCATTTGAAATCAATTCTTTCTCATCAAAAGCTTTTGATTCTTCTACTTCCGTCAGAGTACTATTTCTTTCGTCGCCAAACTCTTCTAAATCCTCTTTGAGTTCATTCTTAATCAAAGTCTTTAGTCTGCTTGCTGAACCCAATGTTTTTTCAATATCTTTTGCTTCTAAAGAGAGTTCATGTTTTTCAGATAAAATTGATTCTTCCTCTAATTTAGCTAGCTGTCTTAGCCTTATATCCAAAATGGCATTTGCTTGAATTTCAGAGAGTTTAAATTTCTTCATAAGCTCTTTTTTTGGCTTATCGTGAGTTCTAATTATTTTTATCACTTCATCTATATTCAAATAGGCAACTAGTAATCCCTCCAAGATATGCAGCCTATCATTCAGCCAATCTAATCTATGCTGCAATCTTCTTTTGACAGTATCGGTTCTAAATTTGAGCCACTCTTTAAGAATTGTCTTCAAATCAAATACTTGCGGCTTACCATTTAGACCTATGGCATTGATATTAACTCTCACATTTTTTTCTAAATCAGTAGTTGCGAAAAGGTGACTCATTAGAGCTTCTTTATCTATTCTGTTGGAGCGTGGCACCACGATAATTCTTGAAGGATTATCTTCGTCACTTTCATCTCTAAGATCATCGATCATATTTATTTTCTTTGACTCAACTTGGGCCGCTATTTGTTCAAGTATTTTTGAAGTTGAAACTTGATAAGGGAGTGCAGTTATGACAATTTCACCATCTTCTATTTCATATGTAGCCCTTAGCTTTACTGAACCTCGTCCAGTCGAATACATCTCAAGCATTTCTTCTGGTGAAGATATAATTTCTGCTTTTGTAGGAAAATCAGGACTAGGAATGTAAGAAATTAAATCAGAGACTGTCATTTTTGGATTGTCTATTAAAGCTATAGAAGCTTTTACAACATCAGTTAGATTGTGTGGTGGAATATCTGTAGCCATACCCACAGCAATACCAGAAGCTCCGTTTAATAGAACGTTTGGCAATCTAGATGAAAGAAATTTTGGTTCAATTAAAGTACCATCAAAATTTGGCATCCAATCGACTGTCCCTTGAGAGATTTCACTCAATAAAGTTTGAGCATATGCCGATAGTCGACATTCTGTATACCGCATTGCAGCAAAACTCTTTGGATCATCTAAAGAACCAAAATTACCTTGGCCCTCTATTAAAGGATATCGAGTAGAAAAGTTTTGCGCCATCAATACCATTGCCTCGTATGCCGCTCCATCTCCATGAGGATGAAACTTACCAATTACGTCACCAACAGTTCTGGCACTTTTTTTAAATTTAGAAGTGGACTTCAATCCAAGCTCAGACATTGCATAGACAATTCTTCTTTGCACTGGTTTTAGTCCATCACCCACGAAAGGCAAAGCTCTATCTAAGATGACATACATGGAGTACTCCAAGTAAGCTTTTTCTGCATATCCGCCTATGGGCAGACTTTCTTCTTTACTCATTTATTGTTGCTAAATTACCTTTTGTTTCTAACCAATCTTTTCTATCGGCTGCCCGCTTCTTGGATAGCAGTTTATCCATCATCGATGTAGCGGTGTTTCCTTTTTCTAAAGTTAATTTTAATAATCTTCTTCCGTCAATTTGCATGGTTGTTTCTCTCAGTTGAGAGGGATTCATCTCACCTAGACCTTTAAATCTTTGGATTTCTATTTTTTTTACTTTATTTTGTTTGGTTAACTGCTTAACTATTTGATCTTTCTCCTCTTCATCAAGAGCATAAAAAACGTCTTTGCCCTGATCTATTCTGAATAAAGGAGGTTGAGCCACAAATAAATGTCCTTTTTCAACAAGCGGTCTAAAATGTCTTAGAAAAAGAGCGCATATTAAAGTAGCAATATGAGCACCATCTGTATCTGCATCAGCTAAGATACAAATTTTTCCATATCTTAATCCGGTTAACTCTTTGCATCCAGGATCCAACCCAACTGCCATAGCTATATCTTTTACTTCTTGTGATTGGGTAACTGCGTCAGTATTTACCTCCCAAGTATTTAAGATTTTCCCTTTTAAGGACATCACAGCTTGAAAATTTCTGTTCCTTGCCTGTTTAGCTGAACCTCCAGCTGATTCTCCTTCAACTAAAAACAACTCAGTTTCACCAACATCAGAGGACACACAATCTGATAGCTTTCCAGGCAAAGTAATACCTTTGGTAATTTTTTTTCTTTCAACTTTTTGACTCGCTCTAGCTCTTGCCTGTGCGTTTTCTATACATAAAAAGGCAATTTCTTCTGCAGCTTGAGTTTCTTGATTAAGCCATATGGAAAATGAATCCTTAGTTATTGATGATGCGATATTTTGGAAATCTTTTGAGGATAATTTTTCTTTTGTCTGACCAGTAAATTGGGGATCCTTTAATTTAGTAGATAAAATAAAGGAGCAATTTTTCCAAACATCGTCTGGTGTCAATTTCACTCCTTTTGGAATTAATTTTCTGTAATCACAAAATTCTTTAATTGCATCTGTAATACCTGTTCTCATTCCTGCAACGTGAGTTCCGCCTTGTAATGTTGGTATCAAATTTACATAGCTTTCGTGGATGCTTTCTCTGTCGCCGCGCTCCCAAATTACAGCCCATGATAATGCTGTTTCAGCATCTGCGTATTCACCAATTACAGGCTCTCCAGGGATATAGACTCCTTCTCCTAACTCTGTTGTTAAATAATCACCCAGTCCATCAACAAAACACCATTCTTGTTTCTCACCACTTATTTCATTTTTAAATTTTATTTTTAATCCTGGGCATAAAACTGCTTTAGCTCTCAAAGAATAAGACAACGACTTTGAAGATATCTTTTCAGTATCAAAAAAACTTTCATCGGGTTTAAAGGTTATTTTTGTTCCTGTATTTCTTTGACCAACTTTATCGATTTCTTTGAGCTCTTTCTTTTTAAGGCTATCAGCAAAAGAAATTTCGTACTTTTTACCGTCTCTTTTAATCTCTGCTTTTAATTTTTTTGATAAAGCGTTTACAACTGAAACTCCAACTCCGTGAAGACCGCCTGAAAATGTATATTCTTTGTTAGTAAATTTTGCTCCAGCATGCAATCTTGAAAAGATTAATTCTACGCCAGGTACTTTTTCTTCTGGATGAATGTCAACTGGCATCCCCCGACCGTCATCCTCAACCGTTACAGAAAAATCTTTATGTAAGTTAACTGAAATTTCCTTGGCATGACCAGCTAGAGCTTCATCGACGCTATTGTCGATAACTTCCATTACTAGGTGGTTTGGACTGGCGGTATCAGTATACATTCCAGGTCTTTTTCGAACGGGTTCTAACCCCGTTAAGACCTCTATTGACTCGGAAGTATAATCTGAAGATGCCAATTTTAAAGTTTTTCTAAAATATTTTCTGCGCTACTTACAGCAAAAGCTCCGCCTTCTTCCGCTAACAAGGAGGTTACAATTCCATCCTCAAGAATAATTGCATACCTAGAGGAAACCTCCCCAATTCCCATCGCGGAAAGATCCAATTTAAGGTCACATGCTGCTGCAAAAGCTCCATTTCCATCTGCGAGCATAGTAATCTTTTCTCCGACTGATAGACTTTTACCCCAAGCATTCATAACAAAAGGATTGGTTACAGAAACGCAAATAATCTCATCGACATTCTTGGATAAAATTTCATCGGCTTTCTCAACAAAACCAGGCATTTGTTTTAAAGAGCAGGTTGGCGTGAATGCTCCAGGAACTCCAACTAAAACTACTTTCTTACCTGAAACGTATTCTAATGAATCTAGTTCATCTATACCTTTTTCTCCTAATTTAAAAAGCGATGCGCTAGGTAATTTCTTTCCGATTTCAATCATTTAAACCTCTTATACTTCGTTATATATTTTACTACCCAAATCCTTGAATTCCTGAGCTTTCTTTTGCATTGCCTCTTCTTGCTCTTTTAATTCTTTTTTTGCGTAATCTCTGACATCTTGAGATATTTTCATTGAACAAAACTTAGGTCCGCACATAGAACAAAAGTGAGCAACTTTAGCTGAATCTTTGGGCAGCGTTTCATCGTGATAAGATTTTGCTCTTTCAGGATCTAAACCTAAATTGAATTGATCTTCCCATCTAAAATCAAATCTAGAGGCAGATAGTGCATTGTCTCTTATTTGCGCTGAGGGAAGTCCTTTTGCAAGATCTCCTGCATGGGCAGCAATTCTATAAGCCATTAAACCCTCTTTGACATCTTCCTTATTGGGCAAGCCTAAATGTTCTTTTGGAGTAACATAACAAAGCATTGCACAGCCATACCAACCTATCATCGCAGCTCCAATAGCAGAAGTTATGTGGTCATAACCAGGTGCAATATCTGTTGTTAAAGGACCTAAGGTATAAAAAGGAGCTTCATCACATTCTTCTAATTGTAAATCCATATTCTCTTTAATGAGTTGCATTGGAACATGCCCTGGTCCTTCTATCATAGTTTGAACATCATGCTTCCAAGCAATCTTAGTTAATTCGCCTAAAGTTTTTAATTCTCCAAATTGAGCATCATCATTTGCATCAGCAACTGATCCTGGTCGAAGACCGTCGCCGAGTGAAAAAGTTATATCGTACTTTTTCATAATCTTGCATATGTCTTCAAAACGGGTGTATAAAAAGTTTTCTTCGTGGTGAGCTAGACACCATTTAGCCATTATCGAACCGCCTCTTGAAACAATTCCTGTAACTCTTTCGGCTGTAAGCGGCACATACCTAAGTAAAACTCCGGCATGAATTGTAAAATAATCAACTCCTTGTTCAGCTTGCTCAATTAAAGTTTCTTCGAATACTTCCCAATTAAGATCTTCAGCAACTCCATTAACTTTTTCTAAAGCTTGATAAATAGGAACAGTGCCGATTGGTACCGGAGAATTTCTTACAATCCACTCTCTAGTTTCATGAATATTTTTCCCTGTACTTAGATCCATTACCGTATCTCCTCCCCATCTTGTAGACCAAGTTAACTTTTCTACCTCGTCATGGATTGATGACGATAAAGCTGAATTTCCAATGTTTGCATTTACTTTTATTTTAAAATTTCTTCCAATAATCATTGGTTCAATTTCTGGGTGATTTATGTTGGCTGGTATCACCGCTCTACCTGAAGCTATTTCGTCTCTAACAAATTCAGGCGTATATTTATCAGGAATACTGGCTCCAAAATTTTCTCCTTTATGGAAATTGCCATTTTTTAGTTTAAGATTTTCTTCAAGGTTTTGGTTTTCTCGAATAGCAATATATTCCATCTCCTCGGTAATTATTCCTTTTTTCGCCAAAGACATTTGAGTTTCTTCAGGGTACTTAAATCTTCTTGCTGAAAGCCAACTTTCTCTTAATTTAGGAAGACCTTTTTCAATATCAATTTCTACATCTGGATCTGTATAAGGTCCTGAACAATCATATAAATAAATTGGAGGATTCTTAAATTCTCCTTCTGAGCTAATTGAATTCGTTTGAGATACTTCCCTCATTGGAACCTTAATTTCTGGTTTTGAGCCAGTTATATAGATTTTTTTTGAGCCATTAAAGGATTTGCTAGCGGTTTCGAGGATTTCTCCTGATTTTGGGGCATTATCTAAGTTCTTCGAATTGATTTGTTTCATAAATTTTTTTGTTTTTTTAAGACAACACCATTTTATATAGTATTTTTACCTTTAAAAAATTAATATAGATATATTATTAGTTTTTTAACATTTACGGGGATTAAAGTTGACATTTTTTAAGTTTTTTTCACCACTTTTATTAGTTTTCTCTTTTAATATTTTTTCAACTTCGCTAACTCTTGCAGAAGTTTATGAAATTGCTTTAAAAGAAGACCCTCAACTCAAAATTGCCCAAGCGACTTATAAGGCTAATAAAGAAGCAAAAGCTAAAGGTATAGCTGGTCTTTTACCTACTATCACAACTAGAGCGACAACTAACTGGAATGAATCAGAAGTCATTAAAGGTGCCAGTGCAACTTATGATCAAGAAGGTAGTAAAGGAAATAATTCGTACTCTTATTCAGCAGACCTAATTCAGCCCATTTTTAGGCTTGATAGATGGTTTCAATTTGGCCAAGGAAGAGCAATGAGTAAAATTGCTAAAGCTCAATTTAGCCACTCTCAACAAGAAACAATTTTACGAGTAACTGAAACTTATTTTAATCTTCTCGAGGCTAAAAAAGACTTAGAAGTAGCTAAATCTGAAGAAGCTGCAATAAAAAAACAACGCGACAGATCAAAACGCTTGTTTGAAGAAGGAGTATCTTCGGTAACAGAATTTCAAGAAGCTCAAGCCTTTTATGATCTTTCAAAAGTATCAACAATTGCTGGTGAAGGTCGACTTGAGTTTTCAAGAGAAGCACTGATTGCAATTATTGGGGAAGCTCCTGGACTTGTTGACTTAAACGAAGATTATCCAGTTGGTCCTCCTAATCCGAAATCGCAAGAAGAATGGGTCGGACTTGCTCTTAGTAATAACTTTCTTTTGCAAGCAGCACAATTATCTACTCGGGCTGCAAAAAGAAACGCACAAAGCAAACTATCAAATCATCTTCCAGACGTTGATTTAGTTGGAAATATTACGAGAAATACTAACAGAAGTATTTCTGGTTTCGATGCAAGTGGTTTTAGTTTTGATGAAAGTGAAATAGAAAATACTCGCTATAGCTTACAATTTTCATGGCCTTTAATGGCTGGTGGATTAGTTAGCTCAGAAAGAAGGGAAGCATATGCTTTGCTAGAAAAAGCGAAACAAGAAGAAACTTTAGCCGAACGCTCTACTATAAGAGATGTTAAATCAAGATTTTCTTCTGTTTTAACAAATTTAGCTAATGTAAAAGCTAGAAAGCAAGCATTGAAATCTTCAGAGCTGGCATTGAAGGCAACAAGATTTGGTTACGAATCTAATACTAGGAATATTGTTGATTTGCTAAATGCTGAAAAGAGTTTTTTTTCAGCACAAAGAGATTTAAATTCAGCTAGGTATGATTTTATTTTGTCAGAATTTGCTTTAAAAATTGCTTCGGGTTCTTTATCGCCCAGGGACGTCTACGACTTAAGCAATTTTATGACTAAATAATGCCGGAACTTCCTGAAGTAGAAACAACATTAAAAGGTATATCTAAAGGAATTCTCCACAAAAAGATTAGATCTTTTGATTGCAGAGATAAAAGATTAAGATGGCCCATCCCTGCCGACATGGGCTCTTTCTTGAAAAATCAATCTTTTGAGAATGCTTATCGAAGAGGGAAATATATTATTCTAAATTTAGCTGATAAAAAGGGATCTGTATTAATCCATTTAGGCATGTCAGGAAAGTTAAGAATTTCAAGAGATTTAAAATCTCCAGTAAAACACGAACATTGGGATATAAATTTCAATGATGGATGGACCCTAAGATATACCGATGTAAGAAAATTTGGTGCTTTATTAAAAACCAAAAAAGATCCTAACGAGCATGTATTGATTAAACATTTAGGTCCTGAGCCATTAAGTAATAAATTTAATGGAGAATATCTTTTCGCAAAATCTAGAAAAAAAACTTTGCCCATTAAGAATTTCATCATGGATTCTAAAATTGTTGTTGGAGTAGGAAATATATACGCTAACGAGGCTTTGTATTTGGCAGGGATTAGGCCAACAAAAAAATCAGGCTTAATTTCTAGAGGTAAATATGAAGAATTGAGCCATTCAATTGTAATTACTTTAAAAGACGCTATTGAGGCAGGTGGAACAACTTTAAAAGATTACACGAATGCAAAAGAAGCTCCAGGTTATTTTAAAAAGGAACTAAAAGTTTACGATAGAGGCGGAGAAAATTGCTTGAAGTGTAAAAAAATATTGAAAGAAATTCGTCAATCTAATAGGCAGACTGTTTACTGCACAAACTGTCAGAATTAGCCGTACTTTCTCTTTAATTCAGATAGAGAAATAGGATCGACAAACTTAGAGACATCTCCACCCATTTTGCAAATTTCTTTTACTAAGGAAGAGGAGATATAACTGTATTGTTCTTTAGGAGTCAGGAAAACACTTTCTAATTCAGGCATCATTGCTCGATTCATATTGGCAAGTTGAAACTCATACTCAAAATCTGCCACTACTCTCAATCCACGTATCAGAATTTTTGCATCATTATCCTTTGCCAAATTAACTAAAAGCCCAGAAAATCCAATGACCTTTACTTTGTCATTTCCTTCAAAAATTTTTTCAGCTATTTGTATTCGTTCATCTAAAGTAAAAAGTGGATTCTTTGCTTCACTCGCAGCTATAGCGACAACAATTTCATCAAAAAGTTGGCATGCTCTCTCAATAAGATCTACATGCCCTTTTGTCATTGGATCAAACGTTCCTGGATAAATTGCTCTTTGACTCATATAAATATTATATTCTAAAAATACTCTGCGGTGCGTTGGTTTGAAATGAAATTGATTTTGTAATACTTAAAGGAACCTAAATCTTAACTTTTAATTTATTAATTTGTTTTTTATTAGCAGAGGAAACAGTAAATTTTATATTTTCAATTTTTAAAGATTCATTTACGACTGGAAATTTTCCAAATTTATTCATTACATATCCTGCAATAGTATCAAAATCATCATCCTCAAAAGAAGTATCAAATTTTTCATTAAACTCTTCTATTTCTGTAAGTCCCGAAACACTATATTCACGATTTGAAATTTGTATAATTTTTTGGTCATCAGCTTGGTCAGTTTCATCCTCTATTTCTCCAACAATCTCTTCTAAAACATCTTCAATTGTTACCAAACCACTTACCTCTCCAAATTCATCTACAACCAAAGCCATGTGACTTCTATTCGATTTAAACTCTTCTAAAAGAATATTAATTTTTTTACTTTCAGGTATGTGCTTAACTGGTCTTATAATTTTGCTCAATTCAAATTCTTGGCTATCGAATTCTTCTTTTATTAAACCTGGTGCAAATTTTAATAAATCTTTGGCAAGCAGAATGCCAGTAATACTATCCTTAGCCTCTTCTAGAACAGGGAATCTTGAATGAGAAGATTGAACTACTTTCTTTAATAAAACATCTAAAGAATCATTGTTATTTATCAATACCATTTGCGATCTCGGCACCATTACATCTCTCACTGGAATGGATGAAAACTCAATTGTTTCCTCAATCATTCCCAAGATGCCTTTATCTATTATGTTATTTTCTTCTGCATCTCTTAACACAGAAGTTAATTCTTCTTGATCCAAAGGCTTAAAGGAAAGCTTTATATAAAGCTCTCTAAAGTAATTTTTGATTTTTTGTATTAAGCCCAACTTTATTTCAGGTTGAGCCTCTGTACTTGGAGGTTCTTCTCTCATTAACTAGTAAGGTTCTCCCGCAGATATCTTATTCATAATTATTTTTTCAAGTTCTTCCATTTTTATTCTTTCATGATCTTCTTCATGATTAAAGCTTAAAAGATGCAAGAAGCCGTGGATTATCATATGTTTTAGTCTGTTTTCAAAGTTTTTTGAGTACTCTTTTGCCTCTTTTTTGATTATTTCTGTGCACAAAATTATGTCTCCAATTAAGAGATTCTTTGTTAAATGCTCATTCACACTAAAAGATAAAACATTTGTAGGTTTGTTTTTTCCTCTGTATTTTTTATTTAAAACTTTACTTTCCTCTTCTGAGACGCAAGATATGCTTAATTCTTTATTTTCAAAATCTTCAATTTTGAGTCCTGCGGCTTCAATAACTCTATTTAATATTTTTGAAATTTGATTTTCTGACACCGGAGAATTTAGTTTTTTAAAATTATTTAGAAAAATTTTCATCACCAAGAATTTTTTTCATATGCTTCAATGATTTTCTGAACTAGACCATGTCTTACAACGTCTTCTGGATGAAAATAAAAAAATGAAATTCCCTTTTCTTTTTCCAAAACTTTAATTGCATCGGAAAGACCCGATACTGAGCCTTTTGGTAAGTCTGTTTGAGTAACATCTCCAGTAACTACCGCAGTGGAACCAAACCCTATTCTAGTAAGAAACATTTTCATTTGTGCGGGAGTACAATTTTGCGCCTCATCTAAAATCAAAAATGCATCATTTAAAGTTCTTCCTCTCATATAAGCTAAAGGTGCTACTTCAATTTTTCCGTTTTCAACTAAACGAGTAACTTTCTCAATTCCCATCATTTCGTACAAGGCATCGTATAAAGGTCTGAGATAAGGATCTATTTTTTCTGAAAGATCTCCTGGCAAAAAACCTAAATGCTCGCCAGCCTCGACCGCTGGTCTAGTCAAAATAATTTTATTCACTTTATCTTCCATAAATTGATTTACAGCTGCAGCAACAGCTAGGTAGGTTTTTCCTGTTCCTGCAGGTCCTATTCCAAATGCAATGTCCTTTTCATTTATTGAAGAGAGGAATTCAGCTTGAGATTTATTTCTTGGTGAAACGAAAAGCCTAGGTGTTTGTATTGTTAGATCTTTTTCTTTTTTTAGTTCAAAAATTTGTCCATTACTATCCTTGGTTGCTCCATTTAAAGCCCTTCTTATAGAAAAGTGTACTTCGTCAGCGCTGACAGAGTCTCTAGATTTAGCCAATGAAGCTAAATCTTCAATTATTAACTTACTTTTCATAACATTATTTTTATCGCCAGAAATAGAAAAACTATTCCCTCTACTTTTTATTTTCACTTCTAGAGATTGTTCTATTTGATTCAGATTTGTATTTACGGGTCCGCAGAGGAGAGAAAGGTTTTCAGATTCTATAGCAGGAAGTTTAAATTTTAATTTTGGCATAAATTACTTTCAGATTTAATTTTACCTCTTAAACAATTAGTTAATTGATCTACGATCTCAATATCCACAAACTCACCTATTAATTTAGCACTTGAAGGGAAATTAACTACTCTGTTATTTTCAGTACGAGCCTGCATTTCTCCCGGGTTTTTTTTGGAAACTCCTGTTACTAAACACCTTTCGACAGTTCCAACCATTTTTCTTCCAATATTAAATGCATGGTGATTAAGTTTTTCTTGCAAGACTGTTAGTCGCTCCTTTTTTTCCTGCGGGCTAACATTATCTTCCATCTCAGCAGCAGGAGTGTTTGGTCTTGGACTATAAATAAAGCTAAACGACTCGTCATACTTAATTTCATCTATAACCGACAAGGTATCCTGAAAATCTTGTTCTGACTCATTTGGAAATCCCACAATGAAATCAGAAGATAAACTTATATTAGGTCTGTTTTTTCTTATTCGCGAAACTAAATCTAAGTACTTCTCTACCGTGTATCTGCGTCTCATCAACTTTAGAATTCGGTCGGAGCCGCTTTGAATTGGAAGATGCACATGACTTACTAGTTCTGGCAAACCTGCATATAAGTCAACTAAGTCGTCGCGAAACTCAAAAGGATGGCTTGTGGTGTATCTTATGCGGTCTATGCCATCTATTTTTGCAGTTTTTTCTATCAGGAAAGCTAGAGATTTTTTTTCTCCATTTTCTAAACCCTTATAATTATTTACATTTTGACCCAATAAATTGATCTCCCTTACTCCTTGATCGGCTAACTTTTTAATTTCATCGATAATATCTTGGACTGGTCTACTAACTTCGTGACCTCTTGTGTGGGGAACTACGCAAAAAGAACAATATTTATTACAGCCCTCAGCAATGGAAACAAAGGCTGTTGGCTCATCAGTCTTAGTGTCGGGAATATGGTCAAATTTTTCTATTTTCGGGAAAGATATATCTATTTGATTTTTTTCCTCTATTACTGAATTCCTATACATATTAGGTAATCTATGCAAAGTTTGTGGACCAAAAACTATATCTACGGCCGGAGCTCTTTTGGAGATTTTTTGACCTTCTTGGCTAGCTACACAGCCTCCAATTGCAATTTTTAATTTTGGATTTTTATCTTTTAGTTTTTTCCATCTTCCTACTTGATGAAAAACTCTTTCTTGCGCTTTTTCTCTAATCGAGCAAGTATTTAGAACTAGTAAATCTGCTTCTTCTTGATTGGTAGTTTGAATAAACTTTTCTTCCAACGAAAGCATATCCAGCATTTTTTCTGAATCGTATTCGTTCATTTGACAACCATGTGTCTTAATAAAAACTTTTTTCATTTTTTAAAATTCGAGAGCAGGATTATAAAGAATATCCAGATATTAGCTAGATTGAGCAAAGATAGTATCCCTGTAGAACCTTAGTTCGTTTATTGATTCATAAACATCGGCTTCTGCCCTGTGAGCAGCATTTTTTTGAGCATGTTTAATATTAATATCTGGTCTCCATCTTTTTGTTAATTCTTTAACGGAACTTACGTCGATACAGCGATAGTGAAAGTAGTCTTCTAACTCAGGCATGTATAAACTTAAAAACTTTCTATCGTGCCAAACGGTATTTCCGCAAAGTGGTGATTCATTTTTGCCCACATGCTGTTTGATAAACTCAAGAGTTTTTTGTTCCGCCTCTTTTTCCGAAATTTTACTTTCTAAAACTTCATCTATTAATCCTGAGGCTGAGTGATGTTCTTGATTCCACTCATCCATTCCATTAATGAGCTCTCTTGATTGAGAAATAACCATTCCTGGTCCCTCAGTTATCTCTGTGAGGTCCTCATTGGTAACACAAGTATAGATTTCAATGATTCTTTCAGCATTTGGATCTAAGCCTGTCATTTCTAAATCTAGCCAGATTAATTTTTTTT
>OCZA010000407.1_pt1 | contig 15177 bp, 16 predicted proteins | sample 1539021 | NCBI WGS metagenome assembly OCZA01 (sample SAMEA2619376, study PRJEB22493) | marine metagenome | biome: marine biome (ENVO:00000447); feature: surface water layer (ENVO:00002042); material: "saline water (ENVO:00002010), including plankton (ENVO:xxxxxxxx)" | depth 5 m | reverse complement strand
ATTTTCTTAGATTAGCGAGAGAACACGACTTGATAATTTACGATATAAACTAGTTACTTAACGTGTATTTTTACTTGATCTGCCAACACCATATTTGGTAATACCTTTTCCAGTATATAATTGTCTTGGTCTTCCAATTTTTTGGATTGGATCTTCAATCATTTCAGTCCATTGCGCAGTCCATCCAGCTGTTCTCGCTATTGCAAATATGACAGTGAACATTTCTGGAGGGAATCCTATTGCTCTCAGAATTATTCCAGAATAAAAATCAACATTTGGGTAAAGTCGTTTTTCTTTAAAATATTTATCATTTAGTGCAATTTTTTCGAGATCCATTGCAAGTTTTAATATTGGATCATTTTTAACTCCCACATGTTTAAGAACTTTTAGACATATATTTTTAAGTATTTTTGCTCTCGGATCGTAATTTTTATAAACTCGGTGACCGAATCCCATTAATTTGAAAGGATCTTTTTTATTTTTAGCCTTCGCAATATATTTTTTTATATTTTTTGATGATCCAATTTCTTCAAGCATTTCTAATGCTGCTTGGTTTGCACCTCCATGAGCTGGGCCCCATAGTGAAGAAACTCCTGCAGCTATGCAAGCAAATGGGTTTGCCCCAGATGAACCTGCAAGTCTTACAGTTGATGTAGATGCATTTTGCTCATGATCAGCATGAAGAATTAGAATTGTATCCATTGCTTTTGCAAGAACAGGTGAAACTTTGTAGTTTTCTGCAGTATTGCTAAAGCACATGTATAAAAAATTTTCTGAAAAAGAAAGATTATTTCTTGGGGAAACAAAGGCTTGGCCCAAGGAGTATTTATAAGCCATCGCACCAATTGTAGCTGATTTTGCAATAATTCTTCTTGTTGCTTCCTGTCTTTGATGTGAGTCATTAATGTTTAACGTATCTTGGTAAAAGGAAGATAAAGCACCCATAACTCCAACCATCATTGCCATAGGATGAGCATCTCTTCTAAATCCTTGAAAAAAGTTTATGATTTGCTCATGAAGCAAAGTGTGTCTTGTGATAAGTCTTTTGTATTTAGTGAGTTGGTCTTTATTTGGGAGGTCTCCATAGATAAGCAAGTTAACAACTTCAATGAAATCACTTTTTCTTGCTAATTCTTCAATGTCATATCCCCTATACCTTAGAATACCCTTATCTCCGTCAATGTAAGTGATCTTTGACTCACATGAGGCAGTAGATGTAAATCCTGGGTCATATGTAAATATATTTGCCTCAGCGTGTAATTTAGAGATATCTATAACAGCTTCGCCTTCAGTAGAATTATATATTGGAAATTCGTAAGTTTTTTCGTTGATTATTAATTTAGCTTTTCTATTATTTTTTTTATTTAATTTCTTCTTAACCATTTACATTGTTATAGATAAACTATTTCTAGAATAAAAAAAGTTAAAAAAAATTAATATTTTCTTAACAGGCCTATAAGCTTTCCCTGAATTTTAACTCTATGCGCAGATAGAATTCTTGTTTCATAAATAGGGTTAGCGCTTTCTAATGCGATACTTTGACCTTTTTTTCTTATTCTTTTTAAAGTTGCCTCAGAGTCATCAATTAAAGCAACTGCAATATCACCATTTTCAACAAGATTAGTTTTTTTAATTAATACAGTATCTCCATCATAAATACCTTCATTAATCATAGACTCACCTTCAACTGTTAAAGCATAACTTTCCCCGATAGGCATCATTTCTTTTGGAACATCTACTGATGTATCGTTGTGTTGAATAGCTTCAATTGGGGTACCTGCTGCGATTTTTCCAAGTAATGGAAGAGTGCTTAATTTGCTGTTTTCGTCCTTATTGCTTCCTGTAAAATCCCCCACAATAATATTTTTATTAGTTTTATCTGATACTTTTAGAGTGGATATGGCATCCTTAATAACTTCCAACGCTCTAGCTTTGTGAGCTAGTCTTCTTACAAATCCTCTTTCTTCTAAGGCTATTACAAGTCTATGAATGCCTGATTTAGATTTAAGATTAAGCGCAGCTTTCATTTCTTCATAAGATGGCGTCACACCACTTTTTACCTGATAGCTCTGAATGTACTCTAATAGTTCTTTTTGTTTTTTTGTTAACATTGATTCGATCCTATACTCATGTTCTACCAATGTTCTCATTATCTTTCAATGAAATAATATTCAATATAATCAGTAATTTAGTTAGTATAGTTTAACTATCAATTTAGAATATTTGCAATATCAGTCTCTAATTGTTCTGATTTCATAAGGTATTCGCCTATGAGAAAATTATTAATACCAGTTAAAGAAATAATTTTACTCACATCACTATGACTATGAAAACCACTTTCTGAGATAAAAATTTTATTTAAATCAGCAATATAACTACTGAGCTCGATTGTAGTTTCTATTCTAGTTTCAAAATTATTTAAGTTTCTATTATTTATGCCGATTAATTCTGATTGCATATTTATTGCTCTTTCAAGCTCCTCCTTATTATGAATTTCAATTATAACATCTAGACCTATATTCTGAGCAATTGCTTCAAGTTTATCTGCTTTTTTTTGATCGAGCATGGCTAAAATTATTAATATACAGCTTGCTCCCACTAACTTACTTTCATAAATTTGATATTCATCAACTATGAAATCTTTCCTTAAAATTGGTAAAGTGGATATTTTTCTTATTTCAATAAGATCTTCAATTCCTCCTTTGAAATATTTTTCATCTGTCAATATTGATAAACAGGAAACACCGCATTCTTCATATATTTGTGCAATATTAGATAAGTTTATTTCTTCATTTACAAAATTTCCTAAAGAAGGGCTTGCACGTTTTAATTCACCTATTATTGATGTTCGAGACATCTCATCTTTTAATTTTTTAGAAAAACTGAAATCGTGCGAAGTTATATTTTTTAACTTATTTAGGATATCACTTTGAGTATGTAGCTTTTTTTGCTTATTAACAAAGTCAATTTTATATTCATATATTTCCTTCAAAATTGACATTATTTATTTGTGAATTTAATTAATTTATTTATTTGATTTAATGGTTCTCCGCTCTTTATTAAATCTGAGGCTTTTTGATATGCTTTTAGAATATTTGCTTCATTCAGTTCATGGGACTCATGAGCAAGTAATCCAAAAGCTGCATTTATACATACTGACTTATAGAATGAGTCATTTTTTCCATTGAAAATTTCTATTATTCTGTTGGCATTATATTTTGCATCTTTTCCTAAAATTTCATTATTAATTGGTCTAGGAATATCGATTGTTGCTGGATCAAATTTAATTTCACCCGATAGTTTTGTAAAAATTGCATTTTCACCTTCTAATGAAATTTCATCATTTCCATTATATCCAGATACTATGCAGGCATTTTTATTGCTATTTTTTGAAAAAATATCTTTATATATTTTAAATACCTCTTTTGAATAGACGCCAACTAGTTGAGTCTTTACATCCGCGGGGTTCAATAGGGGCCCTAGCATATTAAATATTGTTCTAATGCCCAATTGCTGTCTCACTGGCCCGACATATTTCATTGCAGGGTGATGATTAGGAGCAAACATAAAGCACAGCCCAATTTCGTTAATGCAATCTTCTAATCTTGATGTATTCATATCAATATTGATACCCAGAGCTTTAAGAACGTCTGCTGATCCACATTTTGATGTCAACGCTCTATTCCCATGTTTAGCAATAGGTATGCCATGTGAAGCCAAAACAAATGCTGTGGCTGTAGATATGTTAAGGCTATTTTTTCCATCTCCTCCAGTTCCACATGTATCCATTGAATTTTCTGGGGCAGCGACAGAGACCATTTTAGATCTCATCACTTCAATTGCACCAATCATATGATCGGCCCTTACACCAGATTTTTGAAGTATAGATAAAAAGGAACTTATTTGAATGTCACTAACTGAACCATTCATGATTAAATTGAATGCTTTCATTGTAGATTCTAGATCAAGTTTATCGTTGAGCACTAAATCAATAAATGTTTTAAATTCAATATTCATATTTCTAAAAAGTTTTTTATAATTTTCTTACCGTAAGGTGTAGTGGCAATGCTTTCTGGGTGAAATTGTACACCGTAGATAGGATATTTAATGTGTTGAATGCCCATAATTACTTTTTTATTATCATCAATCGTGTCAGATATTATTTTAAAATATTCAGGAAGAGTATTATTTTTAATTACAAGACTATGATATCTGGTAGCATCAAATTTCTTTGGAAGGCCTTTAAATATTTCTGAACCTTTGTTAGTTACAGTCGATACTTTACCATGCATTATTTTAGAGGCTTTTATGATTTTAGCATTAAAAGCTTGTCCAATGGATTGATGTCCTAAACAAACGCCTAATATTGGAAATTTTTTATAGAAATATTTAATAAGGTCAATGCTTATTCCGGCTTCATCAGGCGTACAGGGGCCAGGGGAAATAATTATTTTTTTAGGTTTCAGCTTTCTTATTTTTTGTAATGTTATTTTATCATTTCTAAATACTTGAACTTTGTAATTATGCTCTTCAACGTAATGCACTAAATTATAAGTAAAGCTATCATAGTTATCGATTATTAATATCATTGAACATTACCCATTACTATTTCAGCTGCATTAAGCACAGCTTTAGCCTTATTAACTGTTTCGTTAAATTCTTTTTCAGAGTCACTGTCGAATACTACACCGCCACCAGCTTGAACATATAGTTTATTTTTTGTTATTATTCCTGTTCTCAAGACAATGCATGTATCCATATCTCCATTAGATGATATATAACCAATCCCCCCTGAATATATGCCTCGCTTAGTAGTTTCTAACTCATCTATGATTTGCATGGCCCTTATTTTTGGTGCGCCAGAAACAGTTCCTGCAGGAAAACCTGCCATTAGTGCTGAAATTGATGAAGTGTTGTTTTTTAATTTGCCAGTAACATTTGAAACTATATGCATAACATGTGAATAGCGCTCTATCTTAAATTTCGATGTAACCTTGACGCTTGATTTTTTTGATACTTTTCCAACATCATTTCTTCCTAGGTCTAAAAGCATTAAATGTTCGGCAATTTCTTTCTTGTCGTTCATTAATTCAGACTCAAACTTCTTGTCTTCGATCTTATTCTTTCCTCTAGGTCTGGTTCCAGCAATTGGCCTGATAGTTATTTCATTTGATCTAAGTCTTACTAGTATTTCAGGGCTTGATCCTACAATTTCAAATTTGGGAAGATTGAAATAGTACATAAAAGGCGAAGGATTAGTTTTCCTTAATACCTCATACAGAAAACTACTTTTCTGATTAAAGTTAGTTTCAAATCGCTGACTTGGAACTACTTGGAATATATCGCCATTTTTTATATATTGTTTTGCTTTTTTAATATTTGTTTTAAAGGTTGTTTTTGTCATATTAGACTTAACAGTGATTTTTTTCTTTTTATTGAAATTTATATCTCTATAGCCTTTGACCTTCTTTATGTAATTTTCAATTTCATTTATATCTAGAATTTGCTTATGGAAATTTTTCGTTTTTGCGCTTGATAGATAATGTTTAATTATAAAAAGAGAAGCAGAAAAATTGTCATATATAAGTAAATTATTAGGTATAAACATAATAATGTCAGGAGTTTTAAGGTCGTCTTTCTTTCTTTTAGATGATATTTTTTCAACTTTATTTATATTCTCATAAGCTATATATCCGAAAAAGGCACCTGACATTGGTGGTAATCTTTTACTTTTAATAAACTTTAAGTTTTTTATGATGGTGTCAATTTTTTTAAGTGGACTGCCTCTATATTTAATTTTTTTTATAACTTTATTATTTTCTAAAGTAAGTGTGTCATTCGTTAATTGAATAGTTCTTAGTGAGTCATATCCACATATAGAGTATCTTCCCTTTTCACGACCTTTTTCAACTGACTCATAAAGGAAGCTATATTTATTTTTTTCAACTAAATTTATGAATGACGGAATTGGATCAGAATTTAATTTTAAAATTTTCTTATAAAAAATAAAATTAGATTTTTTTTTTATTAAATTATCAAATTGTTTCTTAGAATGAGAAAAGGTCATTACATGAACAATTTATCAATATTCTGAGAATATACTTCATAATCTGTATTATCTATAATTTTCTGACCAATTATTGATTCCAGTGAAGAATTAAAATTTTGTATAATGTTATTCTCAACTTCTGAATAGTATGTATCAGAAATATAGCTGTCAGGTTTAGTTATTTTTATTAAAGCTCCTATCCCTATATCGTCATTATTCATTATAATTTTTACATTGTCCTCTAAACTAATATTAAAAATTGATGATAGAGACTCCTTTGAAATATTTTCATCGTTTCTCTTCAAATCATTTAATTCTTTAATTTCTATACTATTTAATTTTGCGTACTCTTCAAATTTATCGATCCCTTTAAACTGTAAATCAATCAGTATCTTATCAGCCATGCTGGATATTCTTGATTTCTTTTCATTTTCTATATAATCACGCTTTACTTCTTCCTTGACCATTGAGAATTCAGGTATGAAAGACTCTTTTTTATCTGAAATGGAGTAAATAAATGCAGCGTTGTCATTAAAAATAATTTCAGATAAAAATCCAATAGGTTGATCAAAACTTAATTGTATTTCCTCATTGTTTATTTTATTTACCAAATTATCACTTGATGATGATTTTGTGATTTTTGCTTTACTCAAACTATCCATGATTTCATTTAAATCATAATCATTTAAGAGCATTTCATCTGCTAAATTAATAGTGTCATCAAATTCAACATAAGCAGTTTCCTCTGCCAAATACTTCTTTATATCTTTCTCAACTTCGCTTATTAATTGAGTTTCTTTTTCCTCAATGTTCAATAATTTAAAGACATAGTACCCAATACCTTGATACTCAAGTGGGGGGGAAACGTCATCTATGTTTAAATTAAATATAGAATTAGCTATTTCATCAGTAAATGTATTTTGAGAAAGTGTGAAGTCTTGTATTTTATTAAGTTCAACTTCATTATTTTCCATATATGAAAAAATTAAAGCTGGGTCATTTTGAGCCCATGTTTTGTAAAATTCATTTGCACTATCTTTATCTCTAAATCTAGCAAATTCTATCTCTCTCTTTTCTTCTTTGATATAAAGATTTATATTATCATTGTAATATTCAACAATTTTATTTTCATCAATAGAGTCTAAATCCACGAATTGATCTAGACTTATTTCAATATAATCAATTATTGTTTTCTGAGAAACTTCATATTTAAATTTTTCTGTCTCATAATATTCTCGAAGCAATTCATCACTTAATTTAATATCTAAGTCTTCATCATTTATAATAAAATATCTTACAGATCTTTTTTCACCTTCGTGATTAAATAAATGGTTTATAACCTGTTTATCTAGGAAGCTACTTATGTTAAAATTTTCAAAAATTATACCTTGATAAATTGAATTCTCAATTTCATTTAAAAATACCTCCTCATTTGGGAAATTATTGAAAATATAATTTTTATATTTTGTTTCAGAAAATAATCCATCAGCGTCTTTAAATTGTGGCAGTGAAGTGATTATAATCTTTAACGAAGTATCATTAATAAATATATTTTGCTTGTTGGCGTAGTCTTTAACCATTCTTGAGTAAATCAAGTCATTTAATAAAATATTGTGTAGCTGCAAATCTTTTGCCTCTTTTAAATTTATACTTGAACTAGTTTGCTGGTTATAAAGCGATACTGTTTTTTGAAATTCATTATAGAATTCATCTAAAGTAATTTTTTCATTTCCAACCTTAGCAGCTAACTGGCTATTTCCTGAGGTAAGAATATCTCCAACACCCCACAGTGCAAAGCTCAAGACCATTATTCCTAGGAGAATCTTTCCAAATATTGAGGATACTAAATTTCTTACTATATCTAACATTATGTCTTATGATGTATAAAAAGGTGTTATAAAAGGAATAACGTTGAATGAAAAGAACTAAATATACCATTGCCAACTGGAAGATGAATGGCCAAAAAGACTCTTATAAATTAGTAAAATCGATATCAAATTATTGTCAGAAGATGAAACGCAAAACATCTAAAGTTGTAATTTGCCCACCATTTACTCTTTTGTCAGAATTAATAAAAAAAGAAAAAAAAATTAAATTTGGTGGTCAAGATTGCCATTATAAGTCTGAGGGCGCATATACTGGCTCCATAAGTGCAAATATGCTTAAAACAATTAATTGCCAATATGTTATTTTGGGTCATTCAGAAAGAAGAATATATCAAAAAGAAACTTCTCAAGAGCTGAATTTAAAAATTCAATCTGCAATTAAAAGTAATCTAACTGTGATATATTGCATAGGAGAGAAGTTAGAAGAAATAAAAAAAAGAAATATAATACTTAAAAAACAACTTTCATCATTGCCTAAAAAAATTGACCCAAAAAAAATCATAATTGCTTACGAGCCTGTATGGGCGATTGGAACTGGTAAGGTTCCATCACTAAATGATATTAATAAAATACATGAAAAAATAAGACATATACTTTCAAATCTAGTGAGCCTCAGATTTAGTAAGCATGTTTCTATTCTTTACGGGGGTTCAGTTAATGCTGTAAATTCGGTTGATATTCTTAACCTTGATCATGTAGACGGCGCTTTGGTTGGAGGGGCTTCATTAAAATCTAAAGAATTTTGTAAAATAATTGATTCTTATCACTAAATAGATATAAGGACGCAATGGAAAGTGCACTATTAATCATACATGCTATTTTAGCCGTTATTTTGATAATCGTAGTTCTCATTCAAAGAGCAGAAGGTGGGGCACTTGGAATCGGTGGAGGTAGTGATGGAATGTCTCCTAGAGGCAGTGCAGATGCTTTAACAAGAACTACAGCGGTTATTGCTGCTCTTTTTGTTGTAACAAGCATTAGCCTTACCGTTTTGAGCCTTAGATCTTCAGACAGAACATTATCGTTCGATGAACCTGAAAATATATCAACTGACCAACTGAATATTGAGGATTTGCCAGAACTTCCGCAATTAGATTAGTTCTTTATTTTAAATCTATTTTGAAGTATAAAATACTTCCATGGCGCGATTTATATTTGTCACTGGCGGCGTGGTTTCTTCACTTGGTAAAGGTTTAGCTTCAGCATCACTCGCTTCATTGTTGCAACATCACGGATACAAAGTCAGAATTAGAAAATTAGACCCATATCTAAATGTAGACCCAGGTACGATGAGTCCATATCAGCATGGTGAAGTTTATGTAACTGATGATGGTGCGGAAACAGATTTAGATCTAGGTCACTATGAGAGGTTCACAGGAGTTACATCTAAAAAATCAGATAATATTACATCGGGAAAAGTTTATCAAAAAATTATAGCAAAAGAGAGAAAAGGCGAATACTTGGGTGCCACAGTACAAGTGATTCCTCATGTCACAAATGAAATTAAAGAATTTATTTCTAAAGATCTTGATGATGAAGATTTTGTAATTTGTGAAATAGGAGGAACAATAGGTGACATAGAAAGTTTGCCGTTTATAGAAGCGATAAGGCAATTTCACAATGATAATGGACATGAAAATTCTTTGTTTATGCATGTAACATTAGTTCCATACATTGCTAGTTCTGGAGAATTGAAAACTAAGCCAACTCAACACTCTGTCAAAGAGTTGAGGAGCTTGGGTATACAGCCAAATATTTTACTATGCAGAGCTGATAGAGAAATTCCAGAGGATGAAAGAAGAAAAATTGGTTTATTTTGTAATGTGAAAGGTGACTGTGTCATTCCAGCAATTAATGCAAACTCAATTTATGAAGTTCCTATTAATTTTTTAAATGAGGGTCTTGATAAGAGAGTTCTAGAGTACTTTAGATTAGAGTCTAAAAAAGAAATTGATTTAAAAATGTGGTCACAAGTATCAAAAAGAATATTGGAACCAGAGGGCAGTATAGAAATTGGCATTGTTGGTAAATATACTGGTTTGGCTGACGCATACAAATCCCTTAATGAAGCACTGTCGCATGGTGGCATTTTTAATAATGTTAAAGTTAAATTGAATTGGTTTGAGTCAGAAGAACTGAACGGTTCCAATATTGGTAATAAGCTTAATAATTGTCATGGCATCTTAGTTCCCGGCGGGTTTGGTGAGAGAGGAGCAGAAGGTAAAATAGCAGCAATTAAATATGCAAGAGAAAATAAAATTCCTTATTTTGGCATTTGTTTTGGAATGCAATTAGCTGTGATAGAAATGGCAAGAAATATACTTGGAATAAAAGAGGCAAATTCGAGTGAATTTGCTGATTGCAAAGAGTCTATTGTTGGATTAATGACTGAGTGGTCTAATGTAGATAACACTACTGAAAAGAGAACAATAGAGAGTGATTTAGGCGGAACAATGAGATTAGGAGCTTATGAGGCAAAATTGAAAAATAATTCAAAAGTTAGAGAAATTTATGATTCAGAATTGATTAGTGAGAGACACAGACACAGGTATGAAGTTAATAACAATTACGCTAAAGATTTTGAAAGTAATGGAGTTCATTTCTCGGGTTATTCCCCAGACGGCTTATTACCTGAAATAGTGGAATTAAAAGATCACCCATGGTTTATAGGTGTTCAATTTCATCCTGAACTTAAATCAAAACCATTTGATCCACATCCATTATTTAAATCATTTATCGAAGCTGCAAAGAATAAAACGTAAAATGCAAAAAAGTGTAGATTTAGGCAATACCGTATTTAGTAATGAAAAGAAGTTAGTCTTGATTGCAGGTCCTTGTGTACTTGAGTCATACGAACACGCAAAAATGATGACAGAATCATTACTGGAAATAACATCTAGATTAAAAATTGATTTTGTTTACAAGACTTCCTTTGATAAAGCCAATAGAACAAGTATCAATTCTGAAAGAGGATTAGGTATCGATCAATCCATTGAAATATTTAATAAGTTAAGAAGTGAATATGGAATTCATATATTGACTGATATTCATAATATTGATGATTGTGATAAAATTAAAGACCATGTAGATATTTTACAGATCCCTGCATTTCTATGCAGGCAGACTGATCTTTTGATAGCCGCAGCAAAAACTAATAAAGTAATAAATATAAAAAAAGGACAATTTCTTGCTCCAATGGATATGGTTAATGTGGCTAAAAAAGTCAGTGATAGCGGGAATAATAAAATATTATTAACTGAGCGTGGTGTTTCGTTTGGTTATAATACTCTCGTTTCAGATATGAAATCATTGCATGTAATGAAAGAGGAAATTGGTTTTCCGGTTGTTTTTGATGCGACACACTCAGTTCAAAGTCCAGGTGGAAAAGGTGATAGAAGTGGGGGAGATAGAAAATTTGTACCTACTTTAGCAAAAGCAGCAGTCGCCGTTGGGGTATCCTCAGTATTTATGGAAACTCACGATAATCCAGATGTTGCACCTTCAGATGGACCAAATATGGTAAAATTAGAAGATTTAGAGAAATTAGTCTCTAAACTTATTCAAATTGACAATTTAGTTAAAGAAAACTAAATAAATAATTAATTAATAACGTTATTTTTTATGTCTAAAATTAAAAATATAATAGCCAGACAAATTTTTGATAGCAGAGGCAATCCTACCGTTGAAACTGATGTTTATTTGCAAGATGGCACAATGGGGCGGGCTAGTGTTCCTTCTGGTGCATCAACGGGTAAATACGAAGCATTTGAATTAAGAGATAACAAAAAGTCATATCATGGTCGATCTGTTTTAAAAGCAGTAGAAAATATAAATGTAATAATTTTTGACACCATTTCTGGCCTTGACTCTCTAGATCAAAACAAAATTGATCGAACAATGATAGAATTAGATGGAAGTAAAAATAAAAGCAAATTAGGTGCTAATGCTTTATTAAGTGTTTCGCTGGCTGTGGCAGATGCTGCTGCTAAATCATTAAAGCTGCCTCTTTATAAATATCTTGGAGGATCCAAAACGTTTAAAATGCCAGTACCGATGTTAAATGTCATTAATGGTGGTGCACATGCAAATAATAATCTTACATTTCAAGAATTCATGATTATTCCTATAAATGAACAAACATTTGGCAACTGTTTAAGAAAATCATCTGAAGTTTTCCATACTCTAAAACAGATACTAGAAAAAAAAGGTCTTTCTACAGCTGTAGGTGACGAGGGCGGTTTTTCACCTAATTTAAAAAACGAGGAAGACGCATGTAAACTAATTAAAGAAGCAATTCTAAAATCGGGATATAAACTTGGCAAAGATTTTATGCTTGGTTTGGATGTCGCTGCATCAGAATTTTATAAAAACAGAAAATATAAGCTAGAAAGTAAGATTAAGCCATTTACAAGTGATGAATTCTCAAAATTTTTAATTAATTTATGTAAAAAATATTCAATTATTTCATTAGAGGATCCTTTCTCGGAAGATGATTGGAATTCTTGGACAAAATTTACCAAATTATTTGGAGACAATATCCAAATTGTTGGTGACGATCTGTTTGCTACTAATTTAAATCTAATTAATAAAGGCATTGAAAGAGGAGCTGCAAATGCTGTCTTAATAAAGCCCAACCAAATAGGTACATTAACTGAAACTATGGATGCAATTGAACTTGCACAATCTAATGGATACGAAACCGTTATTTCTCATAGATCTGGAGAAACAGAAAATACCTTCATATCCGATTTAGCAGTTGCTACTAATTCTGGGCAAATTAAGACAGGCTCTATGTCCAGGTCGGAAAGAATTGCAAAATTTAATCAATTATTACGAATAGAAGAAAATTTTGACTTAAAAAAATCTATAAAAAACAATAAGTTCTATTGATATTTTAATAGGTAATTAGAACAAAAAGAGTCCAAAACTTAATTTTTACATTTTTTCAAGGATTTTTGATCCAATAGAATTGTCATGATTCGTGAATTATGATTCTTTATAGTTCATGAATAGAGTTCTTAATTTAAAGGAAAGAATTAAAAAGTATTACCCATATTTTTTCTTTCCATTAATAATTATATATCTTTCATTTAATATATTTGATGGAAACAATGGCCTCTTATCCCATGCTAGGTTAGATAGTGAAATTATAGCACTCGAAGGAAAAATTAGTTCTTTAAAGACCAATAATAACCTACTTCAAATTAAGATCTCTTCTCTTCAAAATCTAAGTTCCAATAGTGACCTGGTTGACGAACAGATACGTAATGTTTTAGGCTATGGAAAATCAAACGAATATATTGTATTTTTTGATAAGTAGTATCACTTGAAATATAGGTGAATTGTCTTTATTTATTAATAAAGCACAATGGATAATCAAATTTCTAAAGCATTACTGAGAAAAAAATTTTCTGATTTTAAAAGTCCAATTAAACCTGACTGGATTAAGGTATCTATTCCGTCAAACAAAATCAGTCAAACTAAGAATACCTTAAAAGAAAATAAGATAGTTACAGTTTGTGAGGAGGCAATGTGCCCAAATTTGTCGGAATGTTGGGAAAAGAAACATGCAACTGTTATGATCTTAGGAGACGTATGTACTCGATCATGTAGTTTCTGTAATATTAAAACAGGAAAACCAAACAAGGTTGACATTTTAGAGCCATCAAGAGTTGCAAGTACTGTTAGAAGTCTTGGTTTAAAACATGTTGTTATTACTTCTGTTGATAGAGATGATCTAAATGATGGTGGGGCCCAGCACTTTGCAAATACAATAAAAAAAATTAAAGAAAAATCTCCAAATACAACTGTCGAAATTCTTACTCCAGATTTTAGGGGGAAAGATTCATCATTGGGAATTATAGCAAAAACAGAAATTGACGTTTTTAATCACAATCTAGAAACAATAAAAAGACTTTATAAGGAAGTTCGTCCTGGTGCAGGTTATCATCATTCTTTGAAAATACTTCGAGAAATTAAACTTTTGAAACCTTCTATATTTACTAAATCTGGAATAATGATTGGTCTTGGTGAAAAGTTTGATGAAATTAGAGTTTTGATGGACGATTTAAGAGAACAGGATGTAGATTTCATTACTATCGGTCAATATCTAAGGCCAACATTAAATCATCATCCTGTAATTAAATATCATAATCCAGATTATTTTATACGCATTCAAGATGAGGCGTTAAATAAAGGTTTTAAAATTGTATCATCTTCACCGTTTACTAGATCATCTTATCACGCAGAGAGTGATTTTAATAAATTAAAACATTTACATTCAGGTGCCTAAGCAAGAAGAAAAACAACTAGTTGCATACACGAAAGATCAGATGTTTGATCTAGTTTCAAATATAGACGAATATAAGGAATTTCTTCCTTGGTGCAATGACTCTAAAATTATTAGTAGAGAGAGATTTGATGACTATGAGGTAGTTACTGCAGATTTAGAGATTGGATATGATCAATTTGTTTATACCTATAGAAGTGAGGTGAAGCTGGCAAAAGATAAATCATTTATAAATGTCAAAAACCTTGATGGTCCTTTCAAATATCTTACTAATGAATGGAAATTTGCCGATATTGATGAAAATAATTCTGAAATTGAATTTATGATTGATTTCGAATTAAATCTTTCTTTATTGGATGTATTGATGAAAAAATTTTTCAACTTAGCATTTCAGAGAATGGTTAGTGCATTTATTGATCGCGCAAAAGAGATATATTAAATCTTCTTTAATTCTTTCAATATTAAATACATCGCATATTCTGTACTCTTTTTTTGAATAGCATGTCTTGTTTTTTCATGAAATATTTTTTTTGTAGTTTTAAATGTATATTTCTTATTAATTTTTGAACCAATGCCAAAAAATACACATCCAACAGGTGTTCTTAAAGTGCCGCCGCTTGGTCCTGCGACCCCAGTAACGGATAGAAGAATTTCACTATCTGTTATTTTTTTAAGCCCTTTAACCATCGCAAGAGCAGTTTGGTGACTAACAGCTCCATAATTTATAATCGTATTCTTTGGAACCTTTAATAATCTTATTTTCATTTGATTTGAATATGAAATACATGCTCCATTAAAAAAGAGGGAGGAACCATTAATGCTTGTTAAATATTTACTTATCATGCCTCCTGTACAGGACTCAGCTAAAGATATTGTAAATTTCTTTTTTGATCGTATATTTTTTATTTTTGATAAATCTGAAGTCATAGCAGTATCAATATCTTATATAACAT
>OCZA010000405.1_pt1 | contig 15244 bp, 13 predicted proteins | sample 1539021 | NCBI WGS metagenome assembly OCZA01 (sample SAMEA2619376, study PRJEB22493) | marine metagenome | biome: marine biome (ENVO:00000447); feature: surface water layer (ENVO:00002042); material: "saline water (ENVO:00002010), including plankton (ENVO:xxxxxxxx)" | depth 5 m | reverse complement strand
GGCTCTCAGGAACTCGTCCGCAAGATGCGCATGGGATACAACCTGCGCACCGTTCTGGAGAGTTGTCGGATGCTGGCGGATGCGGGCTTCCGAGATCACGTGTCGGTGAATTACTCCTTCAATGTGATCGACGAGCGGCCGGAAACGATCCGCCAGACTGTGGCTTATCACCGTGAGCTGGAGTCAATTTTCGGTGCTGATCTCGTGGAGCCAGCGATTTTCTTCATTGGTTTGCAGCCCCATACCCACTTGGAGCAATACGGCTTTGATCAGGGTTTGATCAAGCCGGGTTACAACCCAATGAGCATGATGCCGTGGACGGCGCGAAAACTTCTCTGGAACCCCGAGCCGATGGGGAGCACCTTTGGCCGTGTGTGTCTTGAGGCTTTTGATCGCAATCCTGCGGATTTCGGTCGCACAGTGATGTCACTCCTCGAAAGAGATTACGGCGTGGCTTCGCTTCAGGAAGCGTTGCGAGCCCCTGTGGCAGGCCGGGCTGCCTTGGCAACGGCTGTGCGCTGATTCCTCAATGCTGTTGTGATTTCTCACGATAAAAAATGTATTTTCATCCACATCCCCAAGTGTGGTGGTACGTCTGTTGAGGATGTGATTTGGCCGAAAGAGCAAGGGCGTACAGAGGTCGATCTTTGGATGGGTTTTGTGAGCCGGTTTGAAAACAAATATCAGACTGGTGGCCTGCAACACCTTTTGTCTTGGCAGGTTCGTGAAGAAGTTGGTTCTGATGTTTTCAGTGCTTATTACAAGTTTGCCTTTGTGAGGAATCCCTGGGATCGGATCGTTTCGCAATTTGCTTACATGCAGCAAAGGCCAGATTTAATGGATTTTCTGGGGATGACGTCGGGTATTGAGTTCAAGGCTTACCTCGAATTGATTCGCCGTAAGGAGCATGTGCAGTGGATGCCTCAGGTGAGGTTTCTGCTTGATCAAGACGGATCTTTGCTTGTTGATCGAATTGGAAGGTTGGAATCTTTCAATGAAGATTGTGCGCAAATTTTTTCCGCTATTGGGCTGCCGCTTGATCAGTTGCCAGGCCATGCCAATCGATCCAAAAGAGAGCCATTCCAAGCGTATTATTCTGATAATGAAGCGATTGAAGCTGTTGCTGATATCTTTTCTGAGGATATTTCTTTTCTGGGATATAAATTTGCTGATCCTTCTCCCTAGGTGCTCTGTTCTGGTGTTGCCCAGGGGTAAGACCACGCTATTTGAGTGCCCAGACCTGTCTTGGCAACATGCTGTTGGAGGTGATTCTTGGCAATGATTTGGTCGCTGCTCTCGAAGTAATCGTCTAATTTGCTTAGCTTGATTTGAAGCAATTGTTCCAGGTCGTCTTTGATCCCCTTCGCTGATTTGGTGTGAATTAAGTTATTCATCTGCAAGGGATCATTAGCATTGTCGAATAAAAGCCAGGCTCCGCTTTCATTGCGCACATAGGTGTGCTGGTTTGTGCGCACGCCGCGATAGGCCTGCATTCCGTACAGTTGAAGTGGGCCCGCCTGAACTGGTGCGCTGAGAAGCCCTGCGTCTGAATTTTTTTCAGGTTTTTTGCCTCGGATGGTCGTGCTCCAGTCCTGGCCCTGTACGTGATCTTGCAGTTTTAAATTTGCCAATCCAAGCAGTGTTGGCATCAGATCTGGTGCGTCAATTGGCGCATTGCATTGCTGCCCTGCGCGATGTTTGCTGCCTGGGTCTCTGATGACGAGCGGGACGCGCACAGATTCTTCAAATGGAAACAGCTTTCTGGTTAAGCCGTGGCTGAAAATCATGTCGCCATGATCGGATGTGAAGACCACAATGGTCTTGTCGTCGAGGTTATTTTTCTTGAGGCTCCGTAGGATGATTTTCAGGCAATCGTCGAGAGCTGAGATATGGGAGTAGTAGCCATGTAGCTGGTCTCTTGCCTGGTTTTGGTGCTTCCTTGGGACGTTTTCAGGGATCTGGATGTTGGATTTGTCGTATAACTCTTGGTATTCGTGGGGGGCTGAATGATAAGGGTCATGGGGTGGACCCCATGAAACGGTGAGGAAAAAGGGTTGCGCATTTTTTGCAAATTCTTTGATGAGTTTTGCGGCGCAACGGCTTTGGGCAATGGCGTCGTAGCCATTCCAGAGTTTTTGCTCTTGATCATCATTCAAAAAGAATGGTGATTGGTGGTAATTGTGGTTGCATTCGTTCCCTTGCCAGTGATCAAAGCCTGCACGATATTGTTTGGGTATTGGTGAGTTTCTTCGGTCGAATCCCCCCGTTGGCGACCCATAGACATGCCATTTGCCGATGTATGCCGTTTGGTAGCCATTTCGTTTGAAGGTAGTGGCGATCGAATTGTGTTTCGGATCCAAGCAAGCGTCGTTCACCAAGACGCCATGTTGGAGTGGATAAAGACCGGTCAGTAATGATCCTCGGTATGGAGAGCATTGTGAACAGCCGGAAATCGCGTTCGGAAAGTTAATGCCTTGGCTTTTGAAGCGATCAAGTGTGGGTGTGTGGCACTGATCAACATCTGATGTGCCTCGCCACTGATCTGCAAAAACAATCACGACGTTCTGAGGCCTTCGATTGGTCAGCCTTTGACGAATCAGTTGCAGTCTTTGCGTCAGCATCGTTGTGTGTCGTTGGTTGACTACGCCGATTGGCGAGGGTGCATGGGTTTTGTGGTTCGAATCAGGAGACTGCTAATCGCCGTCAGACTCAGGATCGCGATGAGTCCCCCCAAAGGATTGGCATTCGGGCCGCCTGGCCCCACCAGCCACATCGGTGCACTGGGATCAATGCTCAACAGGTTTTGGTGAGCCAGGAACCAACCACCCACAAGACCTCCGTGCAGTCCGATGCATCCCCACAGGGAGCCTTGATCACGGAGCCGGAGCAGAGCCAGGATCAGCCCCAAGAGAAAGAGCCCTGTCAACAAACCAAGCATCGGTCCAAAGCCGAGGTTGAAGCGTGTATGAACCAGGCTGAAGAGGGCCGCCTGAGTGAGAAGTCCTCCTCTGGAGCCGAGGATCTTGGTGAGTTCCTCCCAGAGCCAGGCGCGGAAGATGATTTCCTCAGCAAAACCAACTCCGAAGGCCAGCAGGAGGCAATTGAGCATGGCCTGGGCCTCGAGATCCCCTCGCCATGACCCGTTTCCAGTGAAGACAAGCAAGCTCACAATCAAGCCGATGAGGGCCGTGGACATCAACAGGCCAACACCCAGTGAGATGACGTGGTCAATGCGAGCCCTTGGCTTGCGAGCGATCAGCCCTAGCCGTCTCCAAGGTTGAGCTTCAGACCACCGCAGGGTTGCCCATCGGGGCATCACGAGGAGGAACAGCACAAAGCTCAGCACCGTTCCCGTGAGGGAGACCCGTTCTGCAGGCAGGCCAAGCAGGGTCAGCGGGACTGCAGCGAGCCAGCCCAGTGCGTAAAGCAGGGGTATGAAGAGAACCGTGGGCAGCCAGAACGGCTGAAGCAGGAGGAACCTGTTCAGCGGTTGCAGCATCGCTCTAGTTTTCAGGCTCGATTGAGCTCGTCAGGCCTTTTGATTTCAGCGTCTCGCAATAGAACTCAGCCGGCTCGATGTCACACACGATCACCAAGCCCACGCCTGTGTTGTGGGCCTCCAGCATCACCGCCATGCAGTCCTGCTCGCTGAGTTGCGGCACAACCTGCTGCAGGGTGGCCACTACATATTCCATGGAATTCACCGGATCGTTGTGCAGCAGCACCTTGTAGCGGGGTGACCGCTTGCGAACCCTCTCTGGCGCCTTGTCCAGAACAGCTGCACCACCTGGTTTTTGGCTGGGAGACTCCACCGCCATGACCATTGATCCGAATCCTTTTAAATCTAAATGGAATAGGGAGAGGGAGCGGCTCACAGGGCTTTGATGCGAGCCATGGCCTCATCCACATTGGCGCGGCTGTTGAAGGCGGACAAGCGGAAATAACCCTCGCCCGCGGCGCCAAAGCCGCTGCCGGGTGTGCCAACCACGTTGGCCTTGTTGAGCAGATGGTCGAAGAAGCCCCAGGAATCCATGCCCTCAGGGGTCTTGATCCAGACGTAGGGGGCGTGTTCGCCGCCGTAAACGGTGAGGCCTGCAGCAGTGAGTTCGCGGCGAATGATCGCGGCGTTCTCCATGTAGAAGCTCACCAGAGCTTTCACTTCGGCCTGACCCGCTTCGGAGTAAACCGCCTCAGCTCCGCGTTGAATGATGTAGCTCACACCGTTGAACTTGGTGCTCTGACGTCGGTTCCACAGCCCCCAGAGTTCCACGGCTTCGCCGTTGGCTGCTTTGCCTTTCAGCCCCTTGGGCACCACGGTGAAGGCACAGCGGGTGCCAGTGAAGCCGGCGTTTTTCGAGAAGGAACGGAATTCGATGGCGCAGTCCCGGGCTCCTTCGATCTCAAAGATGGAGCGGGGGAGTTCCGGATCCTGGATGAAGGCCTCATAGGCAGCATCGAAGAGGATCAGTGCGCCATTGGCGCGGGCGTAGTTCACCCAGGCTTGAAGTTGTTCCCGGGTGGCGACGGCACCGGTGGGGTTGTTGGGGAAGCAGAGGTAGATCAGGTCGACGGGTTCACTGGGAATCTGCGCTGCAAAGCCGTTGTCCGCGCTGATCGGCAGGTAGGTCAGTCCCGCATAGCGACCGATCTCCCCTGCTTCACCGGTGCGACCCGCCATCACGTTGCTGTCCACATACACCGGATAGACAGGGTCCGTGACGGCCACTTTGTTGCCCTCGCCGAGAATGTCGAGGATGTTGCTGCTGTCGCACTTGGAGCCGTCGGAAACAAAAATTTCCTCGGCACTGATGTCGCAGCCTCGGGCCTGGAAGTCGTTTTTGGCGATGGCCTCCCGCAGCCAGCCGTAGCCCTGTTCGGGACCGTAGCCATGGAAGCCTTCGGCGGTGCCCATCGCATCGATGGCGGTTTTCATGGCTTCACGGCAGGCCAGCGGCAGGGGCTCCGTGACATCACCGATGCCCAGACGGATCAGCGCTGCGTCGGGATTGGCGCTGCTGAACGCTTTGACGCGCCGACCGATCTCAGGGAACAGGTAGCCCGCCTTGAGCTTGAGGTAATTGCCGTTGACCTGAACCACGGAATCGGGAGCTATTTCTGCGAGGCATCCTGCCGTGTCGGCAGCTCCATACGATGACCACAGGAGTCAGGACATCCGACGTGGTCGTCTCATCCCTGGATCACCCGGTTGATTTTCATGCCCTGGTGGACAGCGGCATCAACAAACCAGCCCGCTACATGGGGCATGAGTTGGGGGTTGAACCACGGGACTGGCAGACAGCGACCGTTCGCTGGGCGCTCACCTACCCCGAGATTTATGAGGTCGGCTCCAGCAACCTTGGCCACATCATTCTTTATTCGATCCTCAATGCCGTTCCCGGGCAGTTGTGTGATCGCGCCTATCTGCCGGCGGCCGATCTGGCGGGCCGCTTGCGGGAGCGCTCCCAGGCGTTGTTTGCCGTGGAAAGCCGTCGGCCCTTGCCGGCCTTCGACATCCTTGGCTTCAGCCTCAGCTACGAACTGGGCGCCACCAACATCCTTGAGATGTTGGACCTCGCGCAGGTGTCCATCCGTGCCGTTGATCGGGGCGATCTGCAGCTGAATGATCCTGCAGCACCTCCTCTGATTTTTGCTGGCGGTCCTACGGCCACCAGCAATCCAGAGCCCTATGCCCCGTTCTTCGACTTCATCGCCCTGGGTGACGGTGAGGAGCTGTTGCCCGAAATCGGTCTGGTGGTGGCGCAGGCCAAAGCGGATGGATTGACGCGATCGCAATTGCTGCGGGATCTGGCCCAGGTTCCCGGCGTTTACGTGCCTTCTCTTTATGGCCATGGCGCCGATGGGGTCACCCTTGAGCCGCTTCACCCTGATGTCCCAGCGCGGGTTCTTCGGCGTGTGGCAACGCCGATGCCCCACTACGCCATGGGCCTTGTGCCCCATGTGGAAACAGTCCATGACCGTCTCACGGTGGAGATACGCCGCGGCTGCACCCGGGGTTGTCGCTTCTGCCAGCCCGGGATGTTGACGCGTCCGGCTCGGGATGTGGAACCCGAAGCGGTGATCGAAGCGGTGGAGACCGGCATGAAACAAACCGGTTACAGCGATTTCTCGCTGCTCTCCCTGAGCTGCAGCGACTATCTGGCACTCCCGGCGGTGGGGGTTGAGTTGCGCAATCGCCTTGCCGATCAGAACGTCACCCTTCAACTGCCCAGTCAGCGGGTGGATCGCTTCGATGAAGATATTGCTCACATCCTTGGCGGCACGCGGAAAGCGGGTCTCACCTTCGCGCCCGAGGCCGGAACACAGCGCCTCCGCGACATCGTCAACAAGGGCCTCACCGATGACGACCTGCTGCATGGCATCCGCACGGCCATGCAGAACGGCTACCGCAAGGTGAAGCTGTACTTCATGATCGGCCTCCCTGGTGAGACGGATGCCGATGTTCTCGGCATTGCCGAGACCTGCGTGATGCTGCAGCAGCGCTGCCGTGACCTGGGTCGGCTGAACCTGAACATCACGATCAGCAATTTCACGCCCAAGCCCCACACCCCTTTTCAGTGGCACAGCGTCTCCACGGCCGAGTTTGAGCGCCGCCAGGCCCTGCTCAAGGAGGCCTTCCGGCGTTTGCGCGGCGTGAAGGTGAATTTCACCGATGTGCGGCTGTCGGCCATGGAGGATTTCGTGGGCCGCAGCGATCGGCGCCTTGCTCCGGTGATCGAGGCAGCCTGGCGGGCCGGTGCCGGTATGGATGCCTGGTTCGAGTCGTTGGATCGCACCTACGCCGCCTGGACCGGAGCCATCGCGGAGGCCGGCCTGGAGGGGCGTTACCGGGAGATGGAGGTGGGGAGCTGGAGTGCTGTGGCTGCCCTGGATCGGGAGGACCTGGAAGCGTTCTGTGCTCAGCCGCTCCCCTGGGATCACATCGACACCGGCATCGACAAGGCCTGGCTGGCCGACGATCTGCAACGGGCTTTGGCAGCGGCGGTTGTGCCCGACTGCTCCTTTAGTGGCTGCAGCAGTTGTGGGGTTTGCGGCCCGGATCTTGGGCACAACGTGGTGGTTCCTGCTCCCGAGGTACCAACCCAGGTGCCAACCCAGGCGCCGCCCAGTGAACGGGTCTGCCGCATCCGGGTGCAATTCGCCAAAACGGGATCGATGGCGCTGCTCAGCCATCTTGATCTGATGCGCATGCTCGAGCGGGCCCTGCGTCGCAGTGCGCTTCCGATCAGCTTCACCGGCGGGTTTCATCCCCTGCCGCGGATTCAGATCGCCTTGGCCCTGCCCCTCGGCGCTGAGGCCCAGAGCGAGTGGATGGACCTTGAATTCACTGAGGCCCTAGATCCCAATCACTTCTGCAAGACGCTCCAGCCGTTGTTGCCGGAGGGCATTCAGCTGCTGGCGGCAGCCGAGGTTCCCGTCAGTGGCAAAAGCCTTTCGCAAGAACTGACGGGGGCCGTTTGGTGTTTTGATCTCGTGCCGCAGGAGCAGGCTCCGATGCCATTGGATTGGCATGCGGCGGTAGATCAGCTCCTGCAGGCCACAACCTTGGTGTGGTACGACACCGATAAGAAGGGCCGCCCCCGGGAGCGGGATTGCCGCCCCGCGTTGCAGGCGCTGCAGGTGACGGATCAGAACTCCACTGGATCCGTGCGGCTTCGCTTGGAAGCGGCGGTGGATGAGATGGGCCGAAGCTTGCGCCCTGCTCAGATTCAGCACTGGCTGGCTGAAACCGTTGGTCAGCCCTTGCAGGTGCAACGCTTGGCTCGAGAGGCCTTGCTCCTCAGTGCGCAGTGCTAATTTGGCTACAGAACAGGTGTTTCGTCCATCGGGACCAACCTTGTTCCGGTCTTGTCTGATCCAACACGGATATCGAGGTCCACATCACGGCTTGCACGGCGGTCTTTTTTGGAACCCCCAAGCCTGAGACATAGGAGTTTTTGCTCCGCAACCTTTTGGTCTTGCTGACCAGTTCAGATCTTTCCTTCAACCCGTGAGGGAGAACCGGCAGGTTCCTCAACGGATTTGGCCCTCAATCGGGCTCAACCAGTTCTCTTATGCCCCAGCAAATTGTCATCGCGGAGCAGCTGCGCATCGCAGCAGTGCTGACCGATGAACGCGTTGATGAACTGATCGTCGCGCAGGGTCGTTATCAGATCGGAGATGTCTATTTAGGCACGGTAGAAAATGTTCTGCCAGGCATTGATGCTGCCTTCGTCAATATCGGTGAGAGTGAGAAAAACGGGTTCATTCATGTCACCGATCTTGGGCCGCTGCGTCTGAAGAAAGGTTCGGCTGGGATCACTGAACTTCTGGAGCCTCGCCAAAAGGTTCTTGTTCAGGTGATGAAAGAACCGACCGGCACCAAAGGCCCACGGTTAACAGGAAATCTGGCTCTGCCAGGTCGCTACCTGGTGCTTCAGCCCCATGGCCAGGGAGTCAATATCTCCCGGCGCATCAGTTCCGATGCAGAACGGAACCGACTGCGTGCCCTGGGTGTTCTGATCAAGCCGCCTGGAGCTGGCCTGCTGATCCGTACGGAAGCCGACGGCATCAGCGAAGAACTATTGATTGAGGATCTGGAATCCTTGCTGCGCCAGTGGGAGGCGATTCAGCAAGCCGCTGAAACGGCTGCACCGCCGGTGCTGCTCAACCGCGACGAAGACTTCATCCATCGGATTCTGCGGGACCACATGGGCCCGGATCTGGCCCGGGTTGTGGTGGACGATTCCGCCGCTGTGGGTCGTGTCAGCAGTTTCCTCGGTGCTGATGCCAGCAATGTGCTGGTGGAAGCGCACAGTGAACCCAGCGAGTTGCTGGAGCATTACAAGGTCAATGCCGCTATCCGCGATGCGCTGAAGCCACGGGTTGATCTGCCGTCCGGTGGCTACGTGATCATCGAGCCCACCGAAGCGCTCACGGTGATCGATGTGAACTCGGGCTCGTTCACACGGTCGGCCAATGCGCGCGAAACCGTGCTGTGGACCAACTGTGAGGCGGCGATCGAAATCGCTCGCCAGCTCAAGCTTCGCAACATCGGTGGGGTAATCATCATCGACTTCATCGATATGGATTCCCGTCGTGATCAGCTCCAGCTGCTGGAGTATTTCACGACAGCTGTCCGTGACGACTCAGCCCGCCCGCAGATCGCACAGCTCAGCGAACTGGGCCTTGTGGAACTCACCCGCAAGCGTCAAGGGCAGAACATCTATGAACTGTTCGGTCGGGCCTGCCCCAGCTGTGGTGGTTTGGGCCATGTGGCCGTTCTCCCCGGCAAAGACCTGCTTCAACCTCTGGCGACGGCCACGGGATTGGTGCGTTCGGCGGCCTCTGCCCGCGCCGAAGTTGTTGCGCCAGGAGAGAACGGTGGCAATGGCCGTCGGCGGCGCGGTGGTCGAGGGCGCGGCAGTCAGGATGCCGTCCTTCCGCTAGAGACGTCCGACACCGCTGCCCCTGAGGTCTCCACCCAAGAGGCTCAGGAGCCCGCGACTGCCCGTCGTCAGGATCCTGAATTGGTTGCCGTCCCGATGACGGACGAGCAACAGCAGTTGTTTGGTTGGCTGGGGTTAAACCCTGCCCTGTTGCTGGAGGAGCCCCCTGCATCCGACAACGTCGTTGTCAGGGTTGTGCGTCCTGGTGAGGATGAGCAGGAGGTGCTTGAGGCGGCGCGTCAGCAATTGGCGGCCAGTTCCGGAAGGCGACGTCGTCGCGGCGGACGGGGTGGTCGTTCTGGCTCACGCAATGGGGCGAGTCAGCCCACTTCGAACTCTTCTTCTGAGACGCCTGTTGTCGTGACCTCATCCGCCCCGGATGAGTCAGCACCCTTGATGGTTGAGATCACCCCCTTGGAGGCGGTGACCAATCTGACGATCACCGAACCAGAACCTGCCCCCATCAGCGAACCGGCTGAGCCCGAGCCTGTGGCCGTGGTGGAAACAGTTGAGCCTGAGGAGCCTCGCCGTCGCCGTCGCCGCTCTTCTGCTGTCGCCACGGTCTGAGCGGGATGACCGCGCAGGAGTCCCTCCCTCTCGGGAGGGACGTGGCCGGTGTGGATGAAGTCGGTCGCGGTTGTTTGTTCGGTCCTGTGTTTGCGGCCGCTGTGGTGCTCGAGTGCTCAGCGGGCGAATGCCTGTTGAAGGCAGGGTTAACCGACAGCAAAAAACTCTCGGCCAAGCGTCGGGCTGCCCTGGTTCCCTTGATTCAGTCGCTGTGTGTGGCGTCCGCTTTGGGCCAGGCGTCAGCGAGAGAAATTGACGCCAGCGGCATCCGCGTTGCCACGGAACGCGCCATGTTGCGGGCTCTGCAGCGACTGCCCCAGAGCCCTGGGCTTGTGCTGGTGGATGGCAATCTTCCCCTTCGGCTATGGAAGGGCCCGCAGCGCACAGTGATCGCAGGGGACAGCCGTTCAGCGGCCATTGCTGCGGCCAGTGTTCTGGCCAAGGAAGCCAGGGATGCACTGATCCGGCGCTTGTCGGCTCGCTTCCCTGGTTATGGACTCGAACGCCATGCGGGCTACGGCACGGCACAGCATCGTCAGAGCCTGATCGACTCAGGCCCCACGCCCCTGCATCGGCACACGTTCCTGAAGCGTCTGCTTGGTTGAGCGTTGCCCCTCTGTTTCCTGGCACCAGCGGCGGTAGTCGTCGATCAGCTGTTGGCCAACCCGGGCTTTGATGCCGATGAGGATGCCACTCAGGATTGATTCGCCCGTCGATTCCAACACCCGTTTGGGGATCAGCTTGAGCAGCGATGGCTGGCTGACGCTCACCGATAGATGGGCATGCCCTTGCAGCCCGCCGGGTGTGGAGGTGAGCCGTGCTTCCAGGTTTAGGGCGAAGTCGTCAACGATTCCCAGACCCTCCAGTTCGCAGTCGAGGGCCTGCATCACCAACGTGTCGCCTTCCATATGGATCTGGAGGGACACCACGGGTTTCACGTGGAGTTGAAAGACCTGCAGGCTGGTCACCACGTAGCGGTAACGCCCTGTCTGCAGGCGGGTGAGCTGTTTGGCGTCCAGCAGGGCCCCGAGGACGCGCTCCTCCTCCAGTAGGTAGGTGGGCAGCCGCTCTGCTCCGGTTCTGACAGGCAGATCAAGCTTTTGACTGGCTTCGAAGGCCAGGGGCATGGACTTCACCTGACGCGGCATGATCTTATCGAGTCCATGCAGTGCGGCTTCGATGCCTACACGTCTCGCATTCCTTGGCCCAGCCGGGACCTATGGCGAGCAGGCCGCCCGGGTGCTGATCGAACAGGACGCTCTCGAGGATGTTCAGCTGGTGCCCTGCGTTGGGCTTCGATCGGTTGTGGAACAGCTGGCGGGGGGGGAGTGTGATGCAGCCGTTGTACCGATTGAGAACTCGGTTGAGGGCGGGGTGACAGCGACCCTAGATGCGCTGTGGTCCCACCCCGAGCTTTGTATTCGCAGGGCTTTGGTGCTGCCGATTCGGCACGCTCTGCTGGGCAGTGGGCCGCTTAGCAGAGTCACGGAAGTGCTCTCTCACCCGCAGGCCCTGGCGCAGTGCAGTGGATGGTTGGCCCAGCATCTGCCCGATGCCTTGCAACTGCCCACCTCATCCACGGCTGAAGCAGCTCGCATGGTGGCGGGCAGTCCCTTTCGTGCTGCGATCGCTTCCCAGTCCGCCGCCCGGGAACACGGGTTGGATGAGCTGGCGTTTCCTGTGAACGATGTTGCGGGCAATCGCACCCGTTTTCTGCTGTTGCGTCGTGGACAGCGCAGTGAGCATGGCGATGTGGCCAGTCTGGCGTTCTCGCTGCATCGCAATGCGCCGGGGGCCTTGCTGGAGGCACTGGCCTGTTTGGCTGAGCGGGGCCTGAACATGAGTCGGATTGAATCGCGACCGTCCAAACGGGAGCTGGGGGAATACGTCTTTTTTGTGGATGTGGATCTTCCTCCGGATCCGTCAACGGCCCTGCAGGATCTGATTGCCCAGTTGCAGCCTCTGTGTGAGCATCTGGCCCATTTCGGTGCCTACCCCAGCAGCGATTTGAGTGGCTCTTGAGAATCAGTCTTTGCTGATTCGGAAGACGCCGAATTGCATCAGCCCGGTGGCGAAGGCCCAGTGCATCAGCAGCAACGTCGGCGTTTCTCTCAGGCCTTGTAGTACAGCTTTCGGGCCCAGGCTGAGCACGGCCCAGGGGCGTCGGATGCCCTCGATGATCGAGTCAATCCATGAGGGGAGCGTAGCCTGGGTCCAGTCGCCGGTGACGATCTCGCCACGGGGGTGGACGCTGTTGTCGAGGTTCTGGCGGAACCCCTTGATGCTGGCGAATTCAGGGTGGGCCCACTGGTTGAGCAGCTGACGCATCACCCAGCGTTCGGTTCTCGTCATGCCGCCGTCAGAGGGGTCTCGGCGGTTCCAGTCGGCCACAGCTAGCAGACCCCCCGGTCGCATCACCCGCAGCAGCTCATCGGCATAACGCTGTTTGTTCGGCATGTGGGGACCGGCCTCCACACTCCAGACCGCATCAAAGCTTTGATCGGGCAGTTGAAGATCCAAGGCGTCCATTACCTGGAAGCGGCAGCTCAGGCCTGATGGGGTGAGTTGTGTGGCTCGTTCCACCTGTGCTGGGCTGATGCTGATGCCGAGAACGTCCAATCCGTAATCCCGCGCCAGGATTCGGGCGCTGCCACCGATGCCGCATCCCACATCCAGCACCCGGCTACCAGCGGGGAGTTGGTCCAGACCGCTCCATCGCACCAGCTCGTGGACGAAGGCTTCCTTGGCTTCGCGAAAGTCGCAGGAGCCCGGCGGGGTCCCGTAATGGCCGAGATGGACATGCTCTCCCCAGAGCTGCTCCAGCAAACGGTCTTCCGTCCAGGCGTCGTAGGCGGAGGCGACACTCTCCGACGATTCGTAGCGTCGGTCGCGGCGAAGCCATAGCGCAACTCCGGCGGCTCCAACGGCGCCGGCCACCATTAACAGAGATCCCAACATCACTTCAGATCCATCAACACAGTGCGGGCCGCCAGTTGGCGTCGGGTGTGATCCAACATTTCAAATTGCTGGCTCAAGCGCTCGTGGGTGTCGGTCAGTTCCAGAAGACTCTGTTGCTCTGAAGCGGCCTGATCCAGATGGGCGCTGATCCAGAAGGACAGTTCCCGCGGCAGATCAGGCAGATCTTCGGGCAGTTCCACCTCTCGGTTCTGCAGCTTGCTGGTGAGCTGAACGACGTCATTCAAGGCTTCGCTCACCTTGTCCCGCAGGCTGTTGAGCTGGTCAGTGTCGGCCACGGGCTCATCCTCCAGCCAGCTCACCATCCCTGTTCGGTAGGGCGTTTCCCGTGTGATGTTGAGCAGCCGGAACCGCTGTTGGCCCAACGAAACGATGTAGCTGCGCCCGTCTTCTGTTGTTTGATGCTGAAGCACCTCAGCGCAGCAACCGATTTCGGCCATTTCGCCGTTCTCAGGGTTGATGCGAACGATGCCGAATCGCTTGTCGGTCTCCAGAACCGTCTGGAGAAGCATCCGATAACGCGATTCAAAAATGTGCAGCGGCAGGAGCTGCTGCGGGAACAACACGACGTCCGGCAGGGGGAACAGGGGAAGCTCCCTCACAGAAAAATCGGACACGAACGCCGTGTTGTAGGCAACTGAATCCTAGGAAAATGAAGATCTGATTGAACGGATCAGAGCTTCACTTCGATGTCCACACCACTGGGGAGATCAAGCTTCATCAGCGCGTCGATTGTTTTAGCCGACGGGCTGTAGATGTCGATGATGCGACGGTGGGTGCGGGTCTCGAAGTGCTCGCGGGAATCCTTGTCGACGTGGGGAGAGCGCAGAACGCAGTAGATCTTGCGTTTCGTGGGCAGGGGAATCGGACCGATCGCGGTTGCAGCGGTGTTATCGGCCGTTTCTATGATTTTTTCGCAAGAAAGATCGAGCATGCGGCGGTCAAACGCCTTCAGGCGGATGCGGATCTTCTGCTGAGCGATGGCAGTGGACATAGGAAAGGGGCGAAAAAGCTTCGAGGTCGAAGCAGGACTTCAGTTGTCGAGGTTCTGAGAAATGTAGGAGATGGGGGGCTGGGCCCCTCCATCTCCTGCCGGTTGGTTCAGCTTGCGCTGATCACTCGATGATCTTGGAGACCACGCCAGCACCGATGGTGCGGCCGCCTTCGCGGATGGCGAAGCGCATGCCTTGCTCGATGGCGACGGGGCAGATCAGCTCACCGGTCATCTGGATGTTGTCACCAGGCATCACCATTTCCACGTTGGAACCGTCTTCCGCGGTGAAGGCAGTGATTTGGCCTGTCACATCCGTTGTACGGATGTAGAACTGCGGGCGGTAGCCAGCGAAGAAAGGAGTGTGGCGGCCGCCTTCTTCCTTCTTGAGCACGTACACCTGACCCTCGAACTTGGTGTGAGGGGTGATGGAACCGGGCTTCACGAGCACCATGCCGCGCTCGATGTCTTCCTTCTGGATGCCGCGAAGCAGCAGACCAACGTTGTCGCCAGCCATGCCCTCATCGAGCAGCTTGCGGAACATTTCCACACCGGTGACGGTGGTCTTGCGGGTGTCCTTGATGCCGACGATTTCGATTTCTTCGCCGACCTTGACGATGCCGCGCTCGATACGGCCTGTGGCCACGGTGCCGCGACCGGTGATGGAGAAGACGTCTTCCACAGCCATCAGGAAGGGCTTGTCCACTTCCCGCTCAGGCTCAGGAATGCTGGAGTCGACAGCCGCCATCAGTTCCTCGATCTTGGCTTCCCACTCAGCCTCGCCCTCGATGGCCTTCAGGCCGGAGACCTGAACCACGGGGATGTCGTCGCCGGGGAAGTCGTAGCTGGAGAGCAGTTCGCGGATCTCCATCTCCACCAGTTCGATGATCTCTTCGTCATCGACCATGTCGCACTTGTTGAGTGCAACCACCAGAGCGGGAACGCCCACCTGCTTGGCCAGCAGGATGTGCTCCTTGGTCTGGGCCATAGGGCCGTCGGTGGCAGCGCAGACCAGGATGGCGCCGTCCATCTGGGCGGCACCCGTGATCATGTTCTTCACGTAGTCCGCGTGACCGGGGCAGTCCACATGGGCGTAGTGACGCGTGTCTGTCTCGTATTCAACGTGGGCGGTGTTGATGGTGATGCCGCGCTCACGCTCCTCTGGAGCACCGTCGATATCGGCGTAGTCCTGCTTCTCAGCCTGTCCTTTCTTGGCGAGCACGTTGGTGATCGCAGCTGTGAGGGTGGTTTTGCCGTGGTCAAC
>OCZA010000401.1_pt1 | contig 15332 bp, 19 predicted proteins | sample 1539021 | NCBI WGS metagenome assembly OCZA01 (sample SAMEA2619376, study PRJEB22493) | marine metagenome | biome: marine biome (ENVO:00000447); feature: surface water layer (ENVO:00002042); material: "saline water (ENVO:00002010), including plankton (ENVO:xxxxxxxx)" | depth 5 m | reverse complement strand
GATTTCAATTTAATATAAATCAACTTTTGAATGCCAAAGATGCTTATAAAACTTTACCCAATATAGAAGCAAGAGCACTCGTATATCAAAAAATTTTATTAGAGTCAGAAATAGTTGAAAAATTGAAATTTCTTAAGATATTAAAAGAATCTTTTGAAAATGATGGTCTAGCAAATGCTTTTGATGCAGAGTTAAAAACGTTTCTTAAGGGCATAAAACCAACTGAGATACCTGACAACCTAACAAGTTTTTATTATACAAATATTAAAATTGAAAAAAATTTAGATAAAAAAATAAAAATTAATAATGATATTATTCATCAATCAAAGCTTATTAATTATTTTAATGGGGATTATGCAAAATCTAAAATTGAAAAAGATACTAATAACTTATTAAAGAAGATACAAAAAAACAAAAAATATTTTTTGTCCAAGAAAGATGTCATTTTGATAGAGTCATTAAAATATGATGGAATAGAAATCTCAGAAAAATATGACGATTTATACAAAATAGATGAAAATGAGATCCCAACTGATATTCAAATAATGATTAACAATGAAGAAACTGGTTTAGCTCTTTTGAGAATTGCTGAAGTTATTGGTCAAGATAGAATTGAAAGAATTGATGAAGATACTATTTATTTTATAGTTACTACACTCAATCAATTAAATATTGATAGAATAAGAAATCAAATATTACTTCAAGTTCTCCCTTTAAAAGTTTAAAATTTAGTTTATTTAATTAATAAATGAGCATTGAAAAAATTATTACTGTACCAGATGAAACTTTAAAAAAAATCTCTGAACCCGTTGAAAAAGTTGGAGTAAATGAAAAAAAATTAATTAATGATTTATTTGAAACAATGTATCATTCTAAAGGTATTGGGTTAGCAGCAGTACAAGTGGGTATACTTAAAAGGATTTTAGTCATTGATATATCAACTAAAGATGAAAAAAATAAACCTTTAAGTTTTATAAATCCTAAAATAAAAAAAATTAGTGATGAAACTTCAATCTACGAAGAAGGATGTTTATCAATACCTGATACTTTTATTGAAATTGAAAGACCTAAAATTTGTGAAGTAGAATATATAGATTTAGATGGCAAAGTTCAAAATATGAAATGTGATGGACTTTTATCAACTTGTCTTCAGCATGAAATAAATCATTTGGATGGTAAATTGATAATTGATCATTTGTCAAAGTTAAAAAGAGATTTAATTATTAAAAAAATCTCAAAGACAAAAAAAAATCCAGACAGAATAGTAGTTTAAATGGCTAAAAAAATTATTTTTATGGGTACACCTTTATTTGCTGTACCAATTTTGAAGTCATTATATCAAAATGGTTATCCAATTTCTGTCGTTTATACTCAACCACCTCAAAAATCTCATCGAGGTCAAAAAATAAATAAATCTCCGATTCAGGGCATTTCTGAAACATTGAACATAGATTTTAGATGTCCAGAAAATTTAAAAGATAATGATGAAGAATATAAATTTATAAAAAATTTAAATGCTGATCTTGCTATTGTAGTAGCTTATGGCAAGCTAATTCCTAAAAATTTTTTAAACTTAACGAAAAAAGGTTTCATAAATATTCATGGATCTATTCTGCCTAGTTGGAGAGGGGCTGCTCCAATTCAAAGATCAATTATGAATTTAGATAAAGAAACGGGCATAAGTGTTATGAAATTAGTTGAAACATTAGATAGTGGACCTGTCAGTAATATTTACAAAATTAAATTAGATCAAAATAATAGTGCTGAAGAAATTTCAGAAAAACTATCCTTTTTAGCTGCCGAAAAAATTTTAGATGATATTGATGATATATTAGATGATAAAGCAAAGTTTATAGATCAAGATCATTCAAAAGCCTCTTATGCTAAAAAAATTGAAAAAATCGAAGGTGAAATTAATTGGAATGATGAAGCAGAAAAAATAATTGGAAAAATTAATGGTTTATTTCCTGTTCCTGGTGCTTTTTTTAATTTTAAAGGTGAAAGGTACAAAATTTTAAAAGCTGAAATAGGAAATGGTATAGGTCAAGCTGGCGAAGTGTTATCTGATAAATTAGAAATTGCATGCACGAATAATCAATCAATAAAAATCCTTGAGATACAAAGACAAGGAAAAAAACCTCAAAAAATTGGGGAATTTATGCTTGGATCAAGTATTAGAAAAGGTTCATTATTATCTAATGCCTAGATATCAGATATTAGTAGAATATGCTGGAAGTAACTTTAGAGGATGGCAAGTTCAAAAAAAAGGGAAGACGGTTCAAGGCTTGATACAGGAAAAAATTTCAAAACTTTTAAAAGAAAAAATAATTATTTATGGGGCAGGTAGACTTGATAGTGGAGTTCATGCAAAAGAACAGTCTGCACATTTTGATTATAATATTGAAATAAAAAAAAAAGACAGGTTTTTACAATCAATAAATCATTTTTTAAGAAATGAAAATATTACAATTCTCAATTTAAAAAAGAGAGACAAAAACTTTCATGCAAGGTTTTCTGCTAAAATGAGAATATATAATTATATTATTATTAATCGATTAGGCCAACCTACTTTAGAAAAAAATAGGTGTTGGCACATTATGAAAAAACTTGATTTAGACATAATGAAAAAAGGTGCTAAAAAATTTATAGGGACTAAAGATTTTTCAACTTTCAGAGCATCTAGTTGTAGGGCAAAAAGTCCAATAAAAACTATGAAGTTGGTAAAAATAAAGTCCTCAAAAAATAAAATTGAAATAGAGTTTAGATCCCAATCATTTTTACAAAAACAAGTACGTTCAATGGTGGGCTGTTTAAAGTATTTGGGTGAAAAAAAGTGGTCGTTAAATAAATTTGAGAATGTTATGAAGTCAAAGAAAAGAAGTTTATGTGCTCCACCGGCACCACCAGAAGGGCTTTATTTAACGAGAGTTATTTACTAATTTTTTTTTACTCATAGCGAATTTTTTATGGATTCGCCATCTAGACTCTTCTCGAACAATATAACCACAGCAATTTTTAGCTCGACATTTGCATGGAAATTGTTTGTAGTCTTTATCAAAGCCAAATCCATAATCACAAGTAAATTCCTCTCCTTTTTTAATATCTTTTATAGCTGTTATCCAAATTTTTAAACCTTTGCCATCATATTGAGAGTTAGGATCACAGCTATGGTTAATTAATCCTGCTGTATTCCATGAAAAATCTCCATCGAGTGTATACCTTTTGTTTAAAGTAAACAAATATATTGGTTTATTGTTGTCATATTTATCGGACTCATCAACTTGCTTGTTAGTAATTATCTTACCTGAGTAATTAATAATTTTTGTTCCTTCTTTAATATCTTTGGCTGCATAAAGTCCCCGACCTTTATTATCAATTTTTGATTTTTTAATTTTGTACAATTTCATGAGGGATATTTATAATGAGCTAGAAATTAATCAATTGAATTCAATAAGTGCGTTAACATGTTCATTAGCACTATTAGCTAAAGCGTTCAAATCATATCCACCCTCAAGTATTGAAACAACTTTTCCTTGAGTAAACTCTTTAGTAGCATTCAAGGTTCTTTTGGTAATCTCATAAAAGTCTTTTGAACTTAATTGAAATTGAGCTAAAGGATCATCTTTATGTGCATCAAAACCTGCTGAGAATAAAAGAAAATCAGGTTTATATTGAACTAATCTCTCTAAAACTCTATCAAACGCATTAAAATATTGTTCAGAATTGGTACCAGCGGGTAAAGGAATATTTAGAGAGTTGTTAAAGTCTCCCTTATCTTTTTCTGTCCCTCCTCCTGGATAAAAAGGATATTGGTGAGTAGAAATATATAATGAATTTTTATTATCACGCATGACATCATAGTTTCCATTACCCCAATGAACATCAAAATCTACACAAGCAATTCGTTTATATTTGTATTTATTAATTAAATAATTTGTTGCCACTCCAGCATTTGATATACAACAAAATCCCATAGCTTTATTTTTTTCAGCATGATGTCCAGGAGGTCTTGCTAAACAAAATGCGTTTTTAAATTGATTATTTTCTATTCCATCTATTGCTCTAATTGTTGAACCTGCAGCATCAAAAACTGCTTTTTTGCTTTCGGGTGACACAACTGTATCCCCATCTAAAAACTTAAGGCCTTTTTGTGGAAAAGAATTATTTAAATTCTCAATATATTCTTTTGAATGTGTCATTGCTAAAATATCATCAGGCACACTAACTGGGGTTTCCCAAATTAAATCATTTCTTTTTTTTAATTTTTCTTTTATGGCAATTACTCTTTTAGGCTGTTCAGGATGACCATCACCTGTATTATGTTTTTCATAAGAATCAGAATTTATAATCGCTGTATTCATTTAAAGTAATTTTGCAAAATGTTCTCATAAATTTTTGTTAAATTTTTTAAATCTTTTAAAGATACTGCTTCATCCACACGGTGCATAGTCCTTCCAACTAAACCAAATTCTAAACCGGGTGATATAGCTTTGATAAATCGTAGGTCTGAAGTTCCACCTGTAGTAGATAATTTTGGTTTTATTTTAGCAATTTTTTTAATAGTGTTTTGTATCATATATGTTGTTTTATCTGGCTTAGTTAAAAAAGCTTCACCAGAAACCCTATAATCAATTTTGAATTTTGATTTATACTTTTTATTTGTTCTAATGAAAATTCTGTTAAGTCTTTTTTTAATAGAAGCTGAAGAATGTTTGTTGTTAAACCTAATGTTAAATGTTGCCTCAGCTTTCGCAGGAATAACATTATCAGCAGTGTTGTTTATATTTATTTTTGTAACTTCTAAGTTTGTAGGCTGAAAATCTTTTGTCCCTTTATCAAATTTAATATTTTTTAACTCATTTAAAATTTTTACAATAATTGTTGAGGGATTATTTGCCCTATGAGGATATGCGACATGACCCTGTATTCCAAATATAGTTAATTTGCCAGTCAAACTACCTCTGCGACCAATTTTAATCATTTCACCTAATCGATTTGGATTTGTTGGTTCACCTACTAAACAAAAATTTATTTTTTCTTTTTTTCTTTTAAGATATTCTACCACTTTTTTCGTTCCATTCACCGCATCACCTTCTTCGTCTCCTGTAATCAATAAACTAATTGATCCATTAAATTTTTTATTTTTTGATAAAAAAGTGCTCACAGCAGAAACAAAAGCTGCAATAGAGCTTTTCATATCATTTGCGCCTCTTCCAATTAAATGACCTTTTTTTATAGATGGTCTAAATGGATTTATTGTCCAATCTTTTATATTTCCTGGAGGGACAATATCAACATGGCCGGCAAACATAAAATTAGGACTTTTAGACCCTAATCTTGCATATAAATTTTTTACAGGTGAAAAACCTTTTTCTTTGAATTCTAATATTTTTGTTTTGAAACCAAGTTTTTTTAATTTTTTTTCTAAAAATTTCATTACTCCAGCATCAATTGGAGTGATCGAAGGAAATCTGATTAGCTCTTTAGCTAATTTTAATTCATTAATCTTTTGCATAATTAGTCTCTTAGAAGATCGTTAATTGAAGTCTTTGACCTAGTTTTAGAGTCCACAGTTTTAATTATATGAACAGCATATAGATCTTTATGTGTGCCTGGTACAACTACTGAATACGGAGGTATACGACCTTTTGTAATTTCTCCATTTGATCTATTAATAATTTTAGTACTTTGGCCTATATAGCATCCCATTGAGAGAACACTTCCTTCCTCAACAATTACTCCCTCAACAACTTCAGACATGGCTCCAACAAACACATTATCTTCAATGATTGTTGGTAATGCTTGAGCAGGTTCTAGTACTCCGCCGATTCCAGAACCAGCAGATATATGGCAACTTTCTCCAATCTGGCAACAACTACCAGCACGGCTAAACGTATCCATCATAGTTTTAGCCCCAATGTAAGCACCAATGTTTACATAACATGGCATAAGAACAGCATCTTTTCCTACGAATGATCCTTTTCTAACAGGCGAGTTTGGTACCATTCTAAAACCAGCTTTTTCATGGTCTTCTTTTGTCCAACCTGCAGTTTTACCTTTTAATAAATGAGCTTTGTCATACCAACTGGAGTATGGTCCATTTAAATTTTCCATTGGGTAAATTCTAAAACTTAACATGATTGCTTTTTTTAAATGCTGGTGAGTAATCCATTCACCATTTACTTTTTCAGCAACACGAGATTTGCCACTATCTAAATCACTTATAACTTGATTAATCGTATCCTTTAAAGATTGATCCGAATTAGGATTTACTTGATCTTTGTTTTCCCAAGCATCATTTATAATTTTTTCTATAGACATAATTTACTGACTTTTTAATAACCTTATTTCTTTTAGAAATAAAGATAGATTTTCAATTTTGTGTGAAATAAAATCTTTATCAGCATCCATTTTTCCAAAATGCTCATCATTAATTAACCAAACAGTTGCACACCCACGCTCATACCCGATACTTAGGTTTTTCGCAATATCCTCAATATAAATCGTTTCTTTTGGATCAATACCAAATTTTTTAACCATTGAGTCAAAAGTCTCTGCCTCAGGTTTGGGCACATATCCAGCATCTTTGATATCAAAAACTTTATCTCTACCAAATAAATCATACACTCCTAGATGTGTTAAAATATTTGCAGCATGGTCTGCAGAACCGTTTGTGAAGATAAATTTTTCCATATTTAATTGTTCAAGCTCATATCTCATAATTTTATCTGCTTTCATAAATGATAAATCTATATCGTGAACGAAGGATAAGAATTCATCTGGAGAAATTCCATCATGTATCATTAATCCTCTTAGAGATGTATTGTATTTGTAAAAGTAATTTGTTTGTAATTCTTTAGCTTTATCTTTATCAATTTTAAGTTTTTCAGATATAAATTGTGTCATTCTCTTTGAAACTTGACCAAATACTCGCTCTAGAGAATAATTGTTATGTTTACCATAACAAACACCATCAAGATCAAGGAGAAGATATTTTTTTTCTTTTAAGTTCATTTTCTGATTAATGTACCTGAGCCCTTATCTGAAAAAATTTCCCATAAACAAGAATGTTGTTTTGTACCATTAATTATACCAGCAGCAGTAACTCCATTATTTACAGCTGTTAGGCACGCGTTTACCTTAGGTATCATCCCAGAATTAATTGTTTCATCTTTTATCATCTCTAAAATCTCAGAAGAAGAAATTTCTGCTATCAGTTTTTTTTCTTTATTTAAAACACCATCAACATTTGTCATTAAGAGCAATCTTCTTGATTTAAGAGATTTTGCAACAGCCATCGCCGCAGTATCACCATTAATATTGTGTGTTTGATTATTTTCATCTAACCCTAATGGGGAAACAATAGGTATTCTATTTTGTTTAATAATATCTAATAAAATTTTGTTATTAATTTTTTTTGGTAGACCAACAAAACCAAGCTCTTTTGCTTCTGGTACCACCTCGATTATGTTATTTTTTTTTGTGTTAATAGAAACAGCTTTAGACCCCATTTTTTCTAAAGAAGATACAATATCATTGTTAAAATCAATAAGAACTCTTTCAACAATATCTATAATTCTTTTATCAGTAACTCTTAATCCTCTTATGAAATTTGATTGAATATTAGATTTATCTAATTCCCTTTTTATTCTTGGCCCACCACCATGAACTACTACGATAGAGAGACCCAATTTATTTAACAAACATATATCTGCTATGAAGTTATCAAATATATTTCTATCAATAAAAACGTTACCCCCATATTTAATTACTATTAATTCATTTTTGTATTTTTCAATATATTTAGATACTTCTTTTATGGGTGGTCCATTTTCTGGTAATAATTTTTTTAGATCCATCAGCTTTTATTTGATTACAACAACAACATTATGTTGCAGTTTTAACTGTTGTTCTTTTCATAATAAAAACTTGTTGAGCCATAGTTAAGATATTATTTACAGTCCAATAAATTACTAAACCACTAGGAAACGGAGCAAGTATTACAGTTAAGAAAAGTGGAAAAAACATAAATATTTTTGCTTGCATAGCATCGGTAGGAGCAGGATTAAGTTTTTGTTGCACCCACATTGAAACACCCATTGCTACAGGCCATGCTCCTATAACTAAAAAAGATGGTACATCATATGGTAGTAAACCAAACAGATTAAATAAACTAGTTGGATCACGTTCACTTAAATCATGAATCCAACCATAAAAAGGCATCTGCCTCATTTCAATGGTTACAAATAAAACTTTATACAAAGCAAAGAATACAGGAATTTGGACAAGTATTGGTAAACATCCTGACATTGGGTTTACTTTTTCTTTTTTATAAAGTGCCATCATTTCTTGCTGTAACTTCATTTTATCATTTTTATGAAGCTCTTTAAGCCTTACCATTTCTGGTTGGAGCGCTTTCATTTTTGCCATACTTCTGAATGAAAAATTAGCAAGTGGAAAAAAGGCTAACCGAATACAAATTGTAATTGCAATTATAGCTAAACCATAATTACCAAGAAGTTTAAAAAAATAATCAATTCCAAAAAATAATGGTTTAGTTATGAAATATAAAAAACCCCAATCTATAACTAAGTCAAACTTATCTATATTTAATGATTCAGCATATCCATCAATAACATCTACTCTTTTAGCAGCTACAATTATTTGCAAGCTATCTTCAATTGAACTATTTTGGTTAAGTTCTAGAGGCTCTGTGGTAATAAAATTTGCTCTAAACTTATTTTTATAATCAAATGTTGTTTTAAATTCTTTATTTTTAGGTGGTATGATTGAGGCTACATAATATTTATCTCCAACACCTAACCAACCTTTTTGAGCAGTACGAGAAAATTTTTGATCTTGAATATCATCATAATCCTCTTCAATTAATTCATCATCTAAAGTAGCAATTGGACCCTCATGAAGAATATAGAAGTTAGATAAACCCTCAGGAATTTTATTTCTAATTATTTGACCATAAGAATAAAAATCATATTTTTTGTTAGTAGAATTTATTACTTTTTGATTTATAGAAAATAAAAATTTGTCATCTAAACTAATTTCTTTTTCAAAAGTTATTCCTTGTTTATTAGTCCAAGATAATTTTATAGGTGATTTTTCTGTGAGAATATCATTTCCAACGATAGACCAGACTGTATCAGAACTTGGAATATCAATATTTTTATCGGTAGTAACGAATCCACTTTCAATAAAATAACCCTCTTCAATATTTCTTGGCCCTAGTAGTGTTACCTTTTCTTCACTTTCCAGACTTATTTTATAATCTTTAAAAGTTAAATCATCAATTGCTGCACCCTTTAATGCAATAGATCCAATGATACTTTGGTTTTCAAATTTTATTCTATCACTTTTTTCTAATGCTTCTTCTCTAGATATCTGAACTAAAGTTTCTTTTTGTTCTAAAATTGGAGTATCGGTATTTTGTTCTATCTTATTTTTTTCAGATAAATTTTGTTTTGTTATTGATTGCTCTGGAGTAAAAAACAATGCATATAAAACTATTACAGCTGAAGATAAGGCTATTGCAGCTATTACGTTTTTAGATTCCATTATTTTTTAACCTTTATTTTTTTGTCAACTGGATCAAATCCTTCTCCACCCCCTAAAAATTTTATAGGATGGCAAGATAAAATTCTTTTAAAACTTATATATAAACCTTTTAATAGACCAAATTTTTTTAATGCATCAATACTATACTCTGAACAAGTTGGTAAATATCTGCAAGAGTCTCCTATTAAAGGGCTTATCAAATATTTATATCCTTTTATTAATTTTATCAAAATTATAGTGAGAATATTCATTATTTAATTTTTTTAAATTCCTGAAATAAGGTTTCTTTTATATTAGTATAATCACTGTGTAACACACTCGCCTTACATATAACAAGATAAGAAAAATTAAACTTTATTGTTACTTTTTTTACTGCTTCATTCATAATGTTTCTTAGTCTTCTTTTAATTTTATTTCTTTGAACCGCATTTCCTATTTTTTTCTTTGTCACAAAGGAAATATTTAGTTTATCATTATTTTTCTTATCTAATTTACCAAAGAAAATTGTAGCATATTTGTTTGATACTTTTTTCTTTTTAAGCAATGATTTAAATTCTTCGTTTTTTGAAAGAGCAACAATTTTGCTTCTCATTAATTTAACCAGATACAGTTAATGATTTTCTGCCTCTAGCTCTTCTTCTAGCTAAAAGTTTTTTCCCACCCTTAGTTTTCATTTTCGACCTAAAGCCGTGTTTTCTGGCTCTTTTGATTTTTGATGGTTGGTATGTTCTTTTCATAATTGTGGTTAAATTTTTATTAAATTTGGCCCTTTATAGTAATTAAATATATAAATAGCAAATAGAAGATTTTATAAATACGATAATGAATAATGGAAAAAACTAAAAAAATTAAAATATTTATAGGTTTATCTTACTTAATCTTGATATCCATATTTCTGTTTTTGTTTTTTTCAAAATTTAGTCTTCAAGAGATTACATCTTACAACTTTATAAAAGAAAATAGATCATATTTCTTAGAACTTAAAAATTCTAACTTATTTTTTATATCAACAATTTTTTTGATTTTTACAATTTTATGGGTATTTCCATTTTTAGGATTTGGATCTCCAATAGCTTTAATTGGTGGATTTATTTTTGGAAAATGGTTGGGGACAATTCTTGTAGTATTAGGTTTAAGCATAGGAGCAACTTTTTTGTATTTGTTTGGTAATTTTTTTTTAAAGGATCTAATAAGAGAAAAATTTCTAAAAAGATATCAAAGCCTCGAAATTAAATTTAAAAAATCGGAATTTTTTTATTTATTAATTTATCGTTTTATAGGGGGAATTCCTTGGCAACTTAGTTGTCTTTTACCAACAATTTTTAATGTAAAAGCAATTAATTTCTTCTTCGCAACATTAATAGGCATTATTCCTCAAATTTTTATAGCTGTCTCAATTGGTAGTGGACTTGAAAAGGTTATTGATCAAAATTCAGAAGTTCCTGGATTATCAGAAATAATTTTTTCTCCAGAAGTATACGTTCCTATTGTAGCTTTTTTTATTTTAGTCCTGTTAACTATTCTTCTTCGAAAATTGTTTTATAAAAGCTGATGGTGCTCCCACCCTGTACTGACCAGGGAACTAGTCCTTACCAAGGACTTGTTATACCATTTAACTACAGAAGCGATTATCACAAATTGTATTTTATTGATAATAAAGCATTTTTTTCAAATTATTGCCTTAATTTTTTGATGAATATGATTTATATCTACTTAAGGAAATTATATGGGCATTCATTACGATTATAAATCTACTAAAAGTGCTAAGCTGATGGAAAAGCAGGCTAAAAGAGAAAAAAAGCTTGCTGAAAAAAAAGCTAAGCGGCTTGCAAAAGAAGGTCCAAAAAAAGACGATGACCATGATAAAACTTTAGATGCGTCAAAGCCCATAACATTAGATTTTCTAACTAATCCAAATAAAGAATGAGAGTAAAAGAAAAAAATGAGCGATTAAGCTTAGCGCTAAGAAAAAATTTGAAAAAAAGAAAATTGTTTCAAAAAAAAAATAAAAAAAAGAATAAATAATGTCAGTTCTTTCCGATAAGTGGATAAGAAAAATGTGTAAAGAGAAGGATATGATCTCACCTTTTGAAGAAAAGCAGGTTAGAGGTGATAGTATTTCTTATGGTCTTTCTTCGTTTGGTTATGACGCAAGAGTATCTGATGAATTTAAGATTTTCACTAATGTAAATTCAGAAATTGTAGATCCAAAAAATTTTAAACCAACTAATTTTGTCACAAAAAATACTTCAGAATGTATTATACCACCAAATTCCTTTGTGTTGGCTAGAACTATGGAAAAATTCAAAATACCAGAGGATGTTTTGGTAATTTGTTTGGGAAAATCAACATATGCAAGATGTGGTATTATAGTTAATGTTACTCCATTGGAACCAGGTTGGGAAGGTTACGTAACACTAGAGTTCTCTAACACCACACCATTACCGGCTAAAATTTATGCCAATGAAGGTGTTGCTCAATTTATTTTCCTTAAGGGCAATGAAAAACCTGAGGTAACTTATGCGGATCGTGATGGCAAATATATGGGTCAAACTGGTGTAACTTTACCTAAAGTTTAATAATGCAAAAGTTAGAAGTTTTTGGAGCCAATAAGCTCAAGGGAGAGATCAATATTTCAGGTTCAAAAAATGCTTCCTTACCAATTTTAGCCGCAACTTTGTTAACAAACAAAAAAGTCTATTTAGATAATTTACCAAAAGTTAAAGATATTGAAACAATGATTAATCTACTTAGATCACTGGGTTCAAAAACAAAATTTAATAAAAAAAATTTAGTAGTTGATAATTCTAAACAAAATAAAAATTTTGCTTCCTATAATTTAGTTAAAACTATGCGTGCTGGAATATTAGTTCTTGGTCCTTTACTTGCAAAATTCGGTAGAGCCAAAGTATCTCTTCCTGGTGGTTGTGCAATTGGTACTAGACCTGTTGATCTTCATCTGAAAGCTTTATCAAAATTAGGTGTAAAATATAAAATAATTCAGGGCTACATTCATGCAACAGCTCCAAAAGGTTTAATAGGTACAAAAATTACTTTTTCAAAAATTTCAGTAGGAGCAACTGAAAATTTGATAATAGCTGCTACATTAGCTAAAGGAACCACAATATTAAAAAATTGTGCAATAGAACCAGAGATAAAAGATTTAACAAATTTTTTAATTAAATTAGGATGTAATTTAAAATGGTTATCAAATCGAACAATTAGAATTAAAGGGGTAAAAAATACACATGAAATTAAATATTCTGTGATGTTTGATAGGATTGAAGCAGGAACATATTTAGTTGCAGCCGCTGCTACTGAGGGAAATTTAAGGATTAAAAAAGTAATTCCAGAAATAATAAAGACTGAGATTAATATTTTAAAAAAAATTGGTGCAAAAATTGTAGTAAAAAAAAATCAAATTCATATTTATGGAAATAAGAAAATAAGAAACACAAATATAAAAACAGCCCCTTATCCAGGATTCCCCACAGATTTACAAGCTCAAATTATGGTATTGCTGTGTAAAGCAAACAAAAAATCTTTGATTAAAGAAGATATTTTTGAAAACAGATTTATGCATGTTTCAGAATTAAATCGAATGGGTGCTAAAATTTTAATAAAAGGGAACAAAGCTTTGATAGAAGGAAATATCAAATTTACTGCCGCAGAATTAATGGCAACGGATTTAAGGGCTTCAGTTTCTCTTATTCTTGCAGCTCTTACAACTAGAGGTAAATCAATAATAAACAGAATTTATCATTTAGACAGAGGGTATGAAAATATAGAAAAAAAATTAAAAAGAGTCGGTGCAAAAATAAGAAGGATAAATTAATGGGGAAAAAATATTTAGCTCAAATTATTGCAAGTGATAATGAAGGTTTACAAATGATTTCAGCCTGTAGTGCTGGTGCAAAAGTAAGAGTTTCAGATATTAAATATCTTAGCTCAAGTAAAGTTTTTTTATTATCTATTGAGCGTACTAAAATTGAAGGAGGGCAAAATAATAAAAAGATTAATAGTATTTGTCGGTTTGATTTCGTTGATAATGTAAAATCTAAGAATATTAACCAGAAAAATGATAAATTAATCATAGAACTAATTGCAATAGACTATATGAAAAATAATGATAATTATGAAATTAATTTAATTTTTAAAGATAATGCTCACATTGTTTTGACAACAGAAGCTATTGAAGTAAGGCTTGAAGATCAAAATGAGATCAAAGAATAATGAAAATATTAAATAGTAATAACAAAAGTTTTGATAAAGTTTTAGACAATATACTTATAAAACGAAAATATAAGATTAAATCCAGCTTGATTTCAGTGACTGGCATTATCAATGATGTGAAAAAAAATGGAGATAAAGCTTTGTTGAAATATGAAAAAAAATTTAATCTTAATAAAACTATTATTCCATCAGCTAAGCAGATTTCAAGGTCAATAAAATCTTTAGATAAAAAAGTAAAAAAAGCAATTGATCTTGCATATTCAAGAATTTATAAATTTCATTCTTTTCAAAAATTCAAAAACATTTCTTACTCTGATAAATTTAAGAATAAACTTGAATATAAATATTTACCAATCGAGTCTGCTGCAATTTATGTTCCAGGGTCATCTGCTTCGTATCCCTCTAGTGTTTTAATGAGTACAATTCCTGCAATAGTTGCTGGAGTTAAAAGAATAGTAATGATTAATCCTAGTTATAAAGGAAAACAAAACCCAGCAGTTTTATATGCAGCTAAAAAATGTAAAATAAAAGAAATTTATTCAATTGGTGGTCCTTCGGCTATTGCTGCAGCAGCTTATGGAACTAAAAAAATTAAAAAAGTTGATAAAATAGTAGGACCAGGAAATTCTTTTGTGGCAGCTGCTAAAAAGGAGGTTTTTGGTGATGTTGGAATTGAAGGTATGACTGCAGGTCCATCTGAAATTTTAATTGTCTGTGATAAATTTTCAAATCCAGAATGGGTTGCAAGTGATTTAATTGGTCAAGCTGAACATGACGTTTTAGCTCAATGTATTTTGATTTCAAAAGATAAAGATTTAATTCAAAAAGTTAAGATTGAAATCTCAAAACAATTAAAAGAATTACCAAGGGTTTCTATTGCTAAAAAAAGTTTAATTAGTAATGGAATTTTAATACATATTAATTCAGATAAAAAGATTGCAGAAGTGATAAATAAAATTGCACCAGAACATTTAGAACTGAATGTTAAAAATTATAAATCATTTATACCTAAAATCAAAAATGCAGGTTCAATTTGTTTAGGTAAATATGCTGTCATGGCAATGACTGATTATAATGTTGGATCAAATCATGTATTACCTACTAATAGTTCAGCAAAATATTCTAGCGGTATAAGTGTTAATGAATTTTATAAAAGAATTTCATATATAAACTTATCAAAAAAGGGTATTGAAAGTCTTGGACCATCAGTTATAACTCTTGCAAATTATGAAGGGTTGGCAGGACATGCTCAATCTGTAAAAAAAAGAATTAGGAGAAAATAAATTTGTCAAAACAAGACTTACTTGAATTTAAAGGTAAAGTAACTGACTTATTACCTAACGCTATGTTTAGAGTTCAATTAGAAAATGGTCATATTGTTACTGCACATACTGCAGGCAAATTAAGAAAAAATAGAATAAGAGTATTACAAGGTGATAATGTGACAGTAGAAATGACCCCTTATGACCTTACTAAAGGCAGAATAATCTTTAGAGGTTAATCTTTTGCCTCGGTAGCTCAGGAGTAGA
>OCZA010000399.1_pt1 | contig 15385 bp, 18 predicted proteins | sample 1539021 | NCBI WGS metagenome assembly OCZA01 (sample SAMEA2619376, study PRJEB22493) | marine metagenome | biome: marine biome (ENVO:00000447); feature: surface water layer (ENVO:00002042); material: "saline water (ENVO:00002010), including plankton (ENVO:xxxxxxxx)" | depth 5 m | reverse complement strand
TATGATTATAGTGCAGGTTATGGTGGTAGGCTTTTAGGCATTAGTTGTAGTAACATGAACTATAGCTATACAGGAATAGATCCTAACACTGAAACAGTAAAATACTTAAATTATTTTAATGATTTATTAGAAGAAGCAGTTGGCGTAAAAGGCAATATAATACAGGACGTGAGTGAAGAATATCAGCCAACAGATATTGACTTAGCTTTTAGCTCTCCTCCTTATTTTAACTTGGAGAAATATTCAGATGAAGATACACAATGTATGGTACGTTATAGCACCCTTGACGAATGGTTTAGTGGATATGCTGAGCCTACTATTAAGAACATTTATAACAGTCTTAACGCAGATGGAATATTCGCTACAAACATTGCGGATTACAAAACCTACGGAAAAAAAGAATACGAAGTCGTCGATGACTGGATTCAAATATCTAAACGAATAGGTTTTAAACATGTAAGTACAATAAAGATGATGTTGAATACAAGGCCGGGAGTAGGTAATCAAAAACTTGCTGGTCGAGAAAAATGGGAAGGCGTATATGTCTTTGCCAAGTAGGAGGTAGAATGAAATTTGATAATATACCAGAGTGGGATTGGCGTAATCTAAAAACAAAAGACCCTGTGGACTATAAAAATTACGACAGTCTATTTGAATTTTGTAAACCTACAAGTAACTATCATTTTGATGAAACACGTGACGATACTGTGGGAGAAGTTCCTACACATATTCCTGTTTGTGAATTTGAAGGTGACTGGGAGCAAGAAACTGCAGAATTGATACAAAGCACAACTCCTGCTACATTTAATTATCGATCAGATATTAGAATGGATAATAATAACAAGTTAGAATACAATGACTTTAAAAAATGGGGATATGATATTGATTCTGATGAAAACAGTTATGCAGTATTAAACAGATATATGCAAAAAGACTTTCCTAGAGTTTTCAAAAAAATGGCAAAACTATTTTGTTTTGATCATCCTGCTGGAAAGAAAAATGGTAGACCAAATATAAAATTTGATGTGCAGATACCTGGGCAGATGTTTTATTGGCATTTAGATAACTTTGGTGGATTACTACAAAGTCAAAGAGAAGACTATAATAAGTTTGCCGCATGCGATTATGACCAAAGACTAATAATGAGAGTAATTATATTTTTAGATAACCAAAAACAAGGACAAGTTTGGAAACAAGGTAATAACTTTTTAACTTGGAAAAAAGGTGATTGTTTTACATGGCCCTGGAGAGATATTCCACACGGTACAGCAAACTTTGGACATGACCCTAGGCCTACATTAAATATTACAGGCGAAGTTACAGAAGAAACATACGAATTTTTAAAAACATGCCCAAGGAGAATTAATGTATGACCCCGGAATTAAAAGAGTATTTAAATACTTTTTTTAGATACAGACCCGAAGGTAATGGAAATCTCCGCAAATTAAATAGACCATTTAAATGGCAAAACGTAAAAAAAGACCTTGATTTAATTAATTCATTAAATCCTACTTTAGTTTTAGACATTGGATGCGGCGATAATAGATATAAGTCATTAGTTAATAATTTAATAGGTATTGACATTGTATATAAGCCTCTGGTTGACATTGTAGGAGATTTTACTAATTTAGATTTCGAAGATAATAGTGTTGATGCTATAATAGCGTATGGATCAATTAATTTTGGAGATGAAGAATTAATTGTCAAACAATTACAAGAAGTTTATAGGGTTTTACGTAAAGATGGTATTATTTGTTTTAGAGGTTATCATGGAGAAAGACAATTTACTTATAACTGGACTGAAAAAAAATGCTATAAATTTACAAAACAATTTAACTTTAAACTATTAGAAAAACCTCAACTTATTTTTAGACTTAATAATAAAGGAGAACTTAACGAGAAATGGGAAGATAGAAGATTTCAGAGAAATCAAAACAATCCAACTGTTAGTCGACCACTTACCAGACTCTGGTGGATATGGCAAAAATAAAATATGTACGGACTAAAAGACATTAAGATTGTACACTTGGAAGTTACACAAAACTGCCAGGCCGCATGTCCTATGTGCGAAAGGAATATTAGAGGCGAAGGGCTTAATCCTCATCTTAATTTAGACGAACTTAGTTTACAAGACTGTAAACAAATTTTTACTCCCTCATTTATAAAACAATTAGATACGATGTATATGTGCGGTAATTACGGTGATCCTATTATTGCTAAAGATACATTAGAAATTTTTAGATATTTTAGAAAGCATAATCATAATATATGGCTTAGTATGAATACTAATGCAGGAGCAAGAAGTGAAACATGGTGGTACGATCTTGCACAAATATTTGGAAGAAATGGTAGAGTAATTTTTAGTGTTGACGGCTTAGAAGATACTAATCATATCTATAGACAAAATGTTAATTGGGGGTTAGTAGAAAGATCCATGGATTCATTTATTGAAAGTGGAGGTAGAGCACAATGGGACTTTTTAGTATTTAAACATAATGAGCATCAAGTTGAAGAAGCAAAAAAATTATCTGTAAAAAAAGGATTTGAAAAATTTACTGCTAAAAAAACAGGTAGGTTTATTAAGTCTAAAGGAGAAAAGAAAGATCAACGTGTTTATAAAGATGGAAAAGTTCTTAAAAAACCTAGTATAGCCTATACAAATACTGCATCAACTTCACAAGACAAACTGCTAGAAAAATATAATACAATGGCAGATTACTATAATAAAACAGAAATACAATGTAGAGTTAAAGATAAAGGTGAAATTTTTGTAACAGCAGAAGGTATAGTTTTGCCTTGCTGTTGGACAGCAGGACGTATGTATAAATGGAAACATAAAGATCCTTATGTAGAACAAATATGGGACCACATTAATTTAGCTGGAGGGAAACAAGCACTAGATGCTAGAAAAGGAATACATAAAGTATTTGAAACTGGAATATTTAATTCTATAGAACAAAGTTGGAATATTCCATCTTGTGATGACGGTAAATTAAAAATTTGTACAAGACAATGCGGAAAAGAATTTAAACAATTTGAAGGACAGTTTATATAATGAAATATAGAACTAGAAAAATGGTAACTCCTAAAGACTTAAATGCAATAGGTACATTATTTGGTGGTCGCGTATTAGATTGGATTGATGAAGAAGCATACATTTATACAACTTGTCAATTAGATTCAATGTCTGTTGTAACTAGAAGCATTGGTAGAATAGACTTTAAAGCAAGTGCTAAACACGGTGACTTAATAGAAATTGGTATGGATACTATAAACTTAGGCAAAACTAGTATAACACTTAAAGCTACTATTAGGAACATGAAAACAGGTGATATAATTACAGAAGTAAATGATATTGTCTTTGTAAATGTAAAAGATGGTAAACCTTATCCGCATGGAAAACTAAAAAATGAATAAAGAAGATTATAGAGTAGACCCTGGGTCAATTAAAGTAGATCAACGTAAAAAAGATACACGCAGAGATGCTTGGGATAGGGATTATATGGGTTCAAATTATATAAAGTCTGAACCAGTTAGTAATAAACAAATATCTAATGCAACACCAGTTTTTATATTTGCTTTATTCTATGTTGCAATACTGGTAATGATTGGTAGTATTAAATAAAAAAGTAGAGGAATAAATCCCCTACTTCTCATTAAAGACTATTCGTCTCCATATACTTGTAACACTTCTTTCACTGCATTATGCCTTTCAATATCTCTTTGCCCAAACCGGACTATGTCCAAGTGTGTTGCATTGCCTGCAGAATTAAGTAGATCAACAAAGTTGATTAACCCATTATCTCGCATGCGATCTGCCTGTGCTAGATCTCCGGTAACCGCCATCTTAGAGTTTTCGCCTAAACGTGTAAGTAACATTTTCATTTGACTAGCAGTTGCATTTTGCATTTCATCTGCTAATATAAAACTATTTTTAAATGTTCTACCACGCATATAAGCCAGTGGAGCGATCTCAATTATACCTTCATTTATCATTCCTTCTATTTCTTTAGCATTAAAATACTCCCTTAATACGTCAAATATAGGCCTTGTCCATGGAGCCATTTTTTGTTCTAATGTACCTGGTAAGAAGCCTAAATCTTCGTCAACTGACACAGCTGGTCTTGTGACTATGATTTTATCAAGTGTGCCTTCTTTAAATAACTTAACCGCTACCTGCACAGCCAATAATGTTTTGCCTGTTCCTGCTGGACCAATACCGAAGACTATATCTTTTTGTTGGTCAAGTAGTTTTAACACGTATGTTTCTTGGTTTTTATTTCGTGGAAGAATATTTACTTGTTTCTGTTGTTTTTGGAATTGTTTGATTTCAACTACGTTATTATAGTTGTTTATTGAGTTGTTACGCCTGCGTTTTGCACCCATTAAGTGTCCTCCTGTGGATATTGACATAAGGCCGCATTTCCTATGGTATAGGAAGCTGGTCCCTACAAAGTATTTACCTTTAAGACTGTATTAAAAAATAGTCTGTTATCTTTTTGATACGATAAATAAGTATAGTAGAATTTAGAACAGGATTTAACCATGCAAGATATATACGATGTCATAGAAAACGTAAACAATATCTATGATAGTAACTCTGCATTCGAAGTACTTAAAGACTTTGAACGAGTTATTGATGAATTAGATATTTACGTTTACGATAACTGGAAGGACGGAGAACTAGTTTCCGGACCTAAAATCACTAGACATTGGGTGTCTTGCTCATTTATGTGGCCTTTAAAAAGCATGCCAGATCCAATGGGCGGCAAGCGTTTGCTAGACTATGATTGCAAAGTAAGAATGGGTAAAGATTTCATAATTAAACCTAGAAAAATTCGTAAACCTGACGATATCAGACCTGGAACTAAAAAAGGTAAATTAGACAAAATAGCAATTTGGTTAGTACAAATTGATATGCCTAAAAAATTAATCCAGACCATTTACAGTGGATACGACGAATTACAAAACTTCGAGCAAGAACCAGCTACAGGAGGGCAATCACAAGAACTAGGACAGAGCGAAGCAGATCAAGCAGTGGCTGCACCAGGAGCGCCACCGGCACCGCCGGCAGACGCAGCACCAGCTCCTGAAACACCACCAGCTGAAGGAGCAGTATAATGGGATTACAAAAAGCTGACTTAAAAGATATGGTAGATCATATTTTTGAAATTGATAGTTTCAAAAGTAAAATGGGTGAAGATAATAACATTGTTACATTAAGTTTTAGTACTAAAACAAACGAAACTGCAAAAGATCTTGTTAATTTTTTAGAAAAAGGTTATCCATTTATTTTAGATGCTGACGCAACGTCAGGAGAACAAAGAGATGGAACATACAAAGTTTTTGTAGAAATGGAACGTAACGATTCTGTTCCAGATCAAATTTTAGAAATAATTGATGGTGTAAGCAAACTAGCAGGACATGACAGATTTAAATTTCGTTATTATAAAAACTTTAGGTCTATGGAAGCTACATTAGATAACTTACAGGAAAATATTCCTGCTGACCCAGATGACTATGGAATTAAAATCCAAAACGTTGCATTAGAAAGTTATTCTAACTTCTTTAACAAGAGCTTTTTAGAGTCTGTAGAAATGCATAACAATATATTAGCTATTAAAAAGATCCACGGAGATCCTTTGTACTTTAATTTTATAGATATAGGTGATAAGGATTATATACTAAACAGTATTAATGAAACTATATCTGTTGACGACAACAACTTTGCTGAAATAATATATTTGAGCAAGTATTTAGGCGACTACAATATTACAAAGTTTGGCAACAAACTTACTTTCGAAAACAAAAATAAAGTTCTTGTGTTAACCCGTATTAACACTTAAAAAATAGGAGATGTAACTTGGGTAAAGAACACTTTAAATTTGACTTTGACGAATGGATGGCTGAAGAGCTTATTCATCGTGATGATTGGAAAGATTGGTACGAAGCAATGTGCGAAATCTTACCATTATGGGAAGTCGATACTATAGAAAGAGTAGCAGGATTTATTGCTCAATGTGGACACGAGTCCGGCGGCTTTAGAGTATTAAGTGAAAACTTAAACTATAGCGCCAAAGCATTGAATACAATATTTCCTAAATACTTTAAACGAGCAGGAAGGGAAGCAAATGAATATCATAGACAACCTGAAAAAATTGCGAACGTTATTTACGCAAATAGAATGGACAACGGCGATGCATCATCCGGTGACGGGTGGACATTCAGAGGCGGCGGCATTCTTCAGCTTACCGGTAGATACAACTACACAGAATTCGGCAAAGCAGTCGACAAAACGCCGGAAGAAGCGGTCGAGTACGTCAGGACCAAAGCAGGCGCATTAGATAGTGCATGCTGGTTTTGGGATACAAATAACATTAATAAATATTGCGACAATCAAGATATTGTTGGAATGACTAAACGTATTAACGGTGGTACTATTGGTTTAGACGATCGTAAGAAACATTACTTACATGCATTAGATGTGTTTGGTGGAGATTATGAAGAACCAGAAACAGATTACAATCAAACTATTCGTCAAGGATCACGTGGTCCGTTAGTCGCAGAAGTACAAGAAAAATTAGATATAACACCAGCTGATGGAATATTTGGTCCAGGTACAGCAAAAATTGTTAAACATTGGCAAAGTTCAAACGGACTTGTTGCTGATGGTATTGTAGGACCTAAGACGCTGGGAAAGTTACTAGGGTAGGTAGGACAGTGGGATTAAAACTTGCAGGTATAATGTTAGTTGTGATGTGTGCCATGGGCGGACTAGGATACTGGTATTATAATGACACACAAGAAAAACTCGCAACTCTTCATGAAAATAATGCAAAGTTAGAAACGGCAGTAGCTATAAGCGAAGAGACCGTTTCGACTTTGAGAGCAGACTATGCCAAAGCAACTGAAGAGTTACAAAAAGTAAACGAAGAATTTGCAAACATTAGAGCACAAAATAACGTGTTAAGTAAAAAACTTGCAAAGCACGATCTTTCTGTACTAGGTGCTGGTAAGCCTGGACTAGTTGGAAAAATAATAAACAATGCTAGTGAAAAAGCAGGTCGCTGTTTTGAAATATTAAGCGGTGCAGAATTAAATGAAAAAGAAAAAGGAGCAAAAAATGGTAAAGCATTCAATAGCGAGTGTCCTTGGCTGTGGCCTGGCAATACTGCTACTAAGTAGTTGTTCAACACCCGTACAAAAAATTGAAGTTACTGCTAAACCTATTGAGAAGCCTCAGTTGACTCTGCCACCTGTTGATAAAGTAGAAATGAAAGAAGTTAAGTGGGTTATTATTACTGAAAAAAATTACAAGGAAGTTTTTGCTGAATTAAAAAAGAACGGCAGACCATTAGCAATTTTTGGATTAACTGATAAAGGATACGCTAATTTAGGATTAAATTTTAGTGATATTAGAGCATTAGTACAGCAACAAAAAACTATCATTGCAGCATACGAAGCATACTATAAAAATGCTGAAAAAGCATTAGAAAATGCAAATAAACAAGTTGATGAAGTAAATCAAGAAGTAAAAGAGTTAAATAGTAAGCAACCAAAGGAATCAACATTGCAAAAATTTAACCCTTTTAATTAGGAAGACATATGTGGGAAATGATAGAAAGAATGGCAACTGATAGGCTATGGATCTATACAGGTATAGGTGGTAGTTTATTTGGTGCTGCTTTTCTTATGTATTTCAAAGACACTAGAGCAGGACTTTGGTGCTACGCAAAATTTGATATGACTCTTGATTATCTAGTCGAAAGATGGGGGTTAACTTGGTTTGAACAACCAACAGATGCATGGAGGAAAAAATATCCTTACGTTACTAAGAAAATTGACGAGCTAGAAAAACGGATAAAACAATTGGAGGGCAAAAATGCCAAGAAAAAGTCCTGAAGAATTAAATGCAAAACCAGCACCTAAAAAAGTAGATGCTGAAGTAGTTGTGCCTGCATCAAGCACTGGTACAACTAAAAAAGTAAAATTAGATTTAGAAGTAGATACAAGTGTAAAAGACTTAGGACCAAATCCTTTTGCTAAAATTATACACATGGCAAGAGCTGTAGATGCTTGGAGAATTTTTCCAAGAATCTTTATTACTACATATATAATTTTATTATATAAATGTGTGATTTGGTATATGGACCTCCCCAACCCAACCATGGAGCAGTCAGGATTGATATCAATTGTTGTTGGTGCTGGTGCTGCATGGTTCGGCCTTTATACCAGCTCTCGTAAATAGACCCTGTTTTTTAAATAAGTACTAGTATGGACTACTATGACATACTAGGTGTATCAAAATCAGCCTCAGATAAAGAACTAAAGTCAGCATATAAGCGTAAAAGTATGGAGCATCACCCTGATCGCACAGGAGGCAGTGATGAAAAGTTTAAAGAAATAAATGAAGCATATAGTGCGTTAAGTGATCCTGAAAAACGTCAAATGTACGACCAGTTTGGTACAACTAATCCTCAACAAACAGGGCCACAAGGCTTCCAAGATTTTCATTTTACAGCAAATGGATTTCAAGGTGGGATTGATATTAATGATTTAATGAGGCAGTTTGGAATGGGAGGTTCACCGTTTGGACAAAGACAACCGCCAATGAAAAACCAAGATATTACAGTAATAGTGCCATTAGGATTAGATGAAGTATATACAGGAAAAACAATAAGACTTAGTTATGAGCTACAAAAAGGCGGTGTGCAAACACATGAAATAACTATTCCTCCAGGGATACATGATGTTATTAAATATAGAGGATTAGGTAATAACGGTATAGACGGAATACCAAGAGGTGATTTATTTGCTAAAATAAAAGTAAATGATAGTAGTAATTGGAAGAGATCTGGTTTAGATTTACATACTGTTGTTCCTGTAAATATATTTGATTTAATACTGGGTACAGAAATACAAGTTACTACACCAGAAGGAAAAAATTTATCTGTAAAAGTTCCAAAAGGAAGCCAACCTACAGTAATTTTTAGTATACATGGTTACGGAATACCTGATATGCGTACAGGTGCTAGAGGAATAATATTTGTAAGACTCAAAACAACTGTGCCTCAGATCGACGATCAAGACATTTTAGATCGAATAACTACAATAAAGAAAGACTTGACAAACAACTAAGAAATATATATAATGTATGTAATAACACACTTTCAAGAAACAAGGAAAATAAGATAGAATGGTAGAACCTAACGAAGAACTACAACTAGTTTTTGATAAAGCTATTAAAGATGCTAAGAAGCTGAACCACGAATATGTTACATTAGAGCATCTATTATTTTCAATGCTGTGTTCAGAAAACTTTTATAATCTTTTAAAAGGTTATGGATGTACTATTGATGATATGAAAACACAGTTAGAAAACTATTTAAAAACAGGGCTAGACGAAATAAGCATGGAAAAAGGTGCTCGTTATAAACCTAAGAAAACACAAACTGTTGAAAGAGTTTTAAATAGAGCTTTTACACAAGTACTATTTGCTGGTCGTCCGCATATTACACTAAGTGATGTTTTGTTAAGTATACTATCTGAAAAGAAATCGCATGCGGCTTTTTACTTAGATCAAAGTGGAGTTGATAAGGATAAATTTGCTGAATATGTTAGTTCAGAATTAGGTCAAGATGATGCAGAAAATGCCAGTGCAAGTCAACGGGCATTAAACGCATTTACTACAAACTTAAATGAAGAAGTTGCAAGAAATAAAGTAGATCCTGTTATTGGTAGGATTGATGAACTTGAATCCATATCATTAGCCTTAGGAAGACGCACAAAAAATAATGTTTTACTTGTAGGTGATCCTGGAGTTGGAAAAACTGCTATTGCAGAAGGACTTGCATGGAATATTGTAAACGGTGCAGTACCCGAATTCCTTAAAGAATATAATGTTTATATGTTAGACATTGGTGCTATGTTAGCTGGAAGTAAGTATCGTGGAGACTTTGAAGAAAGATTTAAATTAGTACTTGCAGGGCTACGTCGAAAAGGTAAGACAATTATGTTTATCGACGAGGCACATATGATTAGTGGTGCAGGTACAGCAGGAGCAGGCGGTTCTAATGATCTTGCAAACATGTTAAAGCCTGCATTAAGTAAAGGAAATATTAAAGTAGTTGCTTCAACTACATGGGAAGAATATAGAAAATTCTTCGAAAGCGATCGTGCATTAATGCGTAGATTCCAACGTGTTAGTGTTGACGAACCTACTACTTCTGTAACAAAAGATATCTTACTAGGAATTAAGAAATATTATGAAGATTATCACGGTACTGAAATTACAGAATCAGCAATTGATGAAGCAATAAAATTAAGTGTAAAATATCAACCTGATAAAAAGTTACCAGACAAAGCTATTGACTTAATTGACTTAGCGTGTTCAAGATTTAATTTAAGTTTGCCTAAAAACAAAATTGTAGAAGCAAGCCAGATTCAGTTTGAACTGTCAAAAGTAGTTAAAATTCCTGCAGAACAAGTAGCAGAAAGAGAAACAGAAAACTTAGCAAATTTAGAACATAATATTAAACAAGAAGTGTATGGGCAAGATAAAGCAATTATTTCTATAGTTGATAAAATTCTAATCGCACAGGCTGGGTTGAAAGCAGATGATAAACCTGTAGGTAGTTTTGTGTTTATGGGTCCAACTGGAACAGGTAAGACTGAAACTGCAAAGCAACTAGCTAAACATTTAGGTGTCAATCTTGTAAGATTTGATATGAGTGAATATCAAGAAAGGCATAGTGTAGCTAAGTTAATTGGTTCTCCTCCTGGTTATGTAGGACACGAAGAAAAAGGTGGTTTGTTAATTGAAAAGTTACAAGAAAACCCAAACTGTGTTTTATTACTAGATGAAATTGAAAAAGCACACCCTGATGTATCACAATTACTTTTACAAGTAATGGATAATGGTAAGATTACAGGGTCTAACGGTAAAGAAGCAGATGCAAGAAATTGTATTTTAATATTAACAACTAATCTTGGATCTAAGGATGCTGAAAAGAATAACTTAGGATTCGGTAATGAACTAGAAAGAAAGTATGAAGATGCTGATCTTAAAAAATTCTTTGCACCAGAATTTAGAAATAGACTAGATGCAACAATTACGTTTTCAAAACTTTCTAAAGAAACAATGATGAAAATTGTAGGGAAGTTCTTAGTAGCATTAAAGGATATGGTGAAAGATAAAAATATTAAAATTACTATAGCAGATGAAGCTCTTGACTATTTGGTAGATAAAGGTTTTGATGAAAAATTAGGAGCTAGACCATTACAAAGAGTTATTGATCAAGATATTAAACGTCCTCTATCAAAAGAACTATTATTTGGAAACTTAAAAGATGGTGGTGCTGTTCATATTGACGTAAAAGATCAAGATTTAATCTTTGAATCTAAACCAAGCAAAAAAACAAAAGTGAAAGAGGTTAATGAAGAAGGCTAAAAGAAGACAGATATATGATGTAAATAATGTAGATTTGGCTACAGTTTCTGACGAATTGTCTTTGCTTAATATAGGTGATACAGAAGCATTAAATGTAAAAATCCATACACCAAACTTCCACGAAGAAATAAAACAATTAGACGACCAATGGGTAGACTACTTACCTAGGCCTGACAGAACAAACAATAGGCAAGGATTAGCATTATATAATCTTCCAGGATTTACACATCAACAGAACCCATCACTAAGAGAAGCAAGTAAAGAAGCAGGCAGAAGATTAAGTGAAGTAGAATTTAATCAGCCTACAGAAATTGTTGAGAAGCTTCCATCTTTACACCCTATACTTAATATGTTTGATTCCTTAGGTAGAACATTTTTAGTTAAATGTAATATTGGTGGGTATTTTCCACCACATAGAGATCATCCTGTAATGCCAAGGGAAACTTTTAGATTAATTGTATTCTTAAAGAATTGTGGTACAATGGAATATGATTGGATAATGGGACAAAGTGATAAAATGGAAATAGACGAAGGAAGAGTTTATTATATTAATACTAGAAAAGTCCATCGTACTATGAGCTATACTAACGAATCTATTCATTTAATTATGAATATACCTATGACAACACATAATGTTGCTACTGTTCTTGATAACCTGTTATACACTCATGGTTAAGAGTGAAAGAAACCCCCTAAATGACTACAAATTACTTTATACGTGAACTTGAAACTACTAAATTATTTTACAACAAATACCTTTACAAACTTTTATTGCATAATCCTTTAGTTGCAATTTTTAGAGATAAAAATTTTACATATGCTAGACAGCAACTTGATGCACTCCAACTAAGATACGAATCTGGTGACAAACTAAGAATAAACAAACACAGAGAAGTAGTATCTGTAGAACAGTTTGTAGGTGCAAAGTTTTTACTAACAGAACTAGATACACAAACTGACTTTAAATTACGAATAGAATCTCCAAGAATGGCAATCTATTCTAATGACAAAAAGTGGTTAGATTACATGAAAACTAAGCCGTTAAAGTTTTTTGAATTCTGGTCTCCTAATACAGATTACGTACATCTTTTACAGAAAAATACTATACTTACAAGTGATATAAATTTTGGATATGCATACAAAGTTACTTTTGCTGATAAAATAGATCCTAACTTCTACAAATGGATTGTGAATAACCCTTTTAAAGTAAAGGTAGGTGATACCTGTTTAGAAAGCATTAAAAAAGGTCAATATGTTAGGGGGTTTTACTGCTATATCAAAGATGATAAAATATTATCATTAATTCACCTTATGATAGGAGCTCAAATTGCTCGTATAGACAATATAGTATACAAAGCGGTTAAGGATAAATAATAGTATGCCGAGTTATAGCGAAATAATATTATCAAATCAAGTACATCCAGGAGACAGTACCAGTGAGACTGTAACTGGAACTAAGTATAAAGGCGATGGATACTATGGTAGATCCGACGGTTTTCATACTGTACAATACAATGTTTCTGGTTTTAGTGGAACAATTAAGATGCAAGGAACGTTAGCTACTGTTCCTGCAGAAGCAGACTATTTCGATATTACTGGCTCAGAAAGTACAAGCTCAAATGGCTCATTTTTTAAAAATTTTACAGGAAATTATGTATGGGTTAGAGCTGTTGTAACATATACAGACGGAACAGTACAAAGTATACTATTAAATCATTAAGGACGGAATTATGGAAAATTTTATTAGTGTTTCAATACCAAGCAGAAGAGCAAAAAAATCAGTTTTAGAAAAAATGATTGCATCAGCTGGTATTCACTTAAACGAAGGCGAACCAAACTACGGTGTGTTTCAAGGAGAAGATAAAAATATTATTCTTAAACTTGAACTGCCACAAGAACTGAATAGCAAAGATTCAGATATTGTTGCACACAACTTATCTGAAAATTTATTTGATTTAGGTTATGACGATTTTGATATAGAGATTAGTTCTGATCCGTCCGACGAAACTACTCTAGAAAATACTGACTGGCACACAATTGATGAAGCACCTATACAGATTGTACAAATTGGTCCAAACGGAGAATATGTCAACTTTAACATAGACAAAAGTTTACCTTCTATAGAGGTCAAAGGCCCAACAGGAAAACCAAGAAGAATTCATGGCACTCCTGCTCAACTTGCTAAAGCACAAGCTGATCTAAAGAAAAAAGGCTCACAAATTACAAAGCCAATTAAAGCACAAGGCGGTGTACAAGGTGCAACGTTTAACAAAGACGGAAGTATAAACACCGGTGAACCTAAAGATAAAGAAGTAACAAAAAAACAACCAGGATCAGGTCCTGCACCAGGTAGCGAAGAAGCACTAATGGCTATTGTAAATCAATATGCAAAACCTGGAATGACACTAGCTGATGTTGACTCAATGGAAAGAGCCGCAGTTGCTAGTGAAGTACAATCAGCACCTGATGATGCAAATATTTTTAGCAAAGCATTCAAAGGGTTTATGCGGTTTGCAAAAAGCAAAGATTGGCGTGTAAAGTTTGTCCTAGCAAACGCAGCTGAAAAAATGGAATTACCAGGATTATTTAATTCTCGAGGTAGTTTTATATACATGGCTGAACAAAGTACCGACGACGAAAGTGGAAACTTTGATGCAGGAGGTCCATCTTCTGCTGCTGGAACAAGTCTAAAAGATTACATGACTCTTGCTAAAGTAGGACTTTTACCAGCAAGCAAAATAGAAAAAATTCAAAAAGCATTTGCGAATCGACCCGATGATATGAAAACAGTAAATGCTATTGTTGCCGCACAAAAAGCAGCAACAACTAAAGCACCATCAGGTGACTTACCAGGTGACGGCATGACTGATGTTGAAAGACAAGCTAAACAGGGCGTTGATGCTGCGAAAGCAGGAGTAGATTCTCCAGGTGCCGATGCAGGTAAGTTTGATAATCTTTCTCAGAAAGAAGCAAGTCAATTACTATTTGATAAGTTAAAACAACTTAGAGAGTTGATGCGTAACAATCCTGAGCCACGCAGTGGTATTGCAGAAAATAATAAAAAAATATTGATGCGTAGACTACACGGTAATCATATATTTGAAGATGCGGCCGCAGACAAGGCTATTGCAGAGTTAATAGCAGACATTGAATTGCTTATGCCGAAAGTAAGTGATGCTAATCAACGTATTGCGGCAGATGCAGTACGTAAAGCTAGTCCATATGTAAAACGTCACCAAGCTGTTTCAGCTGCAAAACCAGATCTTAAAAAAGCTGATAAAATTAGTAGTGCAGATGATAGAGTTAAAAGACTTAACATACCTGGAAATCCATTAGCTGACTTTGCTAAATCAGGTAAAGGTGGATTAGCTAATGATCCTGATGAACAACTAGCAATTGATGAATTACAGTCATATTTAGGTGTTCCTGTAACAGGAAAATATGACCAAGCAACAAAAGATGCAGTAGCAAAATACCAAAAAGAAAATGGTTTGAAAGTAGACGGCGATGCTGGTCCAAACACTATAGCAAAAATGATGGGTGTAGATCCACAAGATCTTACAGATCCTAACAGAAGTGATGCAAAACAAAAATCCAAAGAAAAGTCAGCAGCTGATCAACGTAAAGCAGATGCTAAGAAAGATTTAAAGAACGGTGTTGCTCCAGAGGAAGAACAAACTTTAGAAAATGCAATTAAGTTTAATTGGAAAAAGAAAAGCTACTATGTAAGTACAACCAAAGTAGAAAAGAATGAAGCAAACAATAATATTGCTTGGGTATTTTATAAAGATGAAGAACTTAAACAAGGACAAAAAGTTGCTACACTAGGAAGTCACTGGGAAGCACAACTAGAAAAAGAATTAGAGAGAAGAGCGGCAGCAGGAAGTAAAAAAGCTAAAGATGCTTTAGAAATTATTAATCCTGAAGGCAAAGATG
>OCZA010000395.1_pt1 | contig 15463 bp, 18 predicted proteins | sample 1539021 | NCBI WGS metagenome assembly OCZA01 (sample SAMEA2619376, study PRJEB22493) | marine metagenome | biome: marine biome (ENVO:00000447); feature: surface water layer (ENVO:00002042); material: "saline water (ENVO:00002010), including plankton (ENVO:xxxxxxxx)" | depth 5 m | reverse complement strand
TTAATTTAACACTTGGGCTAGAACCTATTGGAAGTTGGGAAATTTTAAAAAAAGGACACTTTAATTCAATAGCAAGTTGTTTAAAGTTAGTTAAAAATTATAACCACAGGGTAATAATTGACCTCTATCATAGCTTTGCTGACATTGATTTAGATACTTTTTTAAAAAAATCTCCAAAATTAGGTTTGCTACAATTCTGTAATATAAATTTTGATAAAAATTATAGACCTGTTGGTAGAAAAACTATTAATAACTTAAATAATCAAAATAATTTAAATTTATCTAAATACATCAAATATATTTGTAATAGGAAAGATAATATAAAAATAGAGTTTGAGGTATTTCAGTCAGATATTAATGATGATCCCAAAGATGTAATATTAAATTTAAAAAATGAAATTTTAGATTTATTATAAATTATTTATTCAAAAAATTTAACGCTAGACCTTTTCTTGCCCAAGGAACTTCCAGTAAATTTCCTTCATATGAAGCTGTAATGTATGCTGTTTGTAAATCTTTCGAGCCAAAACAAATATTGGTGATGTAAGGATCTTCAAATTTTATAAATTCAACTAATTCTCCTGATGGTGATATAACCGTAACACCTCCGTTAAAAAGTGTCCCTACGCAAATATTCCCATTATTTTCAACAGCAAGTGAATCAAACCTTTTAATTCCTCCTTCATTATTTAACAAAATGCCTCCGTTAATAGAATGTGGAAAAGGAATTTTTTCAACTTCTCCATCACCTATAATTTTAAAACTGTAAAGTTTACCCCCTTCTGTTTCAGCTACATAAAGGGTTCTTTCATCAGGAGACAATCCTATTCCGTTAGGTGTCATAAAAGGGTGGATAACTTCTTTAATCATTGATCCATCAGCCTTAGCCCAATATATTGCACCCCTATCCATATCTCTATTTCTAACTTTACCAAGGTCTGTGAACCAAAAATTACCATTTTTATCAAAGACTATGTCATTTGGACCATTAAGAGGTATATTATTACAATTGTCATATAAAGTAGAGAACTCACCAGTAATAATATTGACTTTTTGTATTTTTCCACCTGAATAAGATTTACTTTCTAAGATAGGCCTCATGAACTTATTATTAGAAATTTCCCACTCAAACCCACCATTATTACAAACATAACAATATCCATCTGGTCCAATAGCAGCTCCGTTAGGCCCCCCTCCTAAATTTGCAATTACTTCTGTTTCCCCTGATATGTTAATCTTACTTAGAGTACCTCTTGCAATTTCAACTAAAATAATTGATCCATCATTCATAGAAATAGGACCTTCAGGAAATTTTAAACCTTTGGCTTTAACTTTGAACTCTCTAGTAATAATACTCATGACAACTTCCTTTTTTATATTTTAGCATATCTTATTTGAGGAACAGTCCAAAACAACAAAGCACCCAAGAATGTAAATATAGTACATATTAAGAAACCAAAGTTATAACCACCAGTCAAATCAAAAAGAAATCCTGCTAATAAAGCTCCAGTAGCAGCACCTAAGCCTTGACCAAGGTTTGTAGCTCCGTAAATAGATGCTAATCCTTTACCAGCAAATATTTCTGCCATCAAAGTTGTGATTATTGGCCCTCTTGCACCTGCAGATAAACCAAATCCTAATATAAATAGAATTAATAGTATTATAGAAGGAAATAATTGCATTAATGCTAAACTAAAAATAGCAATAAAACTTAGTAAATAACTTACAGTTGCCACAATATGTCTGGGGTACTTATCAGCTGCTAAACCAGTCAACACCATGCCAACAAAATTGAGCATTCCTGCTATACCAAAAGAAAATGCCGCCTGAACTTCACTCAACCCAATGTAAACTAAATACGCAACAACATGTAATGATATTCCAAATATGCCAACAGCTGTAAAACAAAAGATAAAGAAAAAACCCCAAAATGTTTTTTCTTTGACAGCTTTAATTAGTGAAATACCTCCTACTGCTTTTCCATTAAAAGTTTTACGAGGATTATTTTTAGAGCCTTTTGAAATCCTATTCCAAGGAAGAATTGATGCTATTATGAATAAAAAAACAAACACATATGAGATATATTTATAAGATAATTGCCAACCAACATCATCAATTAAAATTTGTGATATTGGAGCCATAATTAAAACGCCTAGCCCCTGACCTGCATAAGCGATTGATAAAGCTGTTCCTAAATTTTTATCAAACCATCTAGAGACTAAGCTCTGTGCAGGAACTACGCCAACCATGGACGCTCCAATACCACCAAAAACTCCTAAAATAATAAAAAATTGCCAAATGGAAGTTAAATTACCTAATAATCCATAAGATGTAGCAAGCAAGCCCAATCCAACCATGTAATTGAACCGTGGACCAAATCTATCAAAAGCCATACCTGATAATAATGACCCAAGTCCCAGACATACCATATATATCGAATATATAGAGGCTACTGATGCCCTATCCCATGAAAAATGGGAACTTAGAGGTAATAAAAAAACACCAAAACTTTCACCTGCACCTCTACTAAGCGAAGTCATTATTAAACAATAAAATAATACTAATAAAGATGAAAAAGATGCTAAAATATAAAAAATATTATTCTTAAGCATATAAAACCTCTAACTTAGACGAACTTTATTTATTTGATGATTAATTATTATTTAGATTTTAAAATTAATATATTATTAAGATATCTAAAATTGAATTAAAAGGAAACAATGTACCAAAAAATAAATAAAGAAGTTGACAATAAAATCCAAGCTATAATTGAAGGTGATTATGATGTTTCAATCCTTGGAACCTTAGGCAAGGAAGGTTATCCTTTTCTATCAAAAATTCTACCAATGTATCATAATAATAGAATCTACATTTTAATAAGTGACTTGAGTGAACATACACAAAACATAAAATTGAATGACAAGGTAAGCTTCTATTTCTCAATGAAAGAAATTAATAATACAAAATTAAATAATCCACGTTTAACTGTGAATGGTTCAATTTCTAAACTTCAGTTAAATAAAAGTAATTCACAATATATTGATTTATTAAAAAATTATCAAAAAATAGATAAAGGAAGTAAAATGTGGGGAATGTTTTCTGATTTTAATTTTTATTTCTTCACACCCTCTAGAGCACTCTTCATAGAAGGCTTTGGAAAAGCATATCAAAAAAATTACCGAACAAAGTAATAATTAAAATGAAAAATAAATTAATAAATACATTTGTAGAAAGCAGACTGCAACAAGTATTAATAAATGATCTAGATTCATATCAAGTCAAGGATTCAAATGAAGCATATAATTTGCAAGAAATTGTAAATGAAAAACTCAGTTTGTCTGGGTTAGGAGAAGTTATAGGCTATAAAATTGGTTGTACCAATAAAAGTATTCAAAAAGAACTTGGAGTTAACCACCCTATATTTGGCCCTATTTTTAAAAATAAAATTATTAATAGTAACAAAACAATTTATATAAAAGAATTTACAAAAGTAGGAGTTGAATGTGAAATTTACATTAAAATTTCTAAAGAGGTTAATGAAAATACAAATTACAATATAAATAATATAAGAAACTTTATTGCTAATTATGGAGTATCTTTAGAGTTAGTAGAAAATAGATTTTTTGATATTAAAAAAAATAAAATTGAACACATAATAATTGACGGGAGTTTAGGAAATTCAATTATTTTAGGAAAAGAAATTAGTAATAATTCCATTAATTTTTCAAAATTAATTGGAAAATTATTGATAAATAAAAAAGAAGTTTATTCAAATTCTGCTTCTACAATCCTTGGAGACCCCTTAAATGCACTATTATGGTATTTTGATCAGAAATTAAGTTTAAATAAGTTTATTAAAAAAAATGAAATAATTAGTCTTGGGAGTATTACACCTCTTTTATGGATAGATTATCCATGTAATGTAGAAGCTGTAATAGATGGCTTAGGCAAATGTTCAATAAATTTTGTTGATTAAATAGATTATAAATAATGAAAAAACTCTTTTACAAAATTACAAAAAAATATTGGAATATATTAAGTTACGAACATGCTAAAAAAAATAATTTTACTGTTCAAAATGGTGTTTTTAAAAATTTAAAGATTAATAAAAATATTTCATGGGGCCGCGGAGATATAGCCTCTAAAATTTATGGATTTTACGAAAATAAAATCCAAAAAAAATTAAAAGAATTAAAAAAGCCAATTTTAATTGATATAGGTGCAGCTGATGGTTTTTTTGCTATTGGATGTTTACATTCAAAATTATCAAAATACTGCTATGCCTTTGAACAAAACGAAACAAGTAGGTTAGCACTACACAAAACTGCTGAACTGAATAATGTTGCAAATCAGATTTCAATAATGGGTAAAGTAGACAATCAAGTTTTTTTATCATCATTACCAGATGATTTAGATTTATCTATGGCTGTCATATTATGTGATATTGAGGGTGAAGAATATAATTTTTTTTCAGAAACTATTCTTAAAAAATTACAAAAATGTAATTTAATTATTGAGATTCATACTGAAGAGACAAATTCTAAAGAGGCTGATTTAATAAAATCCGCTAAAAAATATTTTAATGTCAATATAATTTTAGATAATAACAAAGATATGTCTACTGTAAGTAAACTGCATAATTTAAATGATATTGATAGAAATCTTATATCCTGTGAAGGAAGAAGTTATATAGGTAAATGGTTGCACTTAATTCCAAAATAAATCAAGTAAACATTATAAAAAGACCTAGTAAAAAAACAGCCATTCTTAGAAATGGGTTATAATTCCCTATTATAGAAAAAGACAGCATTATTAAGCTAAGAGCTATTTTAATAAAAGCTAATAAAGATAAAAAAAACGTCGAGTTTAAATCAAGAATAGATTTATTTGCTATCATTGCTAATGGAATAAAGTAAAGACCAATACCAAGAGACATTGACGTAATCGACACTTTTAACCAATTTTCGTTAACCATTCCAGCAGCAATAAATACTGTTCCACATACAGGTGGTGTTATTGTAGATAACAATGCAAACCAAAAAACAAATAAATGTACTTGAAGTAATTCTAAACCCATATCAACTAAAGCAGGACCCGCTACTGAAACACAAATTACATATGCAGCTGTAGTGGGAACTTCCATTCCAAGAATTAAACAAGCCAAGCCAGTTAAGAGTAAGGCAGGCCAAATATTATTATCAGAAATAGAAATTATTAGTGATGTAAGTTTTACTCCCAATCCAGTAATTGATAAAACACCAATGATAAGGGAAGCGCATAAAATAATAGAACCAATTAGAGAAATTTGCTTTCCTGAAGAAGTACAAGCACTAAAAAATCTATTTAATCCCAACTTAAAATTAAAACCATTATCTAGATTAAAGAAAAGAAGTAAAAAAGAAGCTAAAATAGCAACTGAAGCTGCATATTGAGGAGTAAAGCCTATAAACATAAAAATTAATAATATAGAAAAAGGAATAAGGAAAAAAAATGAAGTAATTAATACAATTGATTTTCTAGGCAAATATTTTTGATCTATAGGCTTCAGGTCATATTTTTTAGCATAAAAATCAATACCAACCCAAACAGCAAAAAAAAATAAAATAGCTGGAAGTAACGCTGCTAATATAATTTGATTATATGGTATTCCAGTTAACTCCACCATCACAAATGCACCTGCGCCCATCAATGGAGGCATAATTTGTCCACCTGACGATGCAACAGCTTCAACAGATGCAGCTAGTCTTTTAGGATATTTTAACTTTGTCATTGCAGGTAAAGTAACCATTCCAGTTGAAGCAACATTTGCCGATGCAGAGCCTGATATTGAACCAAAAAGCGCTGAAGATATAACAGAAACTTTAGCCGCTCCACCCTTTAGTCTACCGGCAAATGCTGTTGCTATATTCATGAAACCAGATCCAGCTTCACCAGAATTTAAGAAAGATCCAAAAATTACAAATATAGAAACTATAGATACCGAGACACCTGTTAAAGGTCCCCATATTCCCCCTTCAGCAATAGTCAAAGTTCCAAAAAAACTATTTAGTGGTATTCCAGGATGACCGAATTCCCCTGGGATAAAATTTCCAAAAATTCCATACAATATAGCAGTTAGACTTACTAAAGGTAGAGGCCAACCAACTGAACGTCTTGCCATTTCTAATACTATTAATATTAAAATTATAGATATTGAAAATTGAAAACCACCCTCTAAAAAGCCATATTGGTCCATTAAACTTTCATGACTGAAAGATATCCAAAGACAACTAAAAATACCTAAAAAGACAATAAATGAGCTTATTAAGTTATTAGAAAAATTTTTATCATACAAAAATATCCAAGGTAAAATTAAGGCCATGTGAATAGGCCTGGATATCAAATTTGGGACTAAACCCGAAAAAATCAGATAAATGTGGAAAGCAATTGAAACAAATCCAAAAACAATCCACATTTTTTTTGTTGAAGACATTAAAAATTAATGATGATCAGCCAGTTTTGCTCCAATCTCTTTATATAACTTTATTGCTCCTGGATGAATTTTAGTAGATATATTAGAAAGCATCCCTGGTGTAACTCCATTCCACCATTTTGCTGCTTCACCTAATTTACCTTTATTATCCCAATAAGCTTTGGTTAGGTTGTATGCTACTTCATCACTCATATCAGTAGTTGTATATGCAACAACTGGAAGTGATGTTGTAGAAATATCTGATTTTTGGCCAGCGTAAGTACCTGCAGGTATTATTAATTTAGTTCTCTTTGAGGATTTTATTTGATCATTATTAAGTGATATAACATTTACACCCATTGACGCTGCTGCTTCAATAACATTAGGTGCTGGATAAGATCCAGCAGTTACAAAACCATCAATTTGACCATTTTTTAGAGCAGGAACAGCATTTGAAAGCTCAACCTGGGCTAGTTTAACTTTACCTTCTAAACCAAATTTTTTTATGTATTTAGCACCTTCTTTTGCACCAAAAGAACCTTTACCTAAAAGTATAGTTTTGCCTTCCATGTCTTTGAAACTTGTTACACCTGATTTCTTTGACATTACAAAATGCATAGTCAGAGAAGGTATTGGGAATAATGCCCTAATATTTTTATATTTTGGATTCCCTTTACCTTTAAACATAGCTTTTTCTGCAATTGCAAGCTTTACAAGCACAGGTGGTGTTGTGAATACATAGTTACCCTTTCTACCAGCTACCTCTTTAACATTTTGAACAGAGCCTTGGCTTTCTTCAATTGTTAAAATCATATCTCCATTAGTAGATTTTTTTATAGTATCGGCTATTTGAACAGCCATCTGGTAATAAGAAGATGTAGACTTTGCTGATTTATAAGTAATTCTAGTTTCTGCAATAGATTGACTTACACCAAAAAAAGATAGAAATGATATAAAGATTATATTTTTCATTTTCATTGCATTCCTCCCAAACGTTGAATTTGAAAAAGTATTATATTAAAATAATAATTAATAAGATTATTACATTAAAAGTTTAATAAATTGGACAATTTTTTTAAAAAATTTAATTCATCTTTAATCATGATTGAAGAAAAAATTAACTTTTTGTTTATGTTAATTGAAATTGTATTTGGATTAATAGCTATATTATTAATAATATGGGTGTATGGATTTGTTAGAAGAAATTTAGGTTTAGACAAGCAAACAAAAGAAATTAAAAAAATAAGGGAAATTCTAGAACAAAATTTAAAAAAATGAATTAAAAAGGAAACCTAGTATTATTAGAATTTTTTCTATATATCTTAAAATCTTTGCCCTTAGCAACTGGTATACAAGTAAATTGAGGAGATGTTAAGCCAACATCTCTCATTTCAGTAGCGGCATTTTGTGACTCTGAAAAACATTTAGCAGCACTTTTATATCTTAAGCCACTATCAATAACATCGCCACCTAAGACCCAAATTAATAAAAATTCCATTTAAATGCCAAATATATATGGGTTTATAATAAAGGTTAGGACAAATACTTGCCCTAACCCAAAAAATACTTAAGCCGATTTTAAAGCAATTTGCCTTGGTTTTCTCTCTTCTGGAATTTCTCTTAAGAGGGAGATTTTCAGTAAACCATTTGATAACTTTGCATCTTTAACATCAACATATTGTTCTAATCGAAACTTTTGTTCAAAAGATCTTTTTGCAATGCCTTTATATATATATTGAACATTGTCGTCTTGAACTTCTGAACCACCATTACCTTTAATAGTAAGAACACCGTCATGAACATCTATAGAAATATCTTTTTTATTGAAACCAGATAAAGCTAACGTTATTTCATATTCATCTTCAGAAATTCTTAAAATATCATGGGCAGGAAATGAATTTTGTTTTTGTGTTGAAATTGTCTCTAGTTCATTAAAAAGGTTATCAAAACCTACAAAAGAACGTAATGCGAGTGTTGGTAATATAGTCATTTTTAGCTCCTTATAAAGCGAGTTAATAAACATTCCATTATGGCAATGTTAGTTTTTAATTATGTGATCCATTATGGCATCACCTTATTTATTTAGTTGTTGAAAAACTGATTTTCAAGACCTAGTATTCAAAATATTATCAAGGAGGATTTTTTGAAGATTGACAAATGTCTGGATACATTAATCGTGGGTGCAGGTTTTGCTGGCATGTATATTTTACATAAACAAATGTCAGAAGGATTTAAAGTTGAAATATTTGAACAAGCTGATGATGTTGGTGGAACTTGGTATTGGAATAAATATCCTGGGGCTAGATGCGATATTGAAAGTATGGATTACTCTTATTCTTTTTCTGAAGATCTACAACAAGAATGGAATTGGAAAGAAAAATATGGAACACAACCTGAGTTACTTGAGTATGCAAAATTTGTATGTAAAAAATTTGGTTTAAGAAAAAATATTAATTTTAATACTAAAATTATTAAATCAAAGTTTTCAAAAGAAAAACAAAAATGGATTGTGACTACAGATAAACAAAAAGTTATTGAATGTGAGCACTTAATTTTAGCTACTGGAAATTTATCGACGCCAAATACTCCAAAAATCCCAGGATTAAATAACTTTAAAGGGAATATATATCATACGGGAGCATGGCCTACAGAAATGCCTGATTTTAAGGGTAGGAAAGTTGGAGTAATAGGTACAGGTTCTTCAGCTGTTCAATCTATTCCAATAATTTCTAATACTGCTGAAAAATTAATAGTGTTTCAAAGGACACCTAATTTTAGTTTACCTGCTAGACATAGAGATCTTCCTAAAGATAAAAGAGAGGAATATAAAAAGAACTATAAAAAATATCGTCAACTAGCTAAAAATTCATCTTTCGGAATTGCAAAATATCAACCCCCTACACAATCAACTTTTGAAGTAAGCGACGAAGAAAGAAATGTGATTTATGAAAAAGCTTGGCAAGAAGGCGGACAAGCAATGTTATTTGCATTTACAGATTTACTTATTGATGAAAAAGCAAACGAAACTGCAGCTGAATTTGTGAGAAATAAAATAAGAAAAATTGTTAGTGATAAAGAAACAGCTGAAAAACTATGCCCCAAAAATCATCCAATTGGGACTAAAAGACTTTGTTTAGATAGTAACTATTTTGAAACATATAATAAAAATAATGTTTCTCTAATAGATATTTCTAATGATCCAATTGAAAAAATTACAGAAAAAGGATTGTTTACTAATAATATTGAATATTCTTTTGATGATTTAGTATTTGCTACAGGTTTTGATGCAATGACAGGTGCAGTAAATGCTATTGAAATTTTAAATGATGAAGATGTAAGTTTAAAATCTAAATGGTCTGATGGTCCCAAAACATATTTAGGTATGATGGTATCCAATTTTCCAAATTTGTTTATGATAACTGGGCCTCAAAGTCCAGGTGTAAAAAGTCAAATGATTTTATCAATTGAACAACATGTCGACTTTATTCATAATTTAATAATTCACAAAAAAGATAATAAATACAAAAAAGTAAATGCAAATTCTGTAAATCAAGATAAATGGGTTAATCATAATAATGAAGTTGCTAATGCAACTTTATACCCATTAGCTCATTCTTGGTATAATGGTGATAATATTGTTGGTAAAAGTAAAGGATTTATGCCGTATGTTGGAGGCGTTGCCAATTATAAAAAAATATGTGACGAAAAAGTCAGCAATAACTATGAAGGGTTTGAATTCTCTTAAAAAACAACTTAATAGGAGTTTGTAATGGAAATTTCAAAAGTTGAAGTTGATACTTATCAAATCCCCTTACCAGAACCAGTTGAAGCTTTTGCAGCGGGAGTGATGAAAGCATTTGATTTGGTTATTTGTAAAGTGACTAATGATAATAACGAACAAGGTGTTGGTTACATTACTGTTCATGAAAATCAAGGTTTGGCAATTGCTTCAATTATTAAAAATAGTTTTATTCCTATTATTTTAAAAAAAGATCCAAGATTAATTGAATTACTCTGGAAAAATATGTGGAAAGCAACTCATTATGCAGGTAGAGGTGCACCTGTAAGTTTTGCAATAGCCGCTGTAGATGTTGCATTATGGGATCTAAAGGGAAAATGCCTGAAAGAACCCTTATGGAGATTGCTGGGCGGACATGATAAAAAAGTACTAGCTTATGCTGGAAATATTGACCTTAATTTTTCTATAGAAAAATTACTAGATGGAGCTACGAAATCTCTAGAAAAAGGATTTAGGTCTATTAAAATGAGATTAGGGAAAGAGTTTTTAATTGATGATTTAAAAAGAATAGAAGCAATGCGAAATCACTTGGCAGATAATATTATGCTAATGGCTGATGCAAATGAAGCATGGAGAATAGATCAGGCTGTTATTGCATTTAAAGAAATTGAAAAATTTAATTTAGTATGGCTTGAAGAACCAATAAAGCCTGACGATTTCAAAGGGTACTCGTATTTACGTTCTTTAGGTAAAATACCTATAGCTGCTGGAGAAAATCTTCACAATCTTGCGGAATTTAATCAACTTATTGATGTTAATGGTGTTGATTTTTTGGAACCTGATTTAACTACTTGTGGAGGAATAACTCCTTTTATGAAGGTAGCAAAGTTAGCTGAAATTAATAATTTACCTGTTTGTTCTCATGGTGTCCATGAATTGCATGTTCATTTATTAGCTTCATGTCCAAATGCATCATACCTTGAATTTCATGCTTGGAGAATAGATGAATTTATTGATTCTCCATTAAAGGTTTTAAATGGATATACAGAGGCACCAGATTTACCTGGACATGGGATAAATTTTGATTTTGAAAAAGTTGAGAAATATAATGTTGGATAATTTATAAAAATTAATATTCTTTAAATTTTTAATATTTAGAAAGTTATTTAATGAATGAAATAAATAAAATTAGAGATATTGGGGCCTCTATGTTGTCCGATGCAAATAAATCTGACTTGCAAGATTTTGGTTCTTTTTATTTATCAAGGTTCTTAGGTTTCAAAGTTTCCTATGAAGATAATAAATGTTTAGTTAACTTTGAAGCTAAACCACCGATGTTTAATCCCCAAGGAACTCTTCACGGGGGAATAATAGCAACTGCTATGGATGTATCTATGGGACACTTGCTCTATAATACGACAGGTGCAGGTGCAACTTTGGAAATGAATATTAAATACCTACTTCCAATAAAGGAGGGAAATGTTTTATGCGAAGGAAGCTTTCTTAAGCCAGGAAAAACAATTAGTTTTCTACAATCACATTTGCATAGAACTGATGGAAAACTTGCTGCATATGCTAGTGCAACTTGGATACCTTTTAAAAAATAATAACTAGCTTTTTAATTTTTTCATTTCACAATATTCTTCAGCAGTCATTTTAAAATATTCTATATTTTCATAATCTAATTTAACAGGCTCAGGATCAACTATATCAATATCAATTCCTCGAGAAATGGCTGATCTTAGTGCTATAGACGTAATATTTACACTAAATGAAGTTCCTATAAAAATCATTTTATTAGCTACTTTCATCCATTGTTCTGCTTCTGAAATACGGTATAAGTCTGTATAAATTTCGTCGAATAGCAACACATAAGGTTTTAGCGAAATACCATTTTCTGGGCTGAATGTATTGCCAATTTTTCTAATTTTAAATTTCTCTAATAATTTTTCTTTTAAAACCTCATCAGTTGGATTTGATGTTATATCAATTTCATCCCATTCAGCATCAAAAGGTGATTGTTTGTCCATTTCATTTCTGTAATAAACAACTTTATCTAGTCTGCCATGGATAGATATATAATCAGTATTACCTGCTCTTCCATCTAAGCCGTCTATATTTTGAGTTATTAACTTTTTGTCAGCAAGCCAATAATGTGCTGAATTTGGTTTTACTGTTCTGTAAGATGCAAATCTTTTGAAATACCATAATAGAAAATCTGCAGGATTATTTTCGTACATCCATCTTGTTGCCATTTCCTGAGGTGTATAATTTTCACTTCCAACTGTCCAAAAACCATCATTGCCCCTAAATGTTGGTATTCCGCTACTTGCACTTACGCCAGCTCCAGTGATAAATAATTCTTCATTCATAATGATCTCACTAGTAATTAATTTAAAATAAAACAAATTTATTTGATTTAATTAATAATTACTAAATAATAAAGTTATTGTTTTAACAATTTAAATCAGGAGTTTCAAATAAATGAGTAAAATTGATATAGCGTATATTCCGGTTGTTGGAAGAGGACTTCAAATTGAGATTATTTGTGCCTTACATGGAATTGAAACAAACATGATGATGAGTAAGCCGATGGGAGAAGATTTTGATAAAAACACAGAAGCTCCTTTTGGAACTATTCCATGGTTAAAAGATCCATCAAACGGAATTGAACTAAATGATTCCTTAGCTATTGTTCAATATTTAATTACCAAATATCCAGGCCCCCTTACACCAAAATCAACGGAAAATGCCGCTCTAGCAGCTATGTATTGGTCTTGGGCTCAGGATTATTACTCTTTTGTATTATCACCATTTCATGACATTATTACCGGACATAATGAACCCTTTTGGAGAAATTTGAGACTTACAGATACACTTGCTGAGGGTGGAAAAGAACTTGGAGTATCTAATCTAACAAAATTACATCATTCAAGACTTCAATATTTAGAAAATCATATTAAAAGTAAAAACATAGGCCCTTTTATTACTGGTGAAAATTGTTCTTACGCAGATATTTTTATCTATACTTGTATTAGAACCGTCCAGGAGACAGCTGGATTTGCTGTATTAAGAGATTCATGTCAAGAAAAACCTTTTAAAGAATGTCCTAACATATTAAAGATATGTGACGAAGTAGAAAAAGATCCCAAAGTTGTTAAGGCCGTAGGCTCTAAATTTAAGGATTGCCCAATATAAAATACTTTATTTTGGCCAAAATTGAATAATTATTTGTTAATTTTTAGTGCTTGTGAAAGATTCTGCGCACATCATAGTGACTGTACTAGTTTCTAACATTGCACCAGCATCTGCTCTAATTTTAGAGAGTTCTTCATCACTAGCAAAACTTTTTAATGCTTCAGGTGAGTCAAAGTCCATAATAACAGTTAATTTATTATCATTATCTTTTTCAGTACCTGCGAAAACTAACCTACCGCCATGAGCATTTAATTTATGTTCATTTTTAACAAACATTTCTTTCCAAGGTCCAAAACCCCTAGCTAAATCTATACCCATTTTAACAATCATTTTAATCTCCTATCTAATTAATTCCATAAATTCAGATCTTACATTTTCATCAGTTTTAAACACACCTAGCATACGCTTTGTAACTGTACTCGACTCAGGTTTATGAACCCCTCTAGTAGTCATGCACTGATGAGACGCGTCAATAAGTACAGCAACACCCAGGGGATCTAGTACTCTTTGAATGGTTTCTGCAATCTGAGCAGTTAAGGTTTCTTGTATTTGAAGTCGTTTCGCATATACATCAACCAATCTAGCTAACTTACTAATTCCAACTACTTTTTTATTAGGCATATATGCAACGTGAGCAATGCCTAGTATTGGAACAATATGATGTTCACAATGAGATTCTAGTCTAATATTTTTTATAATAACCATCTCATCATAACCCTCTACCTCTTCAAATGTTTTAGATAGGATCTCGTCTGGGTTCATTTTGTAACCATCAAAAAACTCTTTATAAGCGTCTACAACACGTTTTGGAGTTTCTATCAATCCTTCACGATTAGGATTATCTCCAGCCCATGCAATAAGAGTTTTTACGGCTTGCATAGCCTCTTCTCTAGACGGATCAGGATTAAATTTGATAATATTTTCATTATTTATATTTTTAGTCATTGTTGCTCTTTTCTAGACAATTACGTTACGTTATAACATAACATACTATTTATATTCAGAATTACAATGTGTTAACTTTAATAATGTCTCAATTTCCTACTAATATTCCCGTATCAGTAATAACTGGATTTTTAGGGAGCGGTAAAACAACTCTTTTGTCTGCTCTTTTAAAACAAGAGGTTATGACAAATACTGCTGTAATTATTAATGAATTTGGAGAAGTTGGCATAGATCATAATTTAATAGAGACTACTGACGAAAACATAGTAGAACTTCAAAATGGCTGTATATGCTGTACTATCCAGGAAGATCTAAAATCAACTCTTCTTGATTTAATAAAGAAATTAAAAAGAAAGACCATTCCTTATTTCGATAGAGTTGTCATAGAAACTACCGGTTTAGCAGATCCTGTTCCTATCATACATACTCTTATGACATCTCTAGATTTACACAGAATTTATTCTATTGACGGTATCATTACATTAGTTGATGCTGTAAACGCTGAAAATACATATAATAATCACAAAGAAGCAATCAAACAAACAGCCTTAGCTGATAAGATTATTTTAAGCAAAACTGATCTTTCAGAAAGCTCTAATACTAATTCAATTAAAAATAGAATTAAGAAAATTAATCCTAAAGCAAATATAATTGAGAGCAACAAAAAAAATCTGCCTTTGACCGAACTAATAGGATTAAATGATTACGATCCACTAAATAATTCATGGGATTCTCGAAAGTGGTTAGCAATTGAAAAATACAATGAAACCACCAACAAAAATACCCATCATAATCATAATCACGAACACGAGCATCATGATATAAATCGTCATGGTGATAACATCGAAAGTTTTTCATTAGTCACTAATCAGCAGATAAGTATGACAACTTTGAATTTTTTTATTGAATTACTGTCAAGTCAAATGGGTTCTAAATTGTTAAGATTAAAAGGCATACTAAATATAAAAGGTAAAGACGGGCCTGCAATTATTCATGGTGTTCAACATATTTTTCATCCTGTGGAATGGCTTAAAGAATGGCCTGACGAAGATAAAAGTACCCGAATGGTATTCATTACTCGTGATATTAAAAAATCTGTCATTGAAGAGTTTTTTAAAATTATTGGTTAA
>OCZA010000394.1_pt1 | contig 15467 bp, 14 predicted proteins | sample 1539021 | NCBI WGS metagenome assembly OCZA01 (sample SAMEA2619376, study PRJEB22493) | marine metagenome | biome: marine biome (ENVO:00000447); feature: surface water layer (ENVO:00002042); material: "saline water (ENVO:00002010), including plankton (ENVO:xxxxxxxx)" | depth 5 m | reverse complement strand
TTAGAGCAAATAAAAGAGCGATTACGAATGATGCACCAAGTACACCTGAAATTGGCAAAACAAAGACACCTAAGGAAGATTCAGCAATAAAAGCAGGTGTAATAACAATTGCGATTGAGGCGCCAAGTGCAGCACCGGCAGACACGCCAATTAAACCAGGATCTGCAAGCGGGTTTCTAAATAATCCCTGGAGTACCGAGCCAGACATGCCAAGACTTGCTCCTACAAGGCATGATAAGAGTACGCGAGGTAGTCGTATTTCAGTTATAACTATTTGCTGAATGTTTTGCCCTGAGCCTGCAAATAGCTCTGTAAAAGAGATTTGATAACTGCCATTCGCAATTGCGAGTAGAAAAGCTATAAGACAAAAGATTGAGATAAAAAACAATATCGATATTTGCTTTTTTGTTCCAAATCTTGTGGTCCCTTGTTGAGATTTTAAAATTTTAACCATTAAATTATTAATCGCATTTCAAGGATTTTAAACCGGTTTGTAATCTTTTGAGATGATCCTGTAAATCGGTTCCCTTCTTTTGAGCGACGCCAATTGTTAATGTATCGATAATAGTTAATTGAGCAATACGAGATGATAATGGCGTATGAATTTGAAATTCTTCCTCAGCATCGATCTCTAAGGGAATGTCAGATTGTTTGGCTACGGGTGATGAACTTGGAGCGATACCAATGACCGTACCGCCTCTCTTTTTAACAAGGTTAATCGAATCCAACAAGGCTTGAGTTTTACCTGACTGTGAAATCGCGATTACTACATCTTCACTATTTAATGACGATGCAGACATGTTTTGTAAATGCGGATCTGAGTAACAAACAGAGTTGATTCGTAACCTAAAAAATTTATGTTGTGCATCTGCGGCAACTGAGGCAGATGCACCGAATCCATAAAATTCTACCCTGCGCGCTTGATTGAGTTTTGTTATTGCTAGCTCAATATTTTTAAGATTTAACGAATCACGTACTTTTAGTAATGAATCAACTGTAGAGTCAAAAACCTTTTGACTGAGCTCCTTTGTAGAGTCAGAGTCTTTGACCGCTATCTGTCCAAAACTTGGACTAGATGCGAGCTGCTGTGCTAATGACAACTTAAAGTCTTGAAAGCCTTTGCAGCCAATCGCTCTACAGAATCTTACTACTGTTGGTTCGCTGACTTGGGCGTCTTCTGCAATGTCTACGATTCGTTTTTCTACCATGGCAAAAGGATCATCAAGAACTAAGTTGGCGACCTTGACTTCAGATTTTCGCATCTCTGGTATTTTGTCACTTATTAATTGAGTTATTTGTGCAGGCTTCAAATCGCTTTCCTTTTTTGTAAAAAATTTACAAGAAACAATAGCAAAAAGCCAGTTTTGTAGTAAATTATTTTTTTAATTATATGTTTGTTGTTTGAATATTGATGCCGGTTTTTTCTTTAAACTGGTAGAATGCATCCTATGGATGTAACTTCAATTTTATCAAATTTAAACGAAACTCAAGAGCAAGCAGTTACAAGTGACCAACAACATTTATTGGTCCTAGCAGGTGCGGGTAGTGGAAAAACAAGAGTACTTGTTCACAGAATTGCGTGGAAAGTTCAGGTTGAAAATATTTCTCCGTTCGCGATTTTAGCGGTTACTTTCACAAATAAGGCTGCAGGTGAAATGAGAGACAGAATCGAGGGTCTCTTATCAATGTCATTAAGGGGAATGTGGGTAGGTACTTTTCATGGTCTGGCTCATAGACTATTAAAGATGCACTGGTCTGATGCAAACCTTCCCGAGAATTTCCAAATACTCGATAGTGATGATCAGTTGAGACTGATCAAGCGGGTAACAAAAGCTTTAGATCTTGATGATCAGAAATGGCCACCTAGACAGTCGCAGTGGTGGATTAATTCTCAAAAAGATGAGGGTTTGAGATCGAATAATTTTTCAGATGATAATGATCCCTATTTGTCAGTCATGATACGGGTATATCGTGCTTATGAAGAGCTTTGCGACCGGCTCGGTGTAATCGATTTTGCTGAGTTATTATTAAGAGCACTAGAGTTGTGGAGAAATTGCCCCTCTATACTTGAGCATTATCAGAAAAGGTTCAAGCATATATTAGTTGACGAGTTTCAAGATACTAATACAGTTCAATATCAATGGTTAAAAACACTTTCAAGTTCTGCCTCTGCTGTTACGGCAGTGGGTGATGATGATCAATCAATTTATGGCTGGCGTGGAGCGAAGGTAGAAAACATACTAAGTTTCGAGCGAGACTTCCAAAAAACAAAGGTTGTAAAGCTAGAACAAAATTACAGATCGACTTCAAATATACTAAATGCAGCAAATTCTGTAATTAAAAGAAATGCAGGTAGGCTTGGAAAAAACTTGTGGACTGATCTTGGCGAAGGAGAACCAATTTTATTGTATTCCGCTTTCAATGAACATGATGAGGCACGCTATATTGTTGAAAATATAAAGTCATGGTCTGAGCAAGGCAATTCGAGGAAGGATGCAGCGGTTTTGTACAGATCAAACGCACAATCTAGAGTTATTGAATCGGCTTTGTTGCAATTTGATATTCCATATCGCGTCTATGGAGGCCAAAGGTTTTTTGAACGCCTGGAAATAAAGAACGCGCTGGCTTATTTGAGGCTTATTTTTAATTGTCATGATGATGTTGCGTTTGAACGAGTGGTGAACATGCCTCCACGAGGTGTAGGCGAGAGAACTGTGGATTCTATCAGGGAGCATGCGAGGGCAAATTCAATTTCGATGTGGGCATCATCGAAAGCACTGATTTCTGAGCAGCAATTAACTACTAGGTCAGGGAATGCTGTTAGTTTGTTTTTAAATCTTATAAATGAGATGACAAATAGTCTCGAAGCATTACCTCTTCAGGAAATTACTGAAAATGTATTGGAGATGAGTGGCCTGATTGATATGCACCGAAGAGAAAAAGGTGAGCGTGGCCAATCCAGAGTAGAGAACTTAGAAGAATTGATTGGTGCGTGTAAAAACTTTTCAGCTGATCAAAGTGAGTTGCCAGTTTTGCCTCAGTTTCTAGATCAAGTTTCTTTAGACGCTGGTGATAGACAAGCTAATGAGCACCAAGATGCAGTGCAATTGATGACTCTCCATAGTGCGAAAGGTCTTGAATTTCCAATGGTCATTATGGCTGGTATGGAAGAAAACTTATTTCCTCATAAGATGTCACAAAATGAACCGGGTAGGCTGGAGGAAGAGAGACGATTGGCCTATGTTGGAATAACACGCGCAATGCAAAGGCTCTTCTTTACCTGTGCAGAGACGAGAAGTTTATATGGAACTGATCACTTCAATCCAATATCCAGATTTGTAAGAGACGTTCCTGCAGAGTTTCTTAAAGAGGTACGTCTAAAAAACACAGTGGTAAGACCCACTAGCTTTGCTGTAAGCGCGATGAAGAGCGATCACGGAGACCTTACTGGATTTGAACTTGGTCAAAGAGTGAGTCATCATGTTTATGGTGATGGGGTTATTTTGAATTTCGAGGGAAATGGACCTAGAGCTCGAGTGCATGTGAGTTTTGAGCAGGCAGGTACAAAGATACTAATATTATCTTCGGCAAATTTAAAAGCACTGTAAATAAAAATATTTGAGGGAGTTCTCATGAGAACGATTTTCTTAATAATAAGCATTTTTTTAATTTCTGGTTGTAGCGATGTAGACGAACCTAGTGCATCAGCTCCAAGTGCCACTCAAACTGAAAATTATGAGTGGAAGATGGTCACCACGTGGCCTAAAAATTATCCAGGCCTGGGCCTTGGAGCTGAAAATTTTGCTAAAAAAGTTGAGGCAATGTCTGCAGGGCGTTTGAAGATTAAAGTTTTTGGCGCAGGGCAGTTAGTGCCTGCATTTGAGGTATTTGACGCCGTATCTCAAGGAACTGCAGAAATGGGTCATGGGGCGGCGTATTATTGGACTGGAAAATCAAAGGCGGCTGCTTTTTTCACCGCTATTCCATTTGGATTGAATGCTCAAGAAATGAGTAGTTGGATTCACCATGGTGGTGGCCTCGAACTTTGGCGTGAGCTATACGATGAGTTTAACCTTATTCCTTTCTCTGCTGGTAATACTGGTGTTCAAATGACGGGGTGGTTTAACAAAGAGATAAAGTCAATTGAGGATATCAAGGGTCTTAGAATGCGGACCCCCGGTTTGGGTGGTGACGTAATCACTCGAGCTGGAGGTATCGCGGTAACCATCTCTGGAGGCGAATTATATACCGCTATGCAAACTGGGGTGATCGATGCGCTAGAATGGGTAGGGCCATACAATGATTTGGCCTTTGGGTTCCACCAAATCGCGAAGTATTATTATTATCCAGGTTGGTCAGAGCCTGGACCGGCGCTTGAACTTATAATTAATAAGGATGCCTATCAAACTCTTCCTGATGATCTGAAAGCAATAATTGAATCGGCGGCCAGAGCTGTAAATCAAGACGTGCTTGATGAATACACTGCCAGGAATAATGAAGCATTGGTAACTCTTGTTGAGGAACATGGAGTTGAATTGAAAAAATTACCCGATGATGTTGTCAAAGAATTACGACGGATATCGGACGAAATCATCCAGGAGATCGCAGAGGATTCAGAAATTGCTGGACGCATCGCGTCTTCGATTAAAGCCTTCCAAAAACAAGCGGCTGCTTACCATGCTATTTCTGAGGAAGCGTACTATGAAGCCAGGAGTCAATAAATCTTTACTAAGATTAATTTCTCCAAAATGTGGGTGATAAGAGGACTAGAAGAGTAAAAACTTCAAGCCTTCCAAGCAGCATTCCTGAGCATAAAATTGCCTTACTTGCAGTATTTAGATCCGCATAATTTTTAGCGACATCACCTAACCCAGGGCCCAAATTATTGAAAGAGGCAGCTGTAGCAGACCATGCGGTTACGTAATCTAAATCGTTGGCCAGTAGCAAAAGCACCATCGCATAAAAGATAAGGAAATAGACACCAAAAAAGGCCCAAATTCCATCAGTCACACGCTCTGGAATTCTATGTTTTTTTGTTTTTATTGGGAGCAAAGCGTTTGGATGAATGAGCCGATAAATCTCTCTACTAATCTGTTGGCCCATGATGAGAATTCTTCCCATTTTGATTCCACCACCTGTTGATCCAGCGCAAGCTCCAAAAAACGAGAGTGTAATGAGGAAAAATGGCAGAAAGCTTGGCCATAAGTGAAAATCAGTTGCGGTGAAGCCTGTTGTCGTTAAGATTGAAACTAATTGAAAAATTCCTAAGTAAAAGATATCTCCTCCATTTAGAGCTTTTGTGACATAGAGATAATATGTTGTGACTAATACACCGAAAAATATTACCAGTACAAATAGCTTTGCTTCGGGGTCAGAGGTATATGATTTTATATCTTTTGAATGCCAGGCTGTATAGTGGAGTGCAAAATTTAATCCTGAAATAATCATAAACACCGACGCGATTATTAGAATATTGTTATTATTAAAATGTGCCAAGCTATCGTCATATGTTGAAAAACCGCCAATTGATATCGTAGAGAAGCTGTGAGAAATCGCATCAAACCAATCCATTCCAACTGACCAATATGCAAGAGTACACAAAACAGTTAAAAACACGTAAATCTTAAAAAGCGCGTTCGCTGTTTCTGCAATTCGTGGTGTAAGCTTGGTGTCCTTCACAGGCCCAGGCGTTTCAGCTTTGTAGATTTGCATTCCTCCCACGCCAATCATTGGGAGGATAGAGACCGCTATGACCACTATTCCGATACCGCCCAGCCATTGGAGCTGCTGGCGATAATAAAGCACAGACTTAGGAAGGTCTTCTATTTGAGTAAATATGGTTGCTCCCGTTGTAGTCAATCCCGAGATAGATTCAAAAATTGCATCTATAAAAGATAGTTTGGTTTCTTCTAATAATGCGAAAGGTAGAGCGCCGAATGCACTCAAGACCAGCCAAAAAAGCACGGTTACTATGAAGCCATCTCTAATGCGAAGCTCACCATTCATGTTTCTTGATGGGAACCAAAGAATGAAGCCTATGAATATCGTTATCGTGAAAGCGAGAAAAAACATTGGCAATGTATTTTCTTGATATATTGTTGCAAAAATAATTGGAACTAGCATGCTGGCGCTGAATACCATCAACATCATTCCTAGAATTCGTGCTACGAAGGCTAAGTGCATTTTATATTGGATCTCAGAATAGATTGGGTTCAGCTGCGAAAAGTTTTTCAACAGCTTTTGTTTTATTTTTATTGATTACCACAACTATTACATGATCATTATTTTTTATGATTACATCGTGATGGGCTATGATCACTTCACTGTCTCTGACGAGCGCAGCTACGGTTGTTCCAACTGGCATGACCAGGTTTCCAATCTCTTTTCCAACAACTTTTGAATTATTAACATCACCATGAACAATAAACTCTAGCGCCTCAGCGGCGCCTCTTCTAAGGGAGTGGACAACTCCAGTGTCTCCTTTTCTCACATGCGCTAGAACTGAGCTTGTAGTTGCCAATTGAGGTGAGATTGCGACATCAATTTCACCACCCTGCATTAAATTAGCGTAAACGGGATTTGTTATTAGTGTCATCACCTTTTTGGCACCTAATCGTTTTGCGAGTAAAGATGCCATAATGTTTACTTCGTCATCATTTGTAAGCGCGATAAATACATCTGTTTTATCTATGTTTTCGTCAAGGAGTAATTCTTGGTCAGAGGCCGACCCACTCAATACTACGGTATGGTTTAACTGTTCAGACAAAAAAGTTGCTCGTTCTAAATTCACTTCTATTATTTTAATGTTCAGTGAACTTTCCAGCGCAACAGCTAACCGATAACCAATATTTCCGCCCCCTGCTATTATAATACGTTTATAAGGTCTTTCTGCTTTTCTAAGTTCACTCATTACTTTCTTAATATTTTTCTTTGCAGCTATAAAGAATACCTCGTCACCATCCTCGATAATCGTTTCACCCGAAGGAACGATCGCTTTATTTCGACGGTAAATAGCTGCTACTCGGGCGTCAGCTTTTGGGACATGTTCTTTGAGTGTTTTGAGTTTCTGATCTACCAGAGGGCTGTTTTTTGTTGCTCTCATACCGATCATTCGGATTACCCCATCAGCAAAATCAAGTACCTGAAGAGCGCCAGGTTGCTCGACTAACTTTCTAACATAGTCTGTTACAGCCTGCTCTGGTGCAATTAGGACATCAACAGGCATATTGCTGTCAGAAAAAAGCAAATCCTTGTAGTCTTTATTAAAGTAGTTTCTCGCCCGTATTCTTGCTATTTTTTTGGGAGTATCGAAAATAGAATGAGCGACTTGGCAAGCGACTATGTTTATTTCATCACTATTCGTGACTGAGACCAGCATATCAGCATCCTCAATCCCGGCAGCGAGTAAAATGTCTGGATGACAACCAGTGCCCGTTACTGTTCGAATATCATGATGATCTTGAATGAATTGGAGACGAGTCTCATCGAGGTCAATTAGGGTGATATCATGGTATTCCCTGGCTAAGTTTTCTGCCAAGGTTGATCCCACCTGCCCCGCGCCTATAATTATAATTTTCATTTTCTTCGATTGATTATAGCTTAATTAATCTAGCATAGTAGAAACCGTCATGCTCTTTTTCTTCAGGAAAAAGTTGCCGCCCAAATTCTGTTTCAACGCCCCAGGTCTCATTAATATTTAATATACTCGCATCTTTATGAGAAGTCATAAAATCCTTAATCACATTATCATTTTCCTCGGGCAATATGGAGCACGTTGCGTATAAAAAAACACCATTTTGTTTCAGGGTAGGCCAGAGAGCAGATATTAATTGTAATTGTCTAGTAGCTAAATCAGTTATATCAGATGCTTTTCTCAATAACTTTATATCTGGATTTCGTCTGATCACTCCTGTTCCCGAGCAAGGCGCATCTAATAAGATTCTGTCAAATGGTATACTGTTCCACCAAGTATCAACATCACAGATGTCCGCTGCGAGCAAGTTGGGTTCTAAACGCAGCCTCTTCGCATTTTCTTTAACTTTTTCAAGCCTATTCTTGCTGATATCGATTGACAAAAGGGATTTGATATTTGGTTGTTGTTCAAGAATATGACATGTTTTGCCGCCTGGAGCGCAGCATGCATCCAGAACTAACTGCCCACTCTTTATATCTAAGAGGGGAGCTGCAAACTGAGCAGCTTCATCTTGGACGCTTACCGCTCCATCACCAAAATTGGGAACTGTATCAATAGGGATAGGTTCAATGATGCGAATTCCAACGGGGCTATATTTTGTACTAATTGATTTAATAGAGAGCTTATCTAATGTTTTTAGGTAACTTTCTCTATCACCAAATTGGTTATTTGTACGTAATACTAATGGACCTGGGATATTATTATTGCTTATTATTTTCTTTGCCCTTGCCTCCCCCCAAGCGCGCTTAAACTTGATAACTAACCACTCAGGATGACTTTCTTGAATCGTGATATCAGTATTTAAAGATGCTAATATTTTTTTCTCATTTCGCTGAAACTCCCTTAATACAGCATTCACCAAACCTTTCGCCCAACTTCTCTTAATGTCGTCACAAGCCGCTACAGTTTCATTAATAATCGCATGGCTTTGAATTCTCATCCGCATCAATTGATAAATTCCCACCGTTAAGAGGGCATGAATAATAGGTTGTTTTAATGCTAATGACTTGCGCATTAGTTTATTGAGGATCGCCTCAATTTGTATATGCCATCTTGTGCACCCGAAACAAATTTCTTGCAACATTGCCTGATCTTTTATCGCTACTTTTGTTTTGATTTCACTGAGACTCTCAGTTAAGGATTTTCCATTTAGAACATTAGATATAACACGGGCTGAGGAGGCTCTCATTGAGGGGATTGCTTTATTAAATGTTTTAGTTTTCAAAAACACATCCAACAGTGAAAAAAGATTTTCTTGATTTCAAAATTTCTTTGAATGACATTTTTGTTTTTCCAGGCATTTGTATATTGGTTATAAGTAATTTACCGATATTACATTGCACAAGCAGACCCTCGTTATTTGCCGATAATATTTCACCCGGTTTAGCGGTTTCACTCGAACATTCCGTTAGATCTATGGCTTTTGCGACCCACACTTTTAATCGTATATTTTTAAAGTTTGAAAACATTACAGAAGTTGGATTGAATGCTCGAATTCTTCTCTCAAGAGTCATAGCGCTGTCGAACCAGTTTATTTGGCACTCATTTTTATTTATTTTATGTGCGTAACTAACCTCAAATTTGTTTTGACTGGTAGGAGCCAAGTCATTTAGTTTTATTTTAGTTAAAACTTTTAGAAGTAGCGTTGGTCCTAGAGACATCATTTTTGATTCGAGGCTTCCAGCGGAATCGTTAGTATCAATATCACATTCACTAGTAGCTAGTATTGGCCCGGTGTCAAGACCCGCATCCATCTGCATAATAGAAACACCAGACTTCTTGTCTCCCGCCTCGATAGCTCTTTGGATCGGTGCTGCGCCTCTCCACCGTGGCAAGATTGAAGTGTGAACGTTTATGCACCCGTAGCGTGGAATATCTAAAATTGCTTTTGGTATAATTAGCCCATATGCAACTACGATCAAAATTTCGGGGGCCAATTCTTTCAAAAAATTTATTTCATTAGAGTTATTCAATGAATTGGGCTGTCTCACTGCCAGATTATTGTCTAGCGCTACCTTCTTGACTGGACTTGCAAGCTTTTTTCTTCCTCTGCCTGATGGACGATCGGGTTGAGTATAAATACAAACGACTTCATGATGAAAATTTTTCAATAGCGTTTTTAAGTGCTCAGCCGCAAAAGGAGGTGTTCCGGCAAAAATTATTTTCAAATTTCAATCTCTCAGTTTGCTTTATTTTTCTTCATTTTCTTTCGAATTAATTGCCTTTTTAGTGGGGAGAGGTAGTCAACAAACAATTTCCCATTGAGGTGGTCAATTTCATGTTGGATACATGTCGCCATCAAACCTGTGTACTCTGCTTTAAAAATATCACCATTAGCATCAGAAGCAGTGATGATAACGACGGATGGTCTTTCAATATTTTCTTGAACTCCAGGTATTGAGAGACATCCTTCAGTATATGCGGACAGAGTTTCGTCGACTATGGACATTTCTGGATTGATAAATATTTGTGGGTCTGAATAATCTTCAGAGAGGTCTATAACAATTATTCTTGAATGGATATCCACTTGGGTAGCCGCTAAACCTATCCCTCTGGCGTCCTTCATTGTCTCCAACATATCATCTATTGTTAATTTTAGATTTTGATCAAACTTTTTTACAGTCTTTGCCTGTTGCCTGAGATTAGGGTTAGGATACTTGAGAATTTGAAGTATTGACATGATTCTTGGGATTTACCTTAAGCAACAAAGAAACCCCTTCATTATATAGTATGGAAATATACCGATGCCATACCAATCGGGATTGAAAGTTATCTCCAAACAACTTTTTGAGGGCTAAAAACCATGTTAATTTTCTTTGTTGCAGAAGCATATTCTATAAGGTAGTCTCCACTCTTTTGAGAGGTAAATGTTATGTCACAACCGTTTGTATCTGTCTTAATGGGCTCTGACTCAGATCTTCCGATTATGGAGGCGAGTTTTGAGATTTTACGTAAGTTTGAGATTCCCTTTGAAGTAAAGGTTACTTCTGCACACAGGACACCAAAAGCAACACATGATTTTGTAACTGATGCTGATCAGAGAGGTTGTGTAGCTTTTATTTGCGCTGCGGGAATGGCCGCGCATCTGGCTGGCGCAGTCTCGGCGACCACCTTAAAGCCTGTTATTGGAGTGCCTATAAATGGATCTCTGGATGGTTTAGACTCACTTTTATCGACAGTTCAAATGCCAGGTGGGATACCAGTGGCAACAGTTGCAATTGGTAAGGCAGGAGCCAGAAATGCAGCTTATCTTGCAGCGCAGATCATAGGCGTTTCTGATCCAGGAATGCACCAAAAGCTCATAAAAGAGAGGGCTGATAATGCGGCCTCTATCATTGCTAAGGATGCAGCCCTGCAAGAATCTTTAAAAAAGTAAATAGTTTTATATGAGTGATGCTCAGGAGGATTCACTGCTAACCAAAGCAGTAAATATACTCAAAAAAAATGGAGTAATAAGTTATCCGACTGAGGGAGTTTGGGGGCTTGGTTGTGATCCTCTTTCGAGACATGCAGTAAATCGAATTTTGTCGTTAAAAAATAGAGCTGAGGCCAAAGGGCTAATATTAATTGGGTCTCGGCATGATCAATTTGCGAATTTGATTGAGAAATTGAGTGATGAACATCGAGTCAGATTTATGCAAAATCTGTCGCGGCCCACAACATGGATTTTGCCAACTAACAAAGAAATCCCTTGTTGGATAAGTGGAAACCATGAGTCTGTTGCCGTGAGAGTTACAGATCATCCAATTGCTCAAAAACTATGTTCTCATTTTGGACGGCCGATCGTCTCTACCTCATGCAACCCTCAGGGTGTTCAACCAGCAATTAATCAACAACAGGTGATTGATTACTTTGGAGACAAACTCGACTTCATAGTCCCTGGCGATGTCGGGAATCCCGGCAGTGTAAGTGATATTATTGAACTTACTTCGAATAAGGTTATTAGATTAGGTTAAATAGTGGATAAAAAAGCAGTTAAAAATTATTTTATAAGCCTGCAAAACGAGATTTCTACTGCGCTTAAATCAGTGGACAACAAGGAATTTTTCGTGGACAAATGGGACCGACCTGAGGGTGGTGGAGGAGAGAGTCGGATTTTTGCAGATGGAGATCTAATTGAAAAAGGAGGTGTGAATTTTTCGCATGTTCTTGGCGAGACTATGCCTTCTGCCGCCACTGCCAAAAGACCTGAGTTACTTGGCGCATCTTGGGAAGCGATGGGGGTATCCCTCGTAATTCATCCTGAAAATCCTCACGTTCCAACTGCACATATGAACGTCCGATTTTTCTCTGCTAAAAAAGAGAGCTCGGAGACATGGTGGTTTGGTGGAGGATACGATCTAACGCCGTATTACGGATATGTGGATGATTGCAATCATTGGCACAGTACAGCAAAAAAAGTTTGCGATGAATTTTCGGAAGATTTATATAAAAAGCTTAAGAAAAATTGTGACGATTATTTTTTTCTCCCACACAGAGATGAACCGCGTGGAATCGGCGGGATCTTTTTCGATGATTTCGATGAACTTGGATTTGAAAACAGTTTTAAATTCACTCGATCTTTGGGGAGCTCATTTCTTGATGCGTATATGCCAATTGTTAAAAGACGAAAAAATACAGTCTACGGAGATAGTGAGAGAAACTTTCAGTTATACCGAAGAGGTAGGTATGTTGAATTTAATTTATTGTGTGATAGAGGAACTTTGTTTGGACTGCAGAGTATGGGAAGAACGGAGTCCATTCTGATGTCAATGCCACCACTTGTGAAATGGGAATATGACTGGAAACCTTCAGAGGGATCCAAAGAGAAAGACCTTTATGATTTTTATTTAAAGCCTAAAAATTGGGTAGAACAATGAAAAGATTTGCCGTATTCGGTAATCCTATAGAACATAGCTATTCCCCGATAATACATTCATTGTTTGCCGAGCAGTTTGGTTTTGAAATTTGTTATGAAAAATGCTTGATTAATAAGCATGAATTTGTAGCCGAGGTAGAAAAGTTCTTTGACGATGGAGGTATGGGCCTCAATATCACCGTTCCTTTTAAACAAGAGGCTTATCGCTTTTTAAGTAATTTGAGCGAAAGATCATTAGAAGCTGGCTCGGTGAATACGATTAAAAAGGACTATAACGGCAACCTATGTGGCGATAATACTGATGGTTTAGGTTTAAAGGTTGATTTAGTGAAAAATTTAAAGTGGAACATAAGCAATAAAAGGGTGTTAATCATAGGAGCTGGAGGAGCTACACGAGGTATTTTAAGAAGCTTGTTTAGCCTCAATCCAAGCCAAATAGTTATTGCTAATCGAACTCCTGGCAAAGTTTTGTCGTTGCTTTCTCATTTTAAGAGTTTACATAATGTGAGTGGATGTTCTCTGAACAATGTAAATAAAGAGGCTCCGTTTGATATTATTATTAATGCCACTAGTGCAAGTTTGAACAATGAAGCTGTTTTTCTGTCTGATCAGATAATAAGTGAGGATGAGTTTTTTTGTTATGATTTAGCTTATTCGAACTCATTGACACCATTTCTTGATTGGGGTCTTAAGAGAGGGGCTGAGATTTCTGATGGAATCGGTATGCTAGTCGAGCAGGCCGCTGAATCATTCTCTATTTGGTTAGACAAGGCTCCACAGACTGAAAGTGTAATAAAGTATTTAAAAAAGAATTATTGAATTTTCTTTAACCAAAACCTTTAATGTATTTATTCTTTAAGTTCACGTAATTACTTGCAGAGTATTTGAAAAAGGCTCTTTCTTTTTCGGTTATGTTGCGTAGTTTCTTACACGGATTCCCAACATATACATATCCTGCTTCTAATGTTTTGCCAGGGGGCACTAAGGCTCCAGCACCGACAATAGTGTGTTTGTCTACAACCGCCCCATCATTGATGATGGCACCGTTGCCAATTAAAACCTCATTTTTGATGATGCATCCATGTAATATAGCTCCATGGCCAACAATTACATCGTCGCCTAGGTCTAATGGCCATCCGTCCTCATTAAATTCAGACGCATGAGTAATATGAAGAACCGCGTTGTCTTGGATGCATGTTCGATCCCCGATTTTTATTCTATGCATGTCCCCTCTAATGACTGCCCCTGGCCAAACTGAAACATCATCACCTAACCTGACATTTCCTATAACTGTTGCGAGCCTATCGACAAAAACACGTTTGCCAACAATGGGTGTTTGGTTTTCAAATGTGCGAATAGGGTGATCCATTTTGGTTTGCTCCGTATAATACTTGCAGTAACAGTTGAGGCTTTATGAAATTTTCAACAAAAAAAAGATTCATTGCGGGGGTAGTTTGCCCCAAGTGTGGGCTACTAGACAAGCTGGTGACTTATTCGAAAGACAATGTGAATTATAGAGAATGTGTAGTTTGTAGTTTTAAAGACGAGATACGTATATCTTCATTGCCTAATGAGTTAACAACCCGCGTAAACGTCAGTCAGAATCAAAAAGATCATGAAGTTAGTCCGGTGAGATTCGTTGATCCAAAATGATTGAATATCCATTCAGTCATTTACGGTGCAAAATTTGGCAAATGTTAAGTATCACGCGGGATTTAATCGCTTTTTGGCTAGTGATTCGTATAAAGAAATGATATTATATTTAAGTTAATTAGTGGAGCAGGTACTACAGTGTAACTTGCTTTGCAAACTAGCCTGACAAATCTTAGAGATAGCTCAAATGAAAAAGCAAATTTTGCGTCACTACAATGCATTCCTGGCTTTCATCTTTTCCTGCCTGACATCGATAGGCGTGGCGGCTGAAAGCGGCCTTTGGAACCTCAACATGCCGCGCGGAGTTACTGAAGTTAGTAAGTCTGCATATGATGTTCACATGCTGATGATGTATGTTTGCATAGCGATAGGGGTCGTCGTATTTGGATTTATGTTCTATGTTATGTACGCTCATAGAAAATCGCGAGGCGTCAAGGCGGCAAACTTCCATGAAAACTTTACGGTAGAGGTAATATGGACAATAGTGCCAGCGATAATACTTTTGGGTATGGCATTTCCTGCGACTACCTCACTGCTAAAAGTGTACGACACAGAAAATCCTGACATCGACATAAAAGTAACTGGATATCAATGGAAATGGCAGTACGAATACATTGGGGAAGGTATAAAATTCATGAGTGAGCTGCGTACGTCACAAGATGAGCAGTACGGGAGAGCAGCGAAAGGAGAACACTATTTAAGGGAAGTAACGCAGCCATTAGTGATTCCAGCTAATAAGAAAGTTCGATTCCTGATTACTGGTAACGATGTGATCCATAGTTGGTGGGTTCCCGATTTTGCGGTTAAACGAGATGCTATACCAGGATTGTTTACTTCGGCTTGGGCAAAAACAGATCAACCGGGTATTTATGTTGGAGCGTGCACGGAATTATGCGGTAAAGATCATTCAAGAATGCCTGTTGTTGTAGAAGTCAAGGAAGAAGCAGATTATTACGAGTGGCTTGCTGGAAAAAAGGCGGAGGCAGTGCTTTATGAGTCCACAATAGGGAAAAATTGGTCAGACTCTGAACTGATGGCAAAGGGTGAGGAGATCTACGGTATTTCCTGTGCAGGATGTCATCAGGCCCAAGGAGAGGGTATAGCAGGAATATTCCCATCTTTGGTTGGCAGTTCAATTGTAACAGGACCCGTTGAAGATCATATAGGTATTCTTATTAACGGAGTTGCAGGGTCTGCAATGCAGTCGTTCGCAGACCAATTGTCTGAAGTGGACATTGCCGCGGTTATTCACTACAAACGAAA
>OCZA010000393.1_pt1 | contig 15497 bp, 15 predicted proteins | sample 1539021 | NCBI WGS metagenome assembly OCZA01 (sample SAMEA2619376, study PRJEB22493) | marine metagenome | biome: marine biome (ENVO:00000447); feature: surface water layer (ENVO:00002042); material: "saline water (ENVO:00002010), including plankton (ENVO:xxxxxxxx)" | depth 5 m | reverse complement strand
GGTTAAAACGTATTCACTGGTGGTTTGACCAAAAATATATAAAAAATGTAATTTCACCTCAATTTGAAAAATTGGGTGTCGGACCATTAGTTTTGGGAATTAAATATCTCCATGTAAATGGAGAGGGGATCTCTGTTGGAGATTTTGCTACTTTCATCTCTGCTCCAGACTCACATATACACCTAACAACTTGGAATGCAGATAAACACAACGGAAAAATTGAAATAGGTAATTTTTGTTTGTTTAGTCCAGGAGTACGAGTTTCTGCAGCTACTAAGATTAAAATCGGTAATTCTTGTATGTTTGCAAACAGCGCTTATATTTCGGATTCAGATTGGCACGGCATTTATGATCGAGCACTTCCAGTAGGACAATCTAAAGAAGTTGTTTTAGAAGACAATGTTTGGATAGGCGATGGAGCGATCGTAAGTAAAGGAGTGACTATTGGAAAGAATTCAATAGTTGGAGCAAGGACTGTTGTGATCAAGGATGTACCGCCGAATGTAATAGTTGCAGGGAATCCTGCAAAAATAGTTAAAGAACTAGACCCAAGTGAAAAAATAGTCTCTAGAGCTGATATGTTTTCAAGTCCTAAAGAATTAGATGACCTTTATTTAGAGATTGATCGAATTAGTTTAAAAAAGAACACTCTATTTAGATGGATAAAAAGCAAATTTTATCCTAAATCTGATCAATGATTAAAATAGCTGCTGATAAAGAAATTCCATATTTAGATGATTTTTTTTCAAATAAAGATATTTTTAATTTAAAAAAATTAGATTGGGAAGAAATTCATAATAAAGCCTTAAGAGATATGGACATTCTCATCTCTAGATCCGTGACAACTATAAATAAGGAACTCCTTGAAAATACTAATATTAAGATGGTTGGATCTATTACTGCGGGAGAAGATCATATTAATTTTAAAGATATAAAGAATTTGCCAATAATAGTTAAAACAGCCAAAGGAGCAAATGCAAAATCAGTCGTTGAATATACTTTAAGTGCTTTGGGACTATGCCCTGAACGTAAAAAAGAAATCTTTATTATTGGCCAAGGATTTGTGGGAACTAAGCTCAAAGAAATCTTGAAATATTTTGATTATCAAATCACGACTTATGATCCTTACGTGAATATGAAAGACAACAAATATGCTAACTGGGAGCTTGCTTACAAAGATAAAACTAGAAAAAAAGAGCTCTTTAATGTCTCTATAAATGCATCTTATTCAAAAGAAGGAAAATACCCTTCTCATCAAATGGTAAATTATGAGACAAAAATTGGATCTTCGGCTTTGCTTATAAACACATCAAGAGGAGAAGTTATAGATTATTCGAAACTCCATTTTAGACAATGTGTAAATGATGTTTGGAACAATGAGCCCAATCCTAAAGTTACAGACTTCAAGATAAATGGTCCAAATCAGATTTATTCAAGCCCTCATATTGCAGGCAATACTTTTGAGGCAAAATATGAATCGTTAAGTGTCATTTTTAATGATTTAAAAAAATTTTTTTCTAAAGATTTTCCAGAGTTAGAAAATATTACACGACCTGCTTTTAAAAATTTAGAGCAGCTAAATATTACCAACGACATAAGTGAGCTAAATGAATCTTTAAATGGTAATAATATTCCATTTGAGTTTCTTAAACAGTTTGTTGATATTGAAGAAATAGATAGAAGATTTCGAGAAGAGATTCCTCTGAAAAACTCTTTTCAAAAATTTAGAAATCTTTCTATTAGAAAAGGGTTTGGAGAATACGAACTATACGCTGAAAATATGAGTTCGGATCTTAAAGAAATGCTCACAGTGCTTGGTTTTAGGATTCAAGAAGAATAAATCTTTATAATAGAAATATGGAAGACTTAAAAAATAAAATTTCAGACAAAGCTTATTATGTAACCCAGGAGCAAGGCACAGAGCCAGCTTTTACAGGTGAATTATTAGATATTAAAGAAGATGGCATTTTTAAATGTGTTTGTTGTGGCAATCCTTTATTCATCACGAAAACTAAATTTGAGTCTGGTACAGGCTGGCCAAGCTTTTGGGATCCAATAAACGAAAATGCAGTTAAAAATTTAGAAGATAGAAGTCATGGGATGGTAAGAGTCGAAGTGCAATGTGGAAGCTGCAATGCTCACCTTGGACATGTTTTTCCAGATGGTCCCCAACCTACAGGATTGAGATATTGTATGAATTCGGTTGCCATGACTTTTGAACCAGATGAATAAATTCTGGAAATCTTCAGCAGTCTTTTCATTCTTCACGCTAATTTCAAGAATATTTGGATATTTAAGAGATCTTGTTCTAACTTCTTTGCTTGGAGCGAGTTCTGCGCATGATATTTTTGTCGTAATTTTTAGAATTCCTAATGTTTTCAGAAGTTTCTTTGGAGAAGGGGCGCTTACGCAGTCTCTGGTTCCGAGCATATTAGAAGCAAAAGCAAATTTAAATTCATTTTTGAATCAAGTTTTTACTCTTTTATTTATAACATTGATGTTTTTTGTAATTCTTGCAGAAGTTTTTCCGGGTATCTTTATTTCTTTATTTGCACCTGGCTTTTATGAGGACCCTGAAAAATTTAAAGCGGCTTCAGATTTTCTTAGATTAGTCTTTCCTTATATATTGTTAATTTCTTTTACAGCTTTTTTTGGAGCTGTTCAAAATTCTAAAAAAGTCTTTCAAATAGTCGCTGCGACCCCAATAATTTTTAATATAACTTTAATTTCCTTTGCTTTATTATCAAATGAATTTAATTTAGAAATCTTAGGAATCTCTATTTTAATTGCAGGTGTTATTCAACTTATTCTCAATTTTTCTGTAGTTTTTTATTTTAATTACCTGCCTAAATTTGTCACAAGTTTTGATAAAGAAATACTTAAATCTTTTTTTAATAAACTAATTCCAGCTTTTTTTGCCGCCGGTATTTATCAATTAAATGTATTAGTAGATACAGTATTTGCTTCATTCTTAGTTACTGGAAGTCCAACCTGGCTTTATCTTTCTGAAAGACTGATTCAGTTTCCATTAGGTTTATTTGGCGTTGCCTTGGCACTTGTAGCTCTTCCTAATATGACAGAGTTATTCTTAGAAAAAAAAATGTTGGAATTAAGGGAGCAAAGTACAAAAGTTCTTAGAGTCTTATTTCTTTTAGGTTTGGCTTGCGTCTTAGGCGCTTTCTTTTTTGGAGAATTAGCAATTAGATTGCTTTTTTTAAGAGGTGAATTTACTTTTTTTGATGTTGGGATGACTTTTTTGGCATTGCAGGGATATGCTTTTTCTATGCTATTTATTCTGCCGCAAAAATTTTTCAATAGTATTTTTTTTGCTATTTCTAAAACTAATATGGTTGTTGTAACAGGTTTAATTTCTTTAATTTCAAATATTATTTTCAATTATTATTTTATCTATCAATTAGACCTAGGACATTTTGGCTTAGCTTTAGCCACCTCAATAAGCTCTGGAATTATCTTTTTAATAAGCTATGTTTGGTTACGCAATCAAGGAATTTTAAAATTAATTTAATATGTATTTAATTAGAGATATACATAATATTGATTTCTTTAATAAAAAGTTTTCATCTGAACCGCTCATTGCGACTATAGGAAATTTTGATGGACTTCATCTTGGACACAAAGAGATTATAAAAAGAATGAAATCTATTGGAAAAAAAGATAACTTAAAAACTTTGGTTATATTTACTGAGCCTCATGCTAAAGAATTTTTTGCTGAACAAAAAGATTTGCTAGATCAGCCAACTCGGATCTCTCCATGGAGAGATAAATGCAAAAGATTAAAAGATAATAAAGTTGATTATGCTTTTTTCTTAAGATTTGATAAAAAATTGCAAAGAATGTCTCCTGAAGAATTCATCGAAAAGGTTTTATCTAAACTAAATATCAAATATTTGATGATAGGAGATGATTTTAAATTTGGAAAAGAAAGAAGTGGGGATTTTGATTTCTTAGCTAATTGGGGAGAGAACAATGAAATAAAAGTTGATAGAATTCCTACCTATAGTTTTCTCGAAAGAAGAGTAAGTAGTACTTGGATTAGAGAAAGTATCTCTAACGGAGATTTTGATTTAGCCCAAAAGCTATTAGATAGAAGATATACATTTTCAGGTAAAGTAGTATTCGGAAATAGGCTCGGTAGGACTATAGGAATTCCAACAGCAAATATTTGGGTTCCAAAAAGTAATCTCCCAATAAGAGGAGTTTATGCTGTCAAGGCTTTAGTTAAGAATGAAACTTTTAAAGGAATTGCTAATATGGGTGTTAGACCAACCGTTGGAGGTACTTCTCCAGTTTTAGAAATTCATATTTTTGACTTTAATGAGGAGATATACGGAGAGAGAATCGAAGTAGAGTTCTTTAAAAAGATAAGAGACGAACAAAAATTTGATAATTTAGACAAACTTAAAGAACAAATTAATTTAGATATAGTTAAAACAAGGAAATTTTTTTCTTAAGAAATGAAAAAATTAAAAGACACATTAAATTTACCCAAAACAGGGTTCTCAATGAAAGCCAATTTAGCTCAAAAAGAACCCGGCTTACAAAAATATTGGGAAGAAATAGATTTATATTCAAAAATGTTAGAAAAGAATCAAAACAATCCTACATTTATTCTTCATGATGGACCGCCGTATGCAAACGGTCCGATTCATCTTGGGCACGTAGTTAATAAAGTGTTAAAGGATATTATTGTAAAATCGAAATCCTTTTCAGGCTTCAATTCTCCTTATGTGCCCGGATGGGATTGTCATGGATTGCCGATAGAGCTGAATGTTGAAAAAAAATCAGGAAAGGTAAACATAGAAATCTCTCCTGAAGATTTTAGAGCTCAATGCAGAGAGTATGCAAATCAGCAAATTGCAATTCAAAGAAATGATTTTAAAAGACTCGGGGTAATTGCAGATTGGAAAAATCCATACAAAACAATGGATTTTAAATTTGAAGCAAACATCGTGAGATCTCTAGGAAAAATAATTGAATCAGGTCATTTGACAAGGGGCTCTAAACCAGTTTATTGGTGCGAAGAGTGTGGCTCTGCTTTAGCCGAAGCAGAAGTGGAATATGCAGATAAAGAATCCAAAGCAATAGATTTTTTATTTCATATTGATAACAATCAGATTAAAGAAATATTCAAGGAGATTTCATCTGAAAATACTTTTATTGCTTCTTGGACTACCACTCCTTGGACAATTCCAAGCAATAAAGCAATCTGCTTTAATTCTAAGTTTAAGTACGAACTTATAGAGTTGAAAGTTAAAGGTAAAATTTTCAATATAATAATTTGTAGCGACCTTATAGAGGCAACTCTTGCAAGATATGAAATAGAGACTTATAAAAAACTAGGGAATGTAACTGGAGAAGACCTATCTGGGTTAGTTTGTAGTCATCCATTTTTAGATCAAAAGTCGCCATTAATTCCGGGCGAGCATGTTACTGCAGAAATGGGAACAGGTTTTGTGCATACTGCGCCCGCTCATGGCTTGGAAGATTATGATGCCTGTAAAGAGCTTGAAATTGACTTAACTAGTCCAGTTAAAGGAGATGGAAAGTTTAATGATGATATTCCTTATGTTGGCGGACAAAATATAAAAGATGCTAACGATACCGTAATAGATCTTCTAGAAAAAAAAGGTCTTTTACTGGCAAACAAGAAGTATTTACATAGCGTTTCATCTTGTTGGAGGCACAAAATCCCATTGTTTTTCAGAGCAACTCCCCAGTGGTTTATCTCTATGAGTAAGGCTGACCTTCTAAAAGATAGTGAAAATATTCTGGAAGAAATAAATTGGCTTCCAGATTGGGGTAAGTCAAGAATATCTGCAATGATGGACGAGCGTCCAGATTGGTGTATTTCAAGACAAAGAACGTGGGGCGTTCCGATACCTTTGTTTATTCATAAAGAAACTGGAGAACCACACAAAGATTCGATAAAAATAATAAATAGAATTGCAGATAAAATCGAAACAGAAGGTGTTGAAGCTTGGTTTTCAGAAGATATAAAAAATATTTTAAAAACTGACTATGAAAACTATGAAAAAGTAACCGATATATTAGATGTATGGTTTGATTCAGGAGTAACTCACAATTGTGTTTTAAAGGAAAATAATAACCTAGACTATCCAGCTGATCTTTACTTGGAGGGTTCAGATCAACATCGAGGTTGGTTCCAATCCTCCTTGCTGTCTTCTATGGCTATGAATAAAAATGCACCCTATAGAACTGCTTTGACCCATGGATTCGTTGTTGATTCGAAAGGAAAAAAAATGTCTAAGTCACTCGGTAATGTAATTTCACCTCAGTCAGTATGGAATAAACGTGGTGCAGATATTCTAAGGGCATGGACCGCTTCAACTGACTTTAGAAATGAAATGAATTTTTCTGAAGAGATTTTAGAAAGAACTTCTGATTCCTATAGGCGAATTAGAAATACTATAAGATTTTTAATAAGTAATTTAGATGATTTTGATTACGATAATGATCTTTTAGATTCTGATAAATATACCGAAATTGATAAATGGATAGTTGAAATGGCAAATAGCCTCCAAGAAGAGATTAAACAAGATTATGACAATTATGAAATTCACTTAGCTTTTCAAAAAATTCTTACATTTTGTACAAACGAATTAGGTGGCTTTTATTTAGACATAATTAAGGATCGACTTTACACTTCTAAAAAAGAAGGCGAGGCTAGGAAATCAGCTCAATCTGCCATTTTTCATATCTTAAATGCTTTGATTAGATGGATTGCTCCAATATTAAGTTATACCGCAGAGGAGGCTTATCAAGAATTTACTAAAGACGACTCTTCAGTATTTTTATTAGAATGGTATGAAAATTGGCCAAAATTTGAAAGTTCCATCAGCCAAGATACATGGAAGCTTCTTCTTTCAATGAAAGTTGAAGTGAATAAATTTTTGGAAAGCAAGAGAAATGATGGAGTCATTGGATCTTCGTTAGAAGCAGAGTTAAATTTAGAATGCAGTGACAAAATTTTTATGCAGCTAAATGAAATTTCTAACGAATTGAAATATCTTTTCATTACATCAAAAGTAAATCTAATCCTTAAGGAGAATGATGACTTTAATTCAGAAATTCAAGGATTAAATATTTCAGTAGAGCTATGTGAATTAGAAAAATGTGCCCGATGCTGGCATCACGTTGAAAAGCTTCTTCCATTTGGCGATGATATGATTTGTTCAAGATGCAATGAAAATATAGATGGGAAAGGTGAAACTAGATTTTTTATATAATTACCAACTAAAGCTTAGACTATTTTTTATAATATTTTTTCTTGTTGCTTTGGATCAAATCTCAAAATTTTTAATCATAAATAACTTGGAAACTAATCAATCTGAGAATATTTTTAATTTATTAAGTTTTACTTTTGTAAAAAATTATGGGGTTGCTTTTAGCTTCTTAAATAACGAAAGCTTTAACATGTCTGGCTGGATAGCATTATTGGTTTTTTTAATATGCATAATATTATTTTTATATATTTTTACCTCTGTATTTAAAGAAAAGTTTTCAGTAGTAGAATATTTTGCTTTTTCTTTAATATTAGCAGGTGGATTGGGTAATTTTATTGACAGAGTCACATATGGTTTCGTGATAGATTTTATTGATATATCTTTCAATCCTTATATATTTAATTTGGCTGACTCCTATGTCACTATAGGTATATTAATTTACATAATTAAATCTTTATTTTTTAACAAAGAAAATGAAAGTCATAAAATTAGCTAACCCAAGAGGTTTCTGCGCTGGAGTTGATAGAGCTATAGATATAGTTTCATTGGCTCTTGAAAAATATGGTGCTCCAATTTATGTAAGACATGAAGTAGTTCACAACAGAAAAGTTGTTGAAGATTTAAAAAAGAAAGGAGCTATTTTTGTAAAAGAATTATCAGAAATTCCCGAAGACGGCATTACCGTTTTTTCTGCTCATGGTGTTGCAGAAAAAGTAGAACTTGATGCTAATGAGAGAAAATTAAAGTACTTTGATGCTACCTGCCCATTGGTTTCTAAGGTTCATAAAGAAGTGATTAGATATGCTGTTGCGGGAAAAGATATTGTCATGATCGGTCATAAAAACCATCCGGAAGTAGAAGGAACGCTTGGAAGGTTTCCAAATGGATCAGATGGAAAAATGTATTTAGTTGAAAACGTTGAACAGGCTAAAAACGTAGTTATTAATCAGCCTAAAAACTTATATCTTGTTACCCAAACAACACTTTCGGTTTCAGATACAAAGGAAATAATTTTTGAGTTAAAAAAAAGGTTTCCCGCGATGCAAGAACCAAATTCAGAAGATATTTGTTATGCAACACAAAATAGGCAAGATGCAGTTAAACAACTGGCTTTAGAAACACAACTCATATTAGTAGTTGGTTCAGAAAATAGCTCTAATTCAAATAGATTGAAAGAATTGGCTGAAAAATCAGGATCAAAATCATATTTAATAGATGATCCTGATCAAATTTCTGGAGATATGTTAGAAAATGTTTCTTCTCTAGGAATCACTGCTGGTGCCTCTGCCCCAGAAGAGTTAGTTCAATCAATAGTTCAAAAATGCACAGATTTTGGCTATTCAAATGAAGAAGAGTTAGATGGCTTAGAAGAAAATATTTATTTCAAACTACCTTCCGAACTAAGATGAAAAAGAAAATTGCAGTAATTGGAGCTGGAATTGCTGGAACTACTACAGCTTATTCCCTCGCTAAACAAGGATTGGATGTGACCCTTATAGACTCCAGAAGATATCCTGCAATGGCAACAAGTTACGCTAACGGAGGACAATTAAGTGCTAGTAACTCAGAAGTTTGGAATACCCCAAAAAATATAATGAATGGAGTCAAATGGATGTTTAAAAAAGATGCTCCACTTTTATTTAATCCATCGCCAAGTTTACAAAAATACAAATGGATCATGGGGTTCTTAATGGCTACATTTGATGGAAAACATAAATCAAAAACTCAAGAGACTATTGAGTTAGCAAAAAGGGCTAGGCAAATATATTTTGACATAGCAGATCATGAAGGAATAGATTTTGATCTGCTCAAAGAAGGAATTTTACACTTTTACGATAGTAAAAAAGAATTGAACGCGGCAGCTAGTAAGGCATCTTGGCTGCACCAAGAGGGAATGGAATGGGAGGTGCTTGATTCTGATGAAGTTGAAGATTTAGAGCCTGCTTTTAAATCAGCAAAAAATGATAAAAAGATCGTGGGAGGAATTTATACCAAATCAGATGCAAGTGGAGATATACATAAATTTTGCAAAAATATGCACGAGGTCTTAGAAGAAAAATACAACGTTAAGTCAAAATTTAATACTGAGATTGAATCAATTTATAAGGATAAAGATAAGGTCATTCTTTCTGCTACCAATGAATCTGGCGCTTCAGGCTTACAATTTGATCAAGTTGCTATTTGTGCAGGGATTGAAACTCAAAGATTTGCAGATGTGCTTGGCGATAGCATGCGAGTTTATCCAGTAAAAGGGTATAGCGTAACAATCCATTTAGATGATGAAGAATCCAAAATATCTGCCCCAAAAGTTTCTTTATTGGATGATCCAAAAAAGATTGTATCAAGCAGGTTGGGAGATAGGTTAAGAGTTGCAGGGACTGCTGAATTGGCTGGAAAAAATAAAGATATTCGACAAGATAGAATCAGACCTCTCTTGGGATGGGTAAGAGAATATTTTCCTGGAGTGAGCACTGAAAATTACACACCCTGGGCCGGGTTAAGGCCAATGACGCCAGACATGATGCCATTAATATTTGAGAGCAAGGCAAAGGGAATTTTTTATAATACTGGACATGGACACTTAGGCTGGACTTTGGGGGCTGCTACTGGAGACTTATTGGCTGAGAAAATGATTAATGGATAAAAAAAAAGGATGGATCAAAGAAGCTAAAATTTTAGAGTCTCCAAATTTTGATCAAAGAAGCGATGAAATAAGCCTAATTGTTATTCACTCCATAAGCCTTCCGCCTTCAAAGTATGGTTCCAATGATATAGATAAGTTTTTTTTAAATAAATTAGATTCTTCAAAACACCCTTATTTCGAGAAAATAATTAATCTGAAAGTCTCTTCACATTTTCTAATAGAGAGAACGGGAGTACTTAAACAATTTGTTTCTACAGAAGATCGTGCTTGGCATGCGGGAGAATCCTCATTTGAAGGAAAAAATAATTGTAATAATTTTTCCATTGGCATAGAACTAGAAGGAACTGATGATAGTAAATTTGAAAAGGTTCAATATTCAAAATTAATAAAATTAACTCGTACATTAATGGAAAATTATCCTAAAATTAACAAAGATAGAATTGTCGGCCATTCATTTGTTGCTCCAGGGAGAAAGTCGGATCCTGGAATATATTTTGACTGGGAATATTTTAAATCTGAGGTTTAGTTATGCCATCTTTTGATATCGAATCCAAAGTTGATCTTCATGAGCTTACCAATGCCATTGATCAATCTAATAGAGTTATTACAAATAGATACGATTTTAAAGAAGCAAATGCTTCTTTTGAATTTGCAAACGAAATAGTTAAACTAAATGCAAAAGAAATTTTTCAAATAGATCAAATGATTCCAATCTTAAAAGAAAATTTAGCCAAAAGGTCTATAGATTTAAAAGCTTTGAAGTTAGGTGAAAAGTCTATCTCAAATAATACAGCTTCTATGAGCGCTGATATTACTCAAGGGATAAACCAAGATATAGCTAGAGAAATAGTAAAAACTATTAAATCCTCAAAAATAAAAGTTCAAAGCTCAATTCAAGGAGATTCGTTAAGAATTACAGGAAAAAAGCGAGACGAATTACAAGAAGTAATTTCACTGCTTAAGAAAGAAGAAATAGAAATTCCTTTGCAATTCAAAAATTTTCGAGATTAAAAAATGAGCTGGATTAATTCCCTTAGGAGTTATTCACAACCTAGGGTAATACTAGTTCTTTGTTTAGGGTTTTTATCAGGCTTGCCATTGGGACTTCTGATTGACCCCTTAAATTTTTGGTTAGCTGAAATAGGGATAAAAAAATCTACAATCGGACTTTTGTCTTTAGTGCTTTTAGCATATTCGCTAAAAATGTTTTGGGCTCCTCTCGTTGATAGACTTAGAGTTCCTTATTTTCATAAAATCGGACAAAGAAGGAGTTGGCTTTTTTTATCGCAAGTTCTAAGTTTTTTAACAATTATTATTATTGGATTTCAGGATCCTTCAAAAAATCTACAAATTTTTGTATTCGCGGTTATTCTTTTGAGTATTTTTTCAGCTACTCAGGATATCTGTGTCGATGCATTAAGAATAGAGCTCGTAAATAAAAATGAAATTGGAGAAGCCTCAGCAGTTTATATAATAGGTTACAGAATAGGAGCAGTTCTCCTTTCGCAAGTAATCACGTTTTACATAGCAGAATATTATGGCTGGAATTTAGCCTATATCTTTGTAGGAATTTTATTCTTATTTTTTTCTCTAGTAATTTTATTTTTTTTACCTGAGCCGGAAAGAGAAGAGAAGCCCTATATTTCGATAATTAATAAACCGCTAATTTGGTTTAAAGATTCTTTTATTGCCCCTATGACAGACCTTTTCTATAGATATAAAGAGCATTTATTTTTGCTTTTACTTCTTACATTCACTTATCGACTTAGCGATATGTTTTTAGGCCCAATGGCAATGCCATTTTATCAATCAGTTGGGTTCTCAAAAATAGAAGTTGCAGAAATTGCTAACTTTTATGGGCTTTGGATGGCAATTATTGGGGGACTTTTTGCTGGAACTACTCTTTATAAATTTGGATTAGTAAAAAATATGGTTTTCGGTGCTTTTTTTGTTCCGCTTGCGAATTTACCTTTTATATATCTAAATTCTGTTGGTTATGATATTTGGGCATTAGTTCTTACCATTACCATTGACAATTTTTCTCAAGGATTCATTGGAGTAGTGGGCATAACTTTCTTATCAAGGATGGTATCTAAAACTTATACTGCTACACAATATGCACTATTGTTTGGTTTAGTAGCTATACCTCCAAGACTTATTTCTGGAAGCTCAGGCTTTATAGTTGATGATTTCGGATTTCATTATTTCTTTGTAATTTGTGCTTTACTTGGAATACCTGCAATAGTTTTTTCCTTAATGGTTTATCAAAAAAAAGAGATTTTTGGTTTTGATTGAGAAAAAAGAAATTTCATTCTTGTGGACATTTGCTTTTTTATTAATGTTATTAATAAGTTCTTATGGTCTTTTCTCAAAACCTTCAGGAGATTTTTCTATAGGACTATCAGATAAAATTTTGCATTTTTTAATGTTCCTTTTGTTATCTTATTTCTTAATAAAATCTAACAATTATTTCAAAATTTCTTTTATATTTATTATTCTTTACGCATCAATATCTGAATTAATTCAATTCTTTCTTATATACAGAGACGGAGATTTAGTAGATTTATTTTTTAATTATTTAGGAATTGGAGTAATTTTTATAAAAAAATTTTTTTTAACTTAAACACTTGAAAAATTAAAAGAAGAACATAAATATATTTGAGTTGTTTATTTTCTTAGTCTTAACTAGAATGCGGAACTCAAAACAATTGTTTAAGGATATATGGAGAAAAAGATATGAAATTTAGTCCACTTGGCGATAAGCTTCTTGTAAGAAGAGGCGATGAAGAAGAAACCTCTGCTGGAGGCATAGTACTGCCTGGATCTGCAGCTGAAAAACCATCCCAAGGAGAAGTTTTAGCAGTTGGCCCTGGTAAAACGCTAGATAATGGTGAAAAAGTTGAAGTATCTGTAAAAGTCGGCGACACAGTCGTTTTTGGACAATATGCAGGTAGCAATACAATTAAAATTGACGGCGAAGAATTATTAATACTAAACGATAGCGACCTTTTAGGGACGATATCTTAACTTTAAATTAAAAGAGGAAGACATGGCTAAAGATGTAAAATTTGGAGATTCTGCTAGAGCGCAGATGCTTGATGGAGTTAACATACTTGCAGATGCAGTAAAAGTTACTTTAGGACCTAAAGGAAGAAATGTAGTTTTGGATAAATCTTTCGGTGCCCCAACTGTCACAAAAGACGGTGTATCGGTCGCTAAAGAAGTCGAACTCCAAGATAAATTCGAAAATATGGGAGCTCAAATGGTTAAAGAAGTATCATCACAGACTTCTGATGCTGCAGGAGATGGCACAACCACTGCTACAGTTTTAGCTCAATCTATTGTAAACGAAGGCCTTAAATCAGTTGCTGCAGGTTTTAATCCAATGGATTTAAAAAGAGGTATCGATAAAGCAGTTACTAAAGCAGTAGAAAGTATTCAATCGATGGCTATCCCTTGTGAAGAGTCATCTTCGATTGCTCAAGTTGGAACTATTTCAGCCAATAGTGATATCGAAGTGGGAGATATTATTGCTGAGGCGATGGATAAAGTTGGTAAGGAAGGCGTCATAACTGTTGAAGAAGCTTCAGGAATAGAAAATGAGCTTGAAGTTGTGGAAGGTATGCAATTCGATAGAGGTTATTTATCTCCTTATTTCATTAACAATCAAGAGAAAATGATTACCGAACTCGAAGATCCTATGATCCTTCTTCACGATAGTAAAATTTCGAATATTAGAGATTTGCTTCCTTTATTAGAGGCTGTTGCAAAAGCAGGGAAGTCATTACTTATAATTGCTGAAGATGTAGAAGGTGAAGCTCTAGCAACTTTAGTTGTGAATAATATGAGAGGTGTAGTAAAAGTTTCAGCTTGTAAAGCTCCAGGATTTGGAGATAGAAGAAAGGCAATGTTGGAAGACATAGCAATCTTAACTGGCGGAACAGTTATTTCTGAAGAAGTTGGTTTAAATCTTGAATCTGCAACAATCGAATCTTTAGGAACTGCAAAGAAAGTGGTTTTAACTAAAGAAACAACTACAGTTATAGATGGTGCTGGTACTCAAGATAATATTTCAGGAAGAGTTAATCAAATCAGAGCACAAATTGAAGAAACAACTTCAGATTACGACAGAGAAAAACTCCAAGAACGTGTAGCGAAGCTAGCAGGCGGAGTCGCCGTTATTAAAGTTGGTGCTGGCTCTGAAATGGAAATGAAAGAGAAGAAAGCTAGAGTGGAAGACGCTCTTCACTCAACTAGAGCCGCTGTAGAAGAGGGAGTAGTTCCTGGCGGAGGGGTTGCTTTAATTAGAGCTTTACAGGATGTTGACGGACTCAAAGGCGATAACGAAGATCAAAATATTGGAATCGCAATTGCTTTGAAGGCAATGGAAGCTCCAATCAGACAAATAGTTATGAATGCAGGAGAAGAGTCTTCAGTTGTTGTTGATAAAATTAAATCCGACAAAGGTAATTATGGTTTTAATGCTGCTTCATCAGAGTATGGAGATATGATCAAAATGGGTATTTTAGATCCAGCAAAAGTAACTAGAACTGCCCTTCAAGCGGCAGGTTCAGTTGCTGGTTTAATGATTACAACTGAAGCAATGGTATCCGAAATTCCTGAAGAAAATGCAGGAGGCGGAATGCCTGGTGGAATGCCTCCAGGAATGGGTGGTATGGAAGGGATGATGTAATAGATCCCAAAAAAAAGGGCCTTTATGGCCCTTTTTTTTTATGTTTAAAGGATTTACTTTATAATAAAGAAATTAAATGGAGAGTTTAAATGGAATATTTTACATACGTATTTTTTAGGTTTGCTCATACTCTGGTAGGTATAGTTTGGATAGGTTTGCTTTATTATTTTAACTTTGTTCAGACAGAATATTTAAAAGAGGCTGAGCCAGATGCTAAATCAGATGTTTTAAAAAAATTAGCCCCCAACGCACTTTGGTGGTTTAGATGGGCAGCGCTTTTTACCTTTTTAACAGGTTTATATATGCTTTACGTTCTTCAAACCGGAGCCTCTGTAATGATTATATTAGGCGCTCTTATGGGTACAATAATGATGCTTAACGTCTGGGGAATAATTTGGAGAAATCAAAAAATTGTTATTGGTATAAAAGAAGGAGATGCAGCGACGGCAGGAGCTAAAGCTGGATTAGCATCAAGAACAAATACTTTATTTTCAATACCAATGTTGTATTTCATGGTATTTTCTGCACATATGCCTATTGGATCTGAACATTATCCAACCTTTATGCAAGGTTATAGTGGTTTAGGGTTTTTGCTAGTTTTAGTCTCAATCTTATTGATTGAAGCTAATGCAATATTTGGAAAAATGTATCCTGTAATAGCATCAGTTAGAGCAGTTATAACTTCAAGTATTTTGTTGACAGTTATTTTTTCTGGCCTAGTTTATTATTTAATCTAGCTCATCTTCACTAAGGTCAGGAGATTTAAGTTTCTTGACCTTGGTATACTTAATCATGTTCTCTTTGATTAATACTGTTTCTATAAGATAGTTTTCTATCTCTAAAGAAATATTAGCTTCAGGAATAGTTTCAGTATTTTCTAAGATTAACCCGTTAA
>OCZA010000389.1_pt1 | contig 15548 bp, 10 predicted proteins | sample 1539021 | NCBI WGS metagenome assembly OCZA01 (sample SAMEA2619376, study PRJEB22493) | marine metagenome | biome: marine biome (ENVO:00000447); feature: surface water layer (ENVO:00002042); material: "saline water (ENVO:00002010), including plankton (ENVO:xxxxxxxx)" | depth 5 m | reverse complement strand
CTAAAGAAGTAGATGATTGCATTATGGGCGCTGCGCTGCAGCAGGGAACTCAGGGCTTTAATTTAGGTAGACAGGTTGCAATGGCATCTGGGCTACCGGTATCGGTTGCTGGGATGACAATTGATAGACAGTGCTCATCAGGGTTAATGACTATAGCGACCGGTGCAAAACATATAATTAACGATAATGCTCCTATTACTATTGCTGGAGGGTGTGAAAGTATTAGTTTGGTGCAAAACGAGCATATGAATTCACATCGTATTGGAGATCCATTAACAATTCAGAATGCTCCGACAATTCACATGCCTATGCTCGATACTGCTGAAACAGTTGCCAAGAGATACAACATTTCCCGAGAGGCTCAAGATGAGTATGCCGTCGCCTCACAAGACAGAACAGCAAGTGCGCAAATGGCTGGTTATTTTGATGATGAAATTGTACCGGTAACCGCGACAAAGATGGTAATGAATAAAGAAACAGGCGAAGTATCTAAGCAAGAAGTAACTTTAGATAAAGACGAGGGTAATCGTCCAGGGACAACATTAGAAAATTTAGCGGGGCTAAAACCAGTTAGAAATGATGGAACCATAACTGCTGGTAATGCTTCACAATTGTCAGATGGCGCGGCAGCGGTCGTTATGATGGAAGGAAAGCTTGCTGAAAAGAGAAATATTGAACCTTTAGGAATATACAGAGGTATGGCGGTTGCAGGCTGTGAGCCAGATGAAATGGGTATTGGTCCTGTTTTTGCCATCCCGAAACTCTTGGATAGGAATAACTTATCTGTCGATGATATTGGTTTGTGGGAACTTAATGAGGCTTTCGCAGTTCAAGTAATCTACTGTAGAGACCAACTTGGAATTCCGATGGAGAAATTAAATGTTAATGGTGGCGCGATTTCAATTGGGCACCCCTATGGAATGAGTGGAGCGAGAATGGTGATGCATGCATTGATCGAGGGAAAGCGACGGGGCGAGAAATATGTCGTTGTCACAATGTGCGTCGGAGGTGGTATGGGTGCGGCAGGACTCTTTGAGGTCTCATAACTTAACTTTATAGACTCATATTTTTCGTTTATGAAAAACAGAGAAAATTTCCATTTTATGTTGATGGCGGCGAGAGAGGCATTGGACTGTCAGAGTTAACGGGATCATTAATTGAAGAGCAAATCAAACATACAATTCTGTATGAGTAATGATCCCAGATCCGCCTACCTTGATGAAGGTGATAAGAACGGCACTCCTCTGATTTTGATCACTGGCATTAACCAACAATTAATTTCTTGGCCAGACCATTTTGTCGATACTCTAATTAAAAATGGATTCCGCGTTATACGTTTTGACAATAGGGATTCGGGATTATCGAGAAGTTATGATGAATGTACCTGTCCAAGTTTTCATAGGGTAACGCTCTCCAGGTTTTTCGGTATTCCAGTCAAAGTTCCTTATTCTCTGCAAGACATGGCTTCTGATGCAGTCGGTTTATTAGACTCATTATCTTTGTCAAAAGCACATGTTATTGGAATCTCGATGGGCGGGATGATTGCTCAAGTTCTAGCTGGGAATTATCCAGAAAAAGTTCTTTCTTTAACCTCAATAAACTCATCGACTGGAAAGTTAGGAAAAGGCTTGCCCACGTTAGAGGTATCAAAAGCTATGATCTCCCCAACACCAAAGGGTATGACACCAATTGAAAATTCAGTTCGTGTAAGGCAAATGTTCGGTAGCCCTAAATATCCAGAATCAGACGAGGAAGTTCGAAAAAGTGTTATTTCAGAGCATCAGCGAGCTAGAAATGTTAAGGGTTATTTTAGGCAGATGGCAGCTGTTAGATCGGCTCCAAATCGTAATAAATTATTAAGTCAAATCAAAGTCCCAACATTGATAATACACGGTCTTGAGGATAAATTGATCAATGTCAATGGAGGAATAGAGACAAAAAAATATATAAAGCATGCGAATTTTGTTGCCTTTGAAGGTATGGGACATAACCTTCCAAGGGAACTAAACCCCAAATTCTTGGAACTAATATCTGATATCACAAAGAAAGGTGAGCTGTATGAAGAAAATAATGCGCAATAACAGATGGCTTAATATCTTAAATCTAATTTCGATCATGTCAGTCGCAATATTGTTACCAAACCTTGGTAATACAGCTGACAGAGTTACAGGATCTCAATTTTTAACACGATCTCCTGTATTAGCAAATAATGCAATGGCGGCCACATCTCAGCCTCTTGCTACACAGGTCGCTCTCGAAATTATGCGAAAGGGCGGCAATGCTATGGATGCCGCGGTAGCCGCGAATGCAATGTTAGGTCTTGTCGAACCAACTGGTAATGGTATCGGTGGCGATTTGTTTGCAATTATTTGGGATGCTAAATCAGCCAGGCTATATGGTTTAAATGCATCGGGCCGATCGCCAAAATCTATATCATTAGAGTGGTTTCTCGACAATGACTATAAAAAAATTCCATCTCATGGTCCTCTTCCTGTGACAGTGCCTGGTGCCGTAGATGGCTGGTTTATGATACATAATAGGTTCGGAAAATTATCAATGAAAGAGATACTTGGGCCAACGATTGATTACGCAAGATCAGGCTTTCCTGTGAGTCAATTAATTGCTTACTATTGGAACAGGTCAATTCCAATCTTGAGCAAGTGGCCAGGATTTAATGAACAGTTCACGATTGAGGGTAGAGCTCCTATTGAGGGAGAGATCTGGTATAACCATAATCTAGCTAATACTTTGGAGCTACTGGCGAATGAGGGAAGAGATGCTTTTTATAAAGGAATTATTGCAGAGCAAATTGATCAGTATATGCAGAAAAATGGAGGTTTTCTCGCATACGAAGATATGAGTTCTCATAAAGGAGATTGGATTGAGCCAGTTTCCACAAATTATCGAGGTTATGACGTTTGGCAATTACCTCCTAATGGCCAAGGAATTGCAGTTTTACAAATTTTAAATTTAATGGAATTATTTGATTTATCTGATATGGATTCAATGTCACCAGATTATGTTCATCTTTTTACCGAGGTAAAAAAAATAGTATATGAAGATAGAGCAAAGTATTACTCTGACATTTCGTTCAATGATATTCCGGTTGTAGAGTTGATTTCTAAGGAATATGCATCGAAAAGATCGGAGTTAATAGATTTAAAAAATGCTCGCGATAGCATTCCTGCTGGTTCACCTGGCAATTATGGGGACACTATTTACCTTACAACTGCCGATTCTGAAGGCAACATGGTCTCATTGATCCAAAGCAATTATCGGGGAATGGGTTCTGGAATGACGCCACCAGGTCTCGGCTTTATACTCCAGGATCGTGGTGAGATGTTCAGTCTCGATAAAGCACATATGAATCGATTGGAGGGCGGGAAGCGACCATTTCACACAATAATCCCTGGTTTTGTGACCAAAAATAATGAACCTTGGCTCAGTTTTGGTCTTATGGGAGGGGCTATGCAGCCGCAGGGTCATGCCCAAATCTTGATTAATATGATTGACTTTAATATGGATGTTCAAGAAGCGGGAGATGCGCCAAGGATTCATCATACTGGCTCATCTGAGCCAACTGGAGAAATTATGAAAGATGGAGGTATTTTAAATTTAGAGTCTGGTTTTCCTTATAGTACGATTCGAGAACTAATGAGAAAAGGACATAGAATTCAATACGCCAATGGACCTTACGGCGGATATCAAGCAATAAAAAGAGCAGCAAATGACGTTTATTGGGGTGCATCAGAAAGCAGAAAAGATGGTCAAGCGGCTGGGTTTTAAACCGATTTTTTTAAATTTATAAAGAGGTGCTTTAAGTTAGTGCATAGCGATTGATATTTTTCCAAAATGCTTTTTGTCGAGCTGATATTGAAACGCCTCAGCAAGTGAAACCATTGAGAATGTGTCACTTATTATTGGTTTGAAATCACAAGAATTTAAATATTTAACCATTGCCTTCTGTGACTCGTGATTTGCCATCGCAATACCACTTATATTTAGTTGTTTCATAAAAACTCGTGGTAAGACGATTTCACTGACAGAAGGTCCAGTCAGAACACCAATCAAAGCTACGTGACCACCGAACTTTGCAGATCTTATCGACTCATTGAAGGTCATTCCTCCTCCCACTTCGACGATGTGATCCACTCCTTTCCCGTTTGTAAGTTTAAGAACTTCCTTACCCCACTGCTTATGTTCGCTGTAGTTTATTACCTCGTCGGCTCCAATTTCTTTGAGTTTCAAGCACTTCTCATTTGAAGAGGATGTTGCAATTACATGAGCACCCATTGACTTTGCCAGCTGAAGAGCAAAAATGGAGACTCCGCCGGTGCCAAGAGTAAGTACTGTTTGTCCAGGTTTCAGTCCGCCTCGATCGATTAGAGCATGCCAGGCAGTTAGTGCTGCGCAAGGAAGTGTTGCTGCTTCTTTGAATGTCCATTTTTCAGGCATTTCTGTAATTGAGTCTTCAGAAATTGCAATATACTCAGTCGCATATCCGTCTTGATTATCTCCGATAAAACTTAATAAATTCGGCTCTGGTGGCCCAGAGATCCAATTCGGGTAACAACAGCTTATTACTTTTTTGCCCTCATCCCATTGCTTTGCCTTTGAACCGAGAGCTACAATTTCACCAGCACAGTCAGATAGCGGCACACGGCCATCATCAGTTGGAATACCTCCTAAAGCTACAAGAAGGTCATGATAGTTTAAACTACTGTTTGCTACTTTTATTAGCACCTCATTTTCTTTTGGTTCAGGAATCTTAGTTTCGTCGACAACAAGGTTATTAAGTCCACCGGGTTTCGAAAGTTTTATTCTTTTCATTGATTCTTTCCTATCCTCTAGTTTGTGTTATGTAATATCTCGTTTAATTCGACCTTGTTTGTATTGGGCAAACACTCCACATTCCCCGAGACAGAATTGCGTCTAAATAATAAATCATTTGAACCATTTAATTCTTTCGCTTTCATTGTCTTTTGTTTACCGTTCTTAGAATCTGATACTGAAACAATTGTTCCAGCAGTTAGGTATAAACCGGCTTCAATTATACAATTGTTTCCCAAGGATATTCCTGTCCCGCTGTTGGCTCCAAGCAGGCAATTCTTTCCAATCGAGATCACTTGTTCACCACCTCCAGATAGTGTTCCCATGATAGATGCACCACCACCAATATCAGTTCCACTCCCGCAGAAAACGCCAGCAGATATTCTTCCCTCGATCATATTTGGACCTTCGGTTCCTGCATTAAAATTAATAAACCCCTCGTGCATTACTGTTGTGCCCTCGCCAACGTAAGCACCGAGACGAACTCTACTTGTATCGGCTATGCGAACTCCAGCTGGAACAACATAATCGACCATTTTAGGGAATTTATCGATGCTATGAATTATTATTGGTGAGTTCGAGCATTTTGAATTTAAGATATGGTCCGATAATTCCTCATTATCTATTGCGCCTTTATTTGTCCAAGCTATATTTTTCAATACCCCAAAGATTCCGTTTAAATTTGTTTGATGAGGCCTAACAAGACGATGCGATAGAAGATGTAATTTTAAATATGCTTGAGGAACGCTCTTTGGTGCTACATCGTTTTTTAATAAAACAGCAACAATGTCTTGCTGGGATCCTTGGAGTGATCTTAATATTCGATTTAAAGACGGGTAGTTTGTTGAATCGATTTCCGTTGCTAACATTGCTAGTTGTTTAGCAGAGGGCTCAATATCTTCATCTTTTGGTTTAAGAATCTTAGTGATGGTGTCACTAAGTTTTTTATCAAGATTAATTAGCGGTAATGGGAAGTACACTTCGAGCCATTCCCCTCGAGCATTTTTTGTCCCTGCACCAACACCAAAACTGTAGAAATCATTCATAAAATAACTCTTTTTAGTATCAATTAGTTAAAAATGGCTTCGTAAATATCAGAGTTAAATCCGATTGTTACAATTTTCTCATAATTGAGAACAGGTCTTTTTATCAGGGTAGGATGTTCCAGCAAGATATCAATAATATTCGAGGGATTAATCGTTTCTTTAACAGAGGCATCTAGATTCCTCCATGTTAACCCTCGACGGTTTAAGAGTAACTCCCATTCGGTTTTTTTTAACCAATTATCAATTATTGATTCAGTCAATCCATCTGATCGAAAATCATGAAATTTAAATTGCACATTGTTTTCAGTCAGCCAAACTCTCGCTTTTTTGACAGAATCACAATTCTTGATTCCATAAAGAATAACCATGTTATATCTTATTCCCTTGTTGGCGCAGGCTCTTTTAATCGTTAATATTGAAATCTCAAACTCATATATAACGTTCTTCCTAAAGGACTGTGTTGTTTGGAGTCATAACTAAAATTTGCGCCATCAATTACTCGAGGTGGAGCTTCATCGAGCAGATTTTTAATACCGAAGCTTGCTTTGATGGTATCAGTATCGTCATCAGTATTAAATACAATCGCATATTGAACATCTATAGTGTCGAATGAATTAACTTTATCTAGGCCATTTTTGTAACTGCTTACATGATTCATATTTAAAGTGGCACTTTGCGCTTCATCTGACCAGGTAAGATTTACATTAGCTTTTGTCTTTGGTAGCGATCGCGCGAAATTATCTGAATTAAAAGACCCTAACGCATCAACTTTGTCTCCGGTTGGCAGTGTTATGTCATATTCCAGCATCTGCGCTGCGTTAAGACTAAGAGCCCAGCTATCTCGGAATTCCCAATACATTTCTAGATCTAGTCCCGTGACATCAACATCTGATGAATTAAAATAATCAACAATTATTCCAGACAAGGCACCGGTATCAGTTCTCACAACATCTGGTCCATTTAAATCGGCGAGCAGTTTTCCTTGCGGATTTTCAACAGTTATTAAATCGGTATAGTTAACGTTCCAATAATCAAGTTTTAGATCAAGATTTTCGTAAGGTTTAAAAATTAAACCAAAATTTAAATTATCTGATTCCTCCCCTTCAAGCTCTGAAGACCCTGATTGCGTTACACGCACAAAAGCTGAACCCCCCTTAGCAGTTCCATCGATATTGTAGTCCTGTATGTTAATGAGCTGCACTATTTGAGCATTGACTTGGGATAAGGATGGCTGTCGAAAAGCAGTGCTTGCAGACGCTCTTAATACAAGCATATCTGATGCTTGCCAACGCAGCGCAATCTTGGGATCAATACTGGTCCCAAACTCAAGATCTTCGTATCTTAATGCACCAGTAAGCTCGAAGGTATCTGATATTGGTGCTTTAGCTTCTATAAAAGCTGAGTAACCATTACGTGACTCGTCTAGCTCCGAAATCCCACCAAGAAAAATTAAATCTACTGGAATTGCTATTCCATTCTCGTCATATTTTATCTCATAGAGATCGTCTGTTTCCGTTTTATAACCTTCATTTATAAGTTGAACGCCAATGGCCATCTCTATTGTTTTTCCAGAGGACAATAGGATTAAATTACCACTCATCACACCATCTAAAACAGTCAAATCAGTCGTTCTCGTACTATCTGTTTGATAACTCATAAAGTCATATAATGCCTGACTGTTATTCTCTGGTATGAATGGATCATAGTATTCATCCCCATTTGGTCCGCCTTGACCAACGAATGCATCACGAAGTCTTGATGCGATAGTATCTGGTTGGATTGCTCTGTACTCATTACTACTATGTGTCAGCGCAGTATTCCAATTCCAACCATTTTGCAGCGATCCTGTTAGGCTTATCGATGCCCGGAACGTATCATTCTCTCTTGGAGCGAGAGGAGAGGGATACCCAAAGGCAAATGGTCTGCCAAGCCATGCGAGCGGAACTCCAAGAGGATTGCTCGGATGTGATGCAGAAATTACTGGGAAAGTTAGATCTGGATAACTGGGTGATTGAGGATTGTCGCTAACTTCATTATTGCTAAGTCCTATTTCACCAAGTAGCTCAACCCCATTTTCAAAATCATGATGTAAGTTACTATACAGTTGTATTCTTTTTTCTGCATTTACCAGATTAAATCTAGGACCATAGGCGAAGCCGCAGAGAATATTACCAATTGGTCTTCCTTCAGAGTAACTTTCACACTCTGCATTTGGTATATACTGACCGGGCTCATATGTCCCCGCGTAGATACCTGATTCAACAGTAACCGCACCATAAGAAATAAAGCTGCTACCAAGAGAACTATTGGCATTATCGGCCAAATTTGGACGTTTGGTGGCGCTGAGTGCTGAGCGGTCTAAATAGTTACCAGCGATCGTTAGATGCGTCGTGCCATTCCCGTTACCCCAAATAAATCCTATAGAGTTATCTGTTTGGCCCCCATCATCTACTTTTTGGTGCCTGACAGACAAATCAAATCCATTAAATTCTTCTCGAAGCACAAAGTTTACAACACCTGCGATAGCATCTGATCCGTAGGTCGATGTTGCTCCCTCTTTAAGGACTTCAACCCTTTGTAGAGCCTCAATAGGAATACTGCTAGTATCAACAAAAACGCTGCCATCATTTGCGAGTGCTCCTGAGATTGTCTGTCTTCGACCATTTATAAGTACTAATGTTGAGCTTAAACCAAGGCCGCGTAAATTCACATTCGCAGTGCCTTGAGTAGATCCTTGAGTGAATGAATCAGCTTGATTTTCTGCCCCTGAACTAATCGAGAGCTTAGAAATAACATCCGATAATGAATTGGCTCCTATGCCATCAATATAATCTCGCTCCAGAACTTGCACTGGCAATGCTTCATCACCAGGGTTGCTTTTCAAATATGATCCAGTTATCACAACCTCTTCAATATCTAAGTCTTGTGCGTAAGAAAGATTCCAAGGCGCCAATACAAATGTCATACACAGTAACAGAGTATTTCTTTTATCCATTTTTTACCCTCAATAGGATTAGTTGATAATTACTCCAACGAAATCCAATCTATTTTTACATTTTTAACGATTATTAATCCTGAGTTAAACTTTAAAGATATAACAAAAACTGTGCAATCAATTTATTCTGGCCGGCAGATAACAGCTTTCATAGTGATCAGATTCTTTTTCGTATTTAATAATTTTAAGGCTTGTTAGCAATGAACTTATTTCTTCGATTGGGAAAGCATGTTTTACAAATTTCACAAATCCTTCCGTCACACCCCCTGGCAGAGCAGAATTCTCGCCCATAAAAAATAATTTGAAGGTGAAGTTTGTTCCAGCTAGCTATCGGGAAAACTTTTTTTAAGTCTTTCTCTGTTTGTTTTACATTTTTACCCTTTGATAAGCCCCATCTTTGAGCGAGTCTATGAATATGGGTATCAACTGGGAATGCTGGATATCCAAAGCCTTGCGACATTACAACACTTGCTGTTTTATGACCAACGCCTGGAAGCTTTTCAAGATCCTCAAAGTTATTGGGAACTTCACTATTGTGCTCTTCAACTAATATCTTAGAGAGATTATGAATTGCGGAGGATTTTTGCGGAGCAAGCCCACATGGCCTTATTATTTTATATATTTCGTCAATTTCTATACTCAACATCTCTTGTGGATTATCAGCTTTAGCAAATAGAGTTGGAGTTACTTTGTTTACTCGCTCATCTGTGCACTGAGCACTCAATAAAACTGCTACTAATAACGTATAGTTGTTCGAATGTGAAAGCGGAATAGGCACCTCGGGATAGAGATTATCGAGATATTCTCTAACAAAATCTGCTCTTTCTTGACGTATCATTTTTTTAACAAATGAAATGATTTTCTTTGATGAATTCTCTAATTCTTATGGCACCATCAATACAATCATTGATATCCGGAACAAGCGCCATTCGAATTCTGTCATAACCATATATGTGGTCCTCTTTGTCTGTACTCATGAAGTGACCGGGGAGCACCGTAACATTTTTCTGTTTGAATAACTCGTAGGCAAAAGTCTCACTATTAATTGGCGTTTTTGGCCACAAATAAAAACTGGCTTCCGGCTTCGGATAAGAGAGGCATTCGGAAAGAATACTCTCTACGGTTTTAAATTTCTCTCGATATTTTGCTCTATTTTCAACACAGTGATGTTCGTCACTCCAGGCCGCTGCAGATGCGTCTTGGATCGGAGAGGGTATACTAGCTCCATGATAGGTTCTGTATCTCTTATAATCATGCATTAAATCTTTATCCCCAGCTACAAATCCTGAGCGCATTCCTGGAAGATTCGAACGTTTAGATAAGCTATGAAAAGCAACACATCTTTTGTAATCAGTACGTCCCATTTCTGAACATACCTGAAGAAGTCCGCATGGAGGTCTCGATTCGTCTAAATAGATCTCCGAATAGCATTCATCAGAGGCTAGGATGAATTTATATTTGTCTGCGAGTTTAATTGCCTCTTCATAGTCAGTTTTGCTCAAGATATTTCCAGAGGGATTTGAGGGTGAGCATAAAAACAAAATTTGACATCTTCCAAGTATTTCTGAACTCAGAGATTTAAGATTAGCGATGGAGTTTCCAATCTCATTATTATTTATGTGAATAACCTCTGCACCTGCCATAATGGCTGCACCTTCATATATTTGATATGTTGGATTTTCAGTAATAACAACGGGGCTGGATGAAACTGTTTTAGGTTCAATTATTGCTTGTACAAATGAGAATATACCCTCTCTTGTTCCCGAGACTACGGCGATATTATTGAGAATATCTATGCTTTCTGGATCAAGAGTATATCTTTTAGCTAACCAGTTTTTTATCGATACTCTTAAATTTTCAGACCCATGAATTTTGGGGTAATGAGACATTGCTGATAAGGAGTCTTTCAGCACATCCATTACAAACTTTGGTGGTGAGTGTTTTGGTTCACCTACAGAAAAGTTGATACTTTTCAGTTGTGATGGCGGAACAACTTTTCCTATCAATTGGTTAAGTCTCTCAAATGGATAAAGTTTTAAATTTTTTAGTTTTGAGTTCATTTATTCAAGATTGATGCTTTTTCGTAGTTTCTCATATCTAATTCCGAGCATATTACATTGATTAGTTTGTCGGAATCTTCTTTATTTAAGGGTTGTCGGCTCTTCATCTGAGTTACGTAAAAGGTGTCCTCAACTTTTTCTCCAAGTGTTGCTATTTTTGCATTTTCTAAATTGACATTGTGTTTTAAAAATATTTGCGAGAGATGAACCAACAAGCCTCTTCGATCGGGAGTTACCAGGTCTAATCGCGTCATTTTTTTCGATCTATCATTTGTCAATGTTACTGATGTTTTAAACTTGAATTGACGCAGCCTCCTAGACACTTTTAGAGGTGCAATCACATTCATATTCAGCTCACTCAAAAGCGATGATGACAAATCTCTCTTTAAATTCTTACACAGGATAGCATCCTCTCCAATCGGATTTTTTTGTCGATCCAAAACAAAAAATGTATCTAGTGCGTGATCATTTGTAGTTGTCTCAAGTCGCGCATCCTGAATTGAAATTTGATATCTGTCTAAAACTCTCGCTATTTTGGAAAAAACCATTTCTTGATTCTTACAATATACGAATATTTCTGTTGCAATGGGTGTGTCATCACCAATGTCTTTGATGAGTATTATCGGTTTGTTGCTTAGATAATTTTTTAGTATTGCTTCACTGTAGCGTGCTAAATTATTTGGTGTTTCTCTGCTAAAGAAATCGTCACCAAAACTGAGCCATAATTCGTCTAGATATTTCATTTTTGATTCAGTCTTTGGAATCAATTTCATGGCGTCATTCTTTATTTTTTCTATACTGTTATTAGATTCTCCAACTGAGAGACCGAACTCCAAATGTTTTTTTGTTGATAAATAGAGATTTCCCATAAGCGCTCCTTTCCAATCGGTCCAGAGCTCTGGGTTCGTAGCTGTTATATCTGCAACCGTCAAAATATAGAGCAGGTCTAAATAAACAACATTTTTAACCTTTTCTGAAAATCTCTCGATTACCTGAGGATCATTTATGTCTTCTCTTTGAGAGACGGATGACATCAACAGATGATTTAAGACAAGCCATTCTAAAAGTTTAATGTTTTCGTCGCTTAGATTATGTTCAATGGCAAACTGTCTTACAATTTTTGCACCTAATTCTGAATGATTTCCCCCTCTACCTTTAGCTATGTCATGAAATAGTCCGGCAATCAGAATGATTTCTTGATTTGGCAAGTTAGAGAAAATACCACTCGCGCGAAGAAATGTTCTATTCTGGTTTGGCGTGCCAAAGGCAACTAAATTCTCTATTACTTTTACCGTGTGAACATCAACTGGGAAAACATGAAATAAATCGTGTTGTGTTAAGCCTATAATTTTTTTGAACTCTGGCAAATAGGAACCTAAGATTCCATATCGACTCATTCTGCGAAGTTGAAGTGTAAGATTATTCTTTGACTTCAGTAATCTTATGAACAGGCTTTTATTGACAGGATTTTTCCTGAAATTTGAATCTATTAAGTTTCGGGATTCTCTTATCTGCTTTATGACTATCGCTTTTAAACCTTTAATTTTTGGGTCTTCAGCAAGAATGACAAATATTTCGAGTAAAGCTGACGGAAACATCTCAAATATTTTGGGGTCAGCAGTTGTAAGAAATCCGTCCTCGATAAGAAACTTATCATTGTATTTGACTCTTTTTGTATTTGATTTTTCTTTTGGTGATATGTTTTCACTGAACCATTTTAAAATCATATCGGTAAGTTCGCGTGTAGAGGATACAGTTTGATAATATTTCTGCATAAACTTTTCAACGGCTAATCTCTTGGCCCCGTCTTTAAATCCGAACATTTTCGCTATCTGAGATTGATGGTCAAAAAGAAGACGCTCATCAGGTCTCCCAGAAATTGCATGTAACTGGAATCTAACCCGCCATAAGAAGTTTTCATTATTTATTAAAAGCTTTAAATCTGATTCCGATAGCACGTTCGATGAGAGTAATTTTTGCCGATTATTGGTCTTGAAATGATGAATTGATATCCAGTCGACAAGTTGTATATCTCTGAGACCTCCTGGAGCTTCTTTTATATTTGGTTCTAGGCTGTATTCTGTATCCCCATGTCTTTTGTATCTCAATTGTTGCTCATGCAATTTTTTTTGGAAAAATGATTTTGTATTGTCAAAAACCGTTTTGAAAAGTTCACGATTTAAATCGCTGTAGTTTTTAAAGCTTCCTGCTATGTGACGACTCTCCAATAGATTGGTAGCAATTGTTACGTCCTCCAATGCAAGGTTAATACAATCTTGTTTAGATCTCACGCTATGACCAAGCTTTATGTTCAAATCCCATAAGCAAGTAACAAAAGATTCTATATTTCTTTCGTATCTATTTAACTCTGGCGAATCGGCTAATATCAATATGTCCAGATCAGAGTGGGGGTGCAGTTTTCCGCGACCATAACCACCAACTGCGATTAGAGATAAAGATGAACTGCCAAACGATGCTTTCCAAATCAATGCCAGAAGCATGTCAAAAATAGTTGATCTATACGATATTAATGTTGTTACAAATGTTGTGTTCGGATTTTTTGAGGCAAGGTATTGATTTACATTCTCAAGTATATTTTTGCCATTCAAGGAATTCGGATGCTCCTCAAAATCACGCCAAATTTTTGAGTTTTCGAGTTTTTTTATTAATATTCTTGTCGAGTTATTTTCTTCAGCCATAAGTCACGGTGAATTGATTATTTTACTGTGCACTCAGAAAAAATAGATTAAAGAGTTAGTATTTCGCAGTTGTTTTTTGTCACTGCTATCGTGTGCTCCCATTGGGCTGATAAACGTCCATCTTTTGTTTCAACAGTCCAACCGTCTGATTTTAACTTCGTTGTTGCTTTTCCTGCATTTAACATTGGTTCGATTGTAAATGTCATACCCTCTACTATTTCTGCACCAGCACCTTTATTGCCATAGTGGAGAATTTGTGGCTCCTCATGGAAACTTGCTCCAATTCCATGCCCGCAATATTCGCGAACCACCGAGTAATAGTTTTTCTCTGCATGCATTTGAATAGCATGTCCAATATCACCTAAATGCGCGCCTGGCTTTACTGCCTCAATTCCTTTGTAAAGACATTCCCTTGTAATTTCAACAAGCCTTTTAGCATGAGGCGCGGGTTCTCCGACGAAGAACATCCGACTCGTATCGCCAAACCACCCATCCTTTATAACAGTTACATCTATGTTTAGGATATCACCGTTTCGTAGGATTTTTTTTTCATTTGGAATACCGTGGCAAATTACTTGATTTACTGAAGTGCAAATTGACTTTGGGAAACCCCTATATCCAAGAGTGGCAGGGATAGAATCCTGCTTGGTTAGCATGAAATCATGACAAATATCATTTAACTCAAGAGTATTTGCTCCCGAAACAACAAAAGGAGTTATCATATCTAAAACCTCGGATGCTAATTTCCCAGCGATTCGAATTTTTTCAACTTCCTTTTTTGTTTTTATGATCATTACGAATGATTCCCATTTGTAGAATCGTTATTGTACGCATCTATTGAATGAACTTGTAATACTTCATGTTTCCCGCAACCGAATTATAGTCAGATATTAAAAATCTTTAACAATATTTGCTTATATGGTATAAAGCGCCCGCTGTTTAAGCGGAAATACTAATTCACACGCGTTTCGACACAACGACCTGGGTGCCTGACTAAAGGGTTGGTCTTTGGGAAGCGCGGAGGTTTAACCCTAGGAGAAATATTATGTCAAACGTATCTATGAAAGATATGCTGAAGGCCGGAGTTCATTTTGGTCATCAAACAAGGTTCTGGAATCCAAAAATGAGTCAGTTCATATTTGGCTCCCGGAATAAAATTCATATTCTTAATCTTGAGTTCACCATGCCCGCTTTTTTAGAGGCCTTGGAAGTTTTGCGAAAAGAAGGTGCGAAAGGTAATCAAATTCTTTTTGTTGGCACAAAGCGAGCTGCACAAAAAATTATGAGAGAGCAGGCTGAAAGATGCAGTATGCCTCATGTAACGCATAGATGGCTTGGTGGTATGTTAACCAACTACAAGACGATAAATGCATCCATCAAAAGATATAGGAGCCTTGAAGAGCAAGAGAAGGATGGAACTTTCGATAAGCTTAGTAAAAAAGAAGTTCTCACGAAAAGTCGTATGAAAGGTAAACTTGAGAATTCAATCGGTGGTATAAAAGATATGAGAGGTTTGCCTGACATTCTTTTCGTTGTTGATGTAGATCACGAAAGAATAGCGATAAATGAAGCAAATAAGCTCGGTATACCAGTTGTAGGAATAGTTGATTCAAATAGTGATCCAGATGGCGTTGATTATATTATCCCTGGTAATGATGATTCGATTCGAGCAATTGAGCTTTTTGCATCTGCCGTTTCAGATGCTGTTATAAAAGGTAGAGCGGAGTTAGCGTCCGTGTCGAGTAAAGATGAATTTATCGAGGTCTCGGATGACGCTCAGGCCGATAGTAAAAAAGTCACTAAAGAGGCCCCAAAGGTAAAAGTAGTTAAAAAAGTATCCAAGGCTAAAATAGCAAGTGATGCTTCTGATGAGGTTAATAAAGAAGATGATGTTTCAGAAAAAGGTAGTGAAGCTGAT
>OCZA010000383.1_pt1 | contig 15677 bp, 16 predicted proteins | sample 1539021 | NCBI WGS metagenome assembly OCZA01 (sample SAMEA2619376, study PRJEB22493) | marine metagenome | biome: marine biome (ENVO:00000447); feature: surface water layer (ENVO:00002042); material: "saline water (ENVO:00002010), including plankton (ENVO:xxxxxxxx)" | depth 5 m | reverse complement strand
AATCTATTGTACATCTTGTCGTATTCTTGATAAGTTAAGAATGGGGGAATTAGAATTATGTTAGTTTTAAGTAGAAAACAACATCAGTCTTTAGTCATAGGAGAAAATATAAAAATAACTGTTCTTGAGTTGAAGGGAAATCAAGTAAGAATAGGAATCGACGCTCCAGAAAGCATTACTGTTCATAGAGAAGAAATACTCAATAAAATAATTAAAGATTCTGTAGAATAGCTTGCAAGCGCCCGTAGCTCAGCTGGATAGAGCACGTGGCTACGAACTACGGTGTCGGAGGTTCGAATCCTTCCGGGCGCGCCAAATTAAAATTGATACAAACCGGACATCAATATTTGATTTTCGTCACCTAATACCTTAACTGAATTATCATTTGCATAAATATGTAGACCATTGTTTACGTAAGAAGGTGATACAATATTGAATTCAAAATTTTTGAGATCTTTTTTTGGATTTTTAGATTGAATCAAGTTCATTGCAATGCTTGCAATTAAGGGCCCTTGAACCACTAATTCTGGATAATTTTCTTCATTCAGAGCATAGTCTTTGTCATAGTGAATTCTATGAGAATTAAACGTAAGAGCAGAAAATCTGAATAACATTAAATTATCTGGAACTATTTCAAATAATTTTTCATTGTTATCAATTTTTTCTATTAGAGATTCTTTTCTTAAAGATGGATTTTTATAAACTAGAGTTTGAGTTTCATCCAAAATTAATTCTTTTTTTTGAAAATAGTTATGCTTTAAATAAACAAAATAGAGTTCTCCAGAATTTTTGCTCTCTTTCAATTCTATTTTTACTATTTCCGAATTTCTTTCAACTTCTTCATTAAAGATTAATTTATGATAAAAATTTATCTTACTCGATGCCCACATTCTTTGAGATAACTCAATCGGTGGAAAAAAATTTCCTCTTTTAATGTGTCCATCCTTGCTTAAATTCGATCTAGGTTCTCCCGGTTGAGTAACACACCAATGCAAACCAAGTAAATTTGGAAGATCTATTCCTAAGGATAATGTATTTTCAAACTTAAAGGCTAAAGAATCAGTCAGAAGTTCTTTTGTTGTTTCTTGCTTGTTGAGCCATTCTTTATACATAAAAACTATATATTACTAGTATTACATTCTCTAATAAAATCACTAACAGCCGATGCGCACCCTAAAGGGTTTTCAATTACGTTGAAGTGAGCAGAGTCAGGTATTAAAGCAAAAAAATTCATTCTTGCATTTGTTAATAACTTTACCTTCTTATAGTGGTCTTTATTTTCTATAAACTGTTTTTTGTATTTATCAGATTCTTGTGAAACACAATTTGGATATAGATCTTCAATTTCATTTCTAAATAAATTGTATTTACCAAAAAAAGGTTGGTCTGATATTAATCTATTTTTTGAGTTAACTTTAAATTCATCTTCACCCTGAAATTGCATAATTTTAATGTCCAAAGGCAAGTTTCTTCTGTTTTCTATTTCTTCAAGAGAGTCTGTTTGCATCATTGTCTGACTAATCTTTAAAAGGAATTTCTTTTTAGGATTATTTGTCTTATAGGTTAAATGAGTAAATCTGTTATATAAATCAGACCCTTTTTTTGCTTTCTTACTTTTAGCCTTAAATCCTTCTGATCTTATTGCAAAAGGGAACTCAAAAAAAGATACTAAATTGAATAGAAGTTTTAGTTGCCAGGGTCTAGTAAAGAATCTGTGAGGAGGACCTACACATATTACTGGAGCTAATTTAGCCCAGTCTTTTTCATAATAATTCCATACTTGAGCCCCTCTCGATAGACTTAAAAATAAGTCTTTATTTTTTATCATTAAATATTCAAACACAATTACTCCTCTATCATGACCAATAAAATGAGCTTTAGTTATATTTAACTTAATTAAAATTTCTTCTACTATTTTTGATTGATTTATGTGACTAAATTTTGAATCAATTTTTTTTGAATCATTTGAGACCTCTCTACTAAATGGAATAGTCAAAGTTTTGAAAGAGGCTTTATCATTATTCATTATCATTTGAGAATACTTTTCATAGAACGGCAAATGTAAAATTAAAATTTTGAAGGAAGGATTTTTTTTAATCATTTCGCAAGCCATCCAAAACATAGATTCACTGGGATCTGTTGGTATACCTCCCATCATTACCAGTGTTTCATTTTCTTTAGCTTCAGAGTTGCCACAAATAGTAAATTGGTGATTAAAATTATTAATACAAAGAGTTTTTCTTTTGAACTTAATATTATCAATTTCAAAAGAAATTTTATTTTCATAGTTTCCTGTACCTTCTCTCACAAAGATTATGAGAGACACTACAAAGTTACTCGATAACAAATATATGTGTGCAATAAGAAAAAAAATATATTCGATTAGTATTTTAAAAAATTTCATATTAATTTAAATCTGATAGGCTAATTGTAATTTTAATTCATTTTGTAAGAGAAAAATCATGAAGAAAATATTATTAATTCTATTGTTAGCATCATTTCATGCATTTGCAGATTTTGAAATTTGGAATTCTGCTGGAGATCAATCTATAAAGTTCTATCTTGATCTTGAAATTTTATCTGCTGAATCTGAAGAAGCAGTCGAATTAATAGAAGAAATGGTAATTTTTATAAAAAAAACAGAAAGAAATACTAAGTTATATGAATACTACATATCAAAAGACAAAAAAAGAATTTCTTTAACTGAGCACTATAAAAACGATACTGCTGCTATTAAGCATGTATTAGATTTTCAAAATGGGCCTTATCAAGAAACCTTTTTTAAACTGATGAAAATAAATTCTTTTCAAGTGATGGGCCCTGCGTCTGAGGAACTGATAAATTCTCTCGAAGGGTTAACTGATGATTTTAGAATTAAAGTTGATGGCTTTAAAAGAATCAATTAGCTAAAGTCTTTAAGCATTTTTCTCAATTCAAGCTGATGTTGTTCTTCTTCACCTATAAGAGCTCTTGTATATTCTTCTAAATATATTGACGCATCTGCAACTATTGATAGTAATTTTTTATACAAACTTAAAGCAAGAAGTTCATGTTCTAAGCTTTCTTCCAAAATGTCTTTAATAGTATGATTATTTGTTTCAACAATCTTGGCAATTTTTTGAGTTGGGTGTCCGTCTAGACCAGTTAAAAAATCTCCAGCTTTTTGTGCATGCAAGAGAGATTCATTTGCTTGTTCTTGTAAGAATCCAACGATTGGGATCCTATGAGGACCAGTTACCATTAATGCGGAATGAGTGTATCTAACTACTCCAGCTAACTCGCATTCCATAATTTCATTTAAAATCTCACAAACTTTATTTTCATCTAATTCTTTAATTTCCATTTAGAAATTATATTCCAAATTATAAGTAAAACGTTTGATGAGAATTAAGATAACAATGAGAATCGTTTTCATAAAATTTTTAAATATAAATCTTATATTTGTGTAAAAATAAATTTTTAATAGGAGAATTTAATATGAATACAGACATTTTATTACCAATATTTTATTTAGCAGTTTTTACTTTTGCTATACAGATAATTTCAACAGTCTTTAGAAGTAGGGCGGTAAATAATAATGAGCACACTCCCGAGGAGATGTTTGGAATTCCTCTACCTGATACTTCTAGCGACTTAATAAAACGTTTAGACAGAAATCATACTAACTTATTTGAGTATACTGTCCTTTTCTATGCCGTTTGCATTTCAATTTATATCACCGGAAAAGTAGATGGATATTTTGTTATTCTTGCAAACTCTTACGTCGTTTTAAGAGTAATTCATTCCGCTTATCATATCGCATCCAATACTAATTTTAGCTTACGTGCTTTGGTATGGCTTGGAAGCAACGTTGTAATGTTATGGATGTGGATCAGATTGGTTATGATGTTTTAGTATTTTTATAAATAAAAAAGATGGGATAACTTATTAAAACTAATTGAGCATAAGATAAAAAAGCATTCGCTAAAGTGTTAGTAAAAAACAAACTTGTGTTTGGCTCAGAACTTATTGCAAAAGCAGAGATAATTGAAAGAGTAAAAAAAGTAATTAGTATTAATGCTGCCCAATAATAAATTAGATAAAAAATAAAATGTTTTTGATTATTTTTTGTAGTTTGCCACGATAAATCTAAAGACTCTAAAACAGTTTTTCCTTCTAATATTAAAAAATAAGGACTGTACAGTAACCTTGAAGCCAAATAAGCCCCAGGTACGATAAATAATATTAAACCGCCTATAACGATCAAGCCTGTTATTAGAGTTAGTAACAAAACCTTCAATATCAATTGAAACGAAACAATGTAATAACCTATAGATTCTTTGAGACCGTCCTTTTGTAAATCGTTTACAACCAATATGCAAAATGAAGTTATGAATGGAGTTAAAAAAAGATTAGTAAATATAAAAAGCAAAATACCCCAAGTAAATAATACTTCATCATTCAAATAGATATCTCCAGAAGAAGCTAGCAAACCCAATAAAATAAAAATTGGAAAGGTCATTAAAGTAAACTTTTTAAAAGTACTAAAGTAGCACTTGAATCCTTCTAAAAGTGGAGCTATTGTCATGATTGGTATTATATTCAATTATAGGAGAAAAATATGATAGAAATTTGGTCTAAACCTAACTGTCCATTTTGCGACAAAGCAGAAAATCTCTGTATTCAAAAAAATCTTAACTTTAAAAAATATATGCTGGATGTAGATTTTTCGAGAGAGGAGTTATTTGAAAAATTTCCAACGGCAAGAACTTTTCCTCAAATAACGATAGATGGGGATTTAATTGGTGGCTATACAGAATTCTCTGCAAAAATACTTGAAGATAAATAAATAGTGGATCAGTTAAATAAATATATTTTATTAATCGATTCATATTTTGGAAGTGCACCTTGGTTTCCACTGACTCTATTAGCAACAGGAATTTTCTTTAGCATTTACTTAGGTTTTCCTCAGATAAGAAATTTTAAAAATGGATGGAAAATAATTTTTAATGGAGGATTTTTTGGTTCCAAAGGCTATACGAGTCCATTCCAAGCATTAAGTACAGCTCTTTCTGGAACTGTCGGTACTGGAAATATAGGTGGTGTTGCAATGGCTATTTTTATAGGAGGCCCAGCAGCATTATTCTGGATGTGGGTTACCGCTTTTTTAGGAATGACTACCAAGTTTGTAGAGGTTACTTTGTCACATAAATATAGAAAGCTTGATAAGTCAGGATCAATATCAGGTGGTCCAATGCTATATATGGAAAATGGACTGAACATGAAATGGCTTGGAGTAATTTTTTCTTTTTGTCTTTTAGTATCTACTTTTGGTTCCGGAAATATGCCTCAAATTGACAATATTGCTAGCACTTTGAATTCAAGTTTTGGATTAAGCCCAATAGTATCTTCATTGGTAATTACAATTTTAGTTGGGCTGGTCATAATTGGAGGTATAAATAGAATTGCAAGTTTTGCTGGATCTATCGTTCCTGTAATGGCATTTGTTTATATTGTAGGTTCTTTGAGTGTTTTAATTTTTAACTATTCAAATATTTTGCCTTCTTTTTATATCATTATTCACGATGTTTTTAGTGGAAGCGCAATAGCTGGAGGGTTTTTAGGGGCTTCTTTTTCAACTGCGTTTACTTATGGAGTGGCAAGAGGATTATATTCTAACGAAGCCGGTCAGGGATCTTCGCCAATTGCTCATGCAACATCTAATACAAAACACTCGATAGAAGAGGGCTTTGTATCAATTTTAGAGCCGTTTATAGATACTTTAGTTATTTGTACATTAACTGGTTTAGTGATTCTTGCTTCTGGAGTTTGGACAGAAAAATATGAAAACGATTTTGAAAGAACTTCACTTTATTTTTTAGGACAGTCTGATTCTGAAAAAAATATTACTAACCAAATAAACTCTTATACAAAATGCAGAGATGAGGGAGCTAAATGTTTCACTGGAGAAATTTCAGTTGAAATGGGTATTGCAGACAAAAAAAATACAATTTTTCACAATAGATCTCTCGCTGAGAATGTTATTTTTACAAAAGATGGTGAGTTATTTACAGGATTAATAAAGGTTAATAATGGATTGATGGTTTCATCTGGTATTAATGTTAGAGGAGAGTCTCTTGTTAAGTCAGCAGTTCTCACTAGCAAAGCTTTTAACGCAGGGTTTTTTGGTAATTATGGCGAATATATTGTTTCTATTGGTTTATTATTATTTGCATTTTCTACAATGATCACTTGGTCCTATTATGGTGATAGGTGCACTTTGTATTTGTTTGGCGAAAAAGCTCTTATCTATTACAGAATTTTTTATTTACTAGCTATGTTTATTGCCGGAAGCGGATTAATAGATACGGAAGTTATTTGGAATTTTGCTTTAATAACTGTTGCAGCTTCGACACTTCCAAATTTGTTAGGAATTTTTCTTTTAAGAAAAGAAATGAAATTTCTTTTACAGGATTATTTTAAGTAAATTTTAATACTCACTCGTCCAAAAGGTTTAATAAAAAAGCATCATCTAAAGAACTTTCTTCGATAGAATTTAATCTGCCGCTTTTACCTGAATGTCCGCCAACAAGATTCATTTTTAAAAGAATTGGGTTTTCGGAGGTACTATTTTCTCTTAGCTTAGGAACATATTTTGCTGGTTCAAAATACTGAACTTGAGAATCATGCAGGCTTGAAGTAACAAGAACTGATGGATAATTTGAAGGTTTCAAATTGTCATAAGGAGAATATTTTTTCATGTAATCATATTCTTTTTTATTTGCAGGATTACCCCATTCTTTATACTCAAAAGTTGTTAATGGAATTGATTCATCTGACATCGTAGTGAGAACATCAACAAAAGGAACAGCTGAAATTATGCCTCTATATAACTCCGGTTCTAAGTTGATAATTACACCCATCAAAAGTCCGCCAGCACTTCCTCCCATTGCGAATATTTTTCCTTCGTTGCCGTAATTCTGTTTTATAAGTCCTTTAGTAGAATCAATAAAATCATAAAAAGTATTCATTTTTTTAAGCATTTTTCCATCCTCATACCATTGGCGACCCATCTCAGAACCACCACGAATATGAGCAATAGCAAAAATAAATCCTCTATCCAACAAAGGAAGTATGGAGCTTTTAAAAGAAGCATCTATTATTGCGCCGTAAGAACCGTAACCGTACATTAAAAGAGGGGAATCTTTTAAATCAATGCCTTTCTTATAAACCAATGAGACGGGTACCTCTGTATCGTCTCTAACTTTAATTTTAAGTCTCTTTGATATGTACAAAGAAGGATTGAAATTTATTACTTCTTGCATCCAAACCTTTTCGCGTTTTCCATTTTTATGATTTTCTTTGAAAACCGTACTTTGACAATTTGGACTTGAATAACCGTAATAAACTTCTTCAGATAAATATTCACCTATACCAGTTAGATAAGTGCTATAGGCTGGATCATCAAATTTAATATACTCAATAGACAAATCATCTTTTTTAACTTTTTTTATTTTCGGCAATCCATCTTCTCTAGTTTCTAAATAGAAATATTTTTCAAAACTATCTAATCCTTCTATATAAGATTTTTCAGAATGTTCAATTATCGTTTCCCATTTTGATAAATCTGAAGGTATATTTAAGTTGGTTTTTAAAACTTTAAAATTTTTACAGTTATCTGAATTTGAAATAACATAAAAACAATCTTCATTTTCTGTAACTCCATATAAGTGGTTTTCTTTTCTTTTTAGAAAACAAATTGGTTTTGCTTCCTGATTCCTTAAGTCTAAAAACCAAGTTTCTGAAGATTCTGTTTTGCTAACACTTATAGAAAGATATCTCTTCATTCTAGATTTTGAAATACCTAAATTGAATTCAGGGTCTTTTTCTTCATAGATTAGTAGATCTTTTTCCTGACTGTCACCAATTTTATGTTTAAAAACTTTATTTGTTATTAAAGTTTTAGGATCTTTTTTTGTATAAAAAATAAATTGATTATCTGTGCTCCAAACTACACTTCCTGAACTATTAAAAATGTTTTGATCTATAATTTTATTTTTGGTCAAATCTTTTATCTTAAGATTAAATTCTCTTCTTCCAGAAAGATCTTCACCATATGCAATTAAGGAATGATCTGGGGAGGGCGATATGCCAGAAATGCTGAAATAATCCCTATCTTCCGATAGTTCGTTTACGTCTAATAGGAGTTCTTTTTTTGATTCAGCATTTTCTCTATAGTATTTACTGTATTGTTCGTTAGAATTAATTTCAGAAAAATAGTAAAACTGATCTTTTTTTACTTTCATAGAAATTTCCTTGTCAGGAATTTTATTTACCATCTCTTCATAGATTTCAGTTTTATAATCTTTTTTTTCAGCAAACCATTTTTCTGAATATGTATTCTCTTCCTCCAGATAAGAAATTACTTCTTTATTTGATCTCGTGTCATCCCTTAGCCAATAATATTCATCTACTCTAATATCATTATGAGATATAAGTTCTTTTCTAATTTTTTTTGGTTTTGGTGCTTTATTGCTCATGAGTTAAATAATGATAGAAATATTGCTGAGGATGAAATCGAAAAAGCTGAAGTTAAAATTAAAGCTAAAAAGCCAAAGGCCATATATAAATTTTCATCCTTTACAGAAGCAAGATATTTATTTTTCAACAAAATAAAACATTTATAACTAAAGATGAAAGTAAAAAAAAATATGACTGCTGAAAGAATATAAATCATAATTGGATATTATATTATTAGGGGTAAATATTTTAGATGATTCTCTTTATAGAATAATCATATTATCAAAATAAGAAAACTTTTCTCACACAATATGAGTTTAATTAAAATAAATTCCTATAATTTTTGTGCTTAAACTGGAAAATATATGTTAAAAAATTATGCATTTACCATCGCAATTTCATCGGTTTTAGCCTTTTTTATCTTTTATTTTTTATTTGCCTACTCTGGCGTAATGCTTTCAGTAGAAGAGGGTTACAAAATTGGAGAAAGTTCAAGATGGTGTGAAAGAATTAGTCCTGGCTATTTTAGAGAACCCTCTAACGCCTTAAGTAATATTGGATTTATTCTCACAGGAATTCTTATGGTTTGGATTCTTTCCAGAGAAGAAGTTACAGGTCAGAACTTGTTTATTGGACTGACCTCTGTGTCAGCACTTTACGCTTCTGCATCTATTTTTCTAGGCCCAGGTTCTATGATGATGCATGGAGCCCATACAGTTTGGGGTGCTTGGATCGATAATGTCAGTATGGTAGCTTATATAATTATTCCATGGCTCCTCAATTTTAAAATCTTAAATGGATGGACGGAAAATCAATTTTTGAGAGCTTATTTTATAATTTTATTTTTGTTTTCTCTGCTCAGTTGGTTTTATGGCTCAGAATTAGGTATAGGTTTTAGTTTATTTGGCGTGTCGATAGGTTTATGGATTATTTCCGAATTTTTATACAACTTTTATTCTAAATCGATGAGATTTTTTTCAGGTTTCGTAGGTTATTTTGTACTTTGGATATTCGGTACTTCACCTTACGAAGTATTTATAAATATTCAAGAATTTTGGTGGACTCTTTTATTTTGGCTCCCAGGACTTATAGCCACACAAAAACCTGAAAGCGTGAGAAAGTATAACCCTTGGTTTTTTGCCGGGTGCTTCTTCTACATACTAGCATTTACGATATGGCTACAAGGAAATTTAATGGTGAACCCTGATTCTGAATGGTGTTATCCAGATTCAATTATTCAACCGCATGCTTTGTGGCACATTCTTTGTGCACTAGCTACATTGTCTTATTTCTTTTTTTATCGAACTGAAAAAAGGCTATCAAACAATTAAAAGTTATGAGATTAATTTTTGTTTTTTGTATTATTTTTTTTCTATCAATTAATACATACGCTGAAAATAAAAAAATCATTATTCCTTTTAAGGAAATGTCTTCTTTTCAAGCTTGTTATGCTTTTATGATTGGTACAAATGATTTAGAAAAAAAATCTATGCTAGAGGATTGGATCAAAATTAAAGATATTAATTGCAATCAATATGCCGAAGTAATTTATCGAGCAAAAATTTTAGGAATTATAAAATAATTTTCTCATGCATAAATTAAATAATTTTCTTTATTTCGTATTGTTATTCTTTTTCAACGCCTTTTTGCTAGCAATTAATATAGACGGCAATCTTTCAGAAGAGGAATGGCAGCAAGCTGAATATTTGGATAATTTTTTAACAGTTTTTCCAAACGATAAGTCAGCTCCAGAATATAAAACAAAAATTAAATATTTTTCTAATGAAAAAGGAATTTATATTGGAATTATCAATGAACAACCATTATCTACCCAAGTTTCCCAGAAACATCCCAGAGATTCATGGGCTGTAGATGCAGATAGAATAAGCTTGATCATAGATTTTAATGCAAACGCAAATATAGGTTATGAGTTTACGGTATCTTTAGGAGATTCTTTACGAGATGCGATCTGGGTGAATGAAAATGATATTTCTGATAATTGGGATGCTATCTGGCAAGCTAAAACATCTCAATCTGAGAATGAATGGTTTGTAGAATATTTTCTTCCATGGGGAATTGCTCCTATGTCCAATGTGAATGATGAATATAGAAAAATCAAACTATCTGTAGCAAGAAAAGTTCATCATTTATCTAAATATTTTAATATGCCTGGATTGTGGGTAGAACAATCTCCTTTTTTGTCTCGAATGCAAGAAGCTTCTGTTAAAAACTATAAAGATGAAAGCTCGAATAAAACAAATATAGATTTTTTTCCTTATATTAGTGCAACTAATAATTTTATAGAAAATAACAGAAAGATTAATTTTGGAGGAGAAATCTTCTGGGATATAAATTCTGAATCAAAATTAGATATTTCTATAAATCCAGATTTTGGACAAGTCGAAAGTGATGATGTGATTGTTAATTTTTCTGCAAATGAAACTTTCTATCCTGATAAACGTCCTTTTTTCACTGAAAATCAAACTTTGTTTGACATTACAGGATGGGATTTAAGATTTATTAATACAAGGAGGATAGGCGGAATTCCTGATAAATGTTCTAGTACTAATGAAAGTCATAAAGGGGAATGCGATGACTATATTTATGACTCTACAGATATTAACTTTGCTCTTAGATACACAAAGGAAGGCAAAATAAATAAATATGGGGCATTTATTGCTAGCGAAGATAATTCAATTTATTCAGAAGGCAGAGACTTCCTGGCACTCAGATATAAAACTAATCTTGCTAAAAATAATGGAAAAGTGGGATATCTGATAACTTCTGCAGATAGACCTTCCATTGATAGAAAGGCCACGGCCAATGTTTTAGATTTTGATTTCAAACCTTCATCTAATAAAAGAATATATGGATGGGCAGGAGAAATTGATATAGACGAGAAGGGCGTAAACACAAAAGGATATGGCTTTAAAGCTAACTATACTGTGAGAATAAACCCAGATTTATTTGTTTTATTTTTTACAAACTACCATGATGAAAATTTTGATATAAACGATATGGGCTATATCAAGCAATACGACAATTTTTCTTTCGGAACTTATATCCAATACATCAAGCCTAATAAAAATATAAATTCAATAATTTCGCAAACAGAATTTGCCTTTAGAATTAACCATCAAAGATCAGTAGATGGAGAATATGGAAATGGTATTGGAACTTATTTTGATTATAAATTTCAGTATAGAGACAGTTCTTCTTTGAGCTTTGAATGTTATTGTAATTTTATTCGAGGCAAAGACTATGAAGAAACTAGGAAATTTCCGAGCGCTCCCTTCATAGAAGAACTTTCTGGAGCTAAACTAATGGTCGAATACGAAAGTCCAAGAACCAATAAGATACAATCAATATATAAAGCCTCAGTTGGAAGCTTTGGGTATGAAACTAAAACAGAAAATTTAGATTTAAGAAATGAAAGTTATTCAGTAGGGTACTCAAATATTTTCAAGCCTTCAGGTCTTTTCAAGTTAAATATAGGATGGTTTGATTATCAAAAAAAATCTAATTGGAGTATTTGGAGAAAAGAAAATTTATTTGGTTATTATGATAAAGAACAAATCTCCTCTAGTTTGAGTTTAGATTATTTTATTTCTTCCAATCAAGAATTCAGAATAAAAGGAAAAATATACGGCATCAAAGCAAAAAATCCTCGTTCTTACCGTGTAAGCTCGAACGGATATATGAATGCCGCTATAGATAATACGAATGCTTTCCAGCTTTCTGAAACCGCTTTTCAAATTAGATATAAATATGAATTCTCTCCTTTATCTAATTTATATGTTGTTTATACAAGGGGAGGAAAGTTAACGAATTTATTTGATCAGACTGATAATTTTAAAGATATATATTCTGATGCTTGGACCAACGAAACTTTAGACAAATTTATCGTTAAATTAAGACTTAAATTTTAATTTCCTTCTTCATTCTCATACCTCGTCTGGTATATTTAATTTTTAATATTTAAGGAGTAAGTATATGAGTTCTGAGACAAATATAGATCACGAAAAGGTAATGGCATTGTTTGGAAATGTTTTCAATGATGTTGCAGGTTCAATAGCAATTATGATGTCTTATATTGGAGATCAAACAGGAGTTTACAAGGCAATGGATAAGTTAGGTTCTGCCTCAGTAGCTTCAATAGCAAAAGAAGCTAATGTAGACGAACGATATTTAAAAGAATGGTTAGCATCAAATGCTGGGAGAGGTTATGTAAATTATAATCCTGATTCAGATGAGTTTAGCTTATCTCCAGAACAAGCCGCAGTTTTTGCTAGAGAAGGCGAACCAACATGCATTCAAGGACTTGTTCAAGGTGTGGTGGGGCAGTTTGTAAAAGAAGATGTAGCAATAGACGTATTTAAAACTGGACGAGGAAGACCTTGGGGCGAACATCACGAATGCTGTTTCTGTGGGACTGAAAGATTTTTCCGTCCGGCTTATGCAGGACATCTTTTAAATGAGTGGATTCCGGCAATGGATGGAGTGCAAGAGAAACTAAAGAAAGGAGCAAAAGTCGCTGATATTGGATGTGGATTGGGAACATCATCAATGTTGATGGCAGAGGAATTTCCAAATTCTATAATTCATGCATTTGACTTTCATGGACCATCTATAGAAGAAGCTCAAAAAAGAGCAAATGAAAAAGGGCTCACCAATTTAGAATTTTTTGTATCAGACGCAGCAAATATTCCTAACAATGGATATGATTTAGCATGCATTTTTGATGCTTGGCATGATATGGGAGATCCTGTTGGAATTGCAGAAGGAATAAAAAATACATTAAAAAAAGATGGAACCTTCATGGTAGTAGAACCAATGGCATTAGACGGCATGGCGAATAATATTGCCAACAATCCTTCTTCTAGTATGTTTTATGGTTTTGGCACTTTAATTTGCGTACCAGCTTCAAAAGCTCAGTCTGTCGGTCTTGGTTTAGGTCCACAAGCAGGCCCTAAAAAACTTATGGAACTTTTATCTAGTGCTGGTTTTGACAAAGTAAATTTAGCTGCGAAGACCACAAGCAATTTAGTTCTTCAAGCTACAAATTAGCTTTATGAATAAAAGAATGGAGGGCTAGGGTTAGTCTTTTATGTTTATTTATATAGATTAATTCTATTTAACATAATATATATTATACGAATACATAGATATTATAGATTAAAGGGTTTTATAGAATATCTTTAATATGGATATCTCTAGCCTTCACTTCAAAGCCTTTTGCTTCGCCTTTTATGAAATCAAGTATTAGTTGAGCGTACTCAGGACCTGCTTCTTCCTGTATAAAATGTCCAGGACCTTTAATTACTATTTCTTTAGCTGTTGGAATTCTTTTTAAGCCTTCTGCAATTCCAGGATTATTTCCAGTAACAGGGTCATTGTCACTGTTAGCTATTAAAAAGGGTTTGTTCCATTTTTCTAGTACATCCCTAAAAGCCATTTCGTTTTTTCTTAATTCACTAGGTATTAAGTAGGGAAATATTTGAGCACCAGCTTTATATGAAGCATTTGGATAAGGAGCTTCATATCCTAATCTTTCTTCATCACTTACAGTACCTAAAGTTTGCATAACTCCACCAACGTCAATGTTATCAGTGTATCTTGAATATCTTATCCAATTAGCAAAACCCTTGCCTCCGATAAATTCTTCCCATGTTACTGGTCCTTGTAACCAGATAGTTAACTTGAATATAGGCCCTAGGAAAAACCCTCTGATATCGTTTATCAATCCTCTGCCTGGAGCAATTAACCCTGTATTAGAAGCAATTACTCTTGAAAATCTCTCTGGTTCTTCGGCTATAACTCTCAAACCTACCAAACCTCCCCAATCATGAACATGGGCTGTCATATCTTTCAAATCGAGTTTTCTTATTAGCTCAGACATTGTGTCGACATGCATTTGATGTGAGTAATCATCAATATCTATATATTTATCCGATTTTCCAAACCCAACCATATCTGGAGCAATAACTCTGTATCCAGCATCAACAAGCGTAGGAATCATTTTTCTAAATAAATAACTCCATGCTGGTTCTCCGTGAAGAAGATATATCACATCTCCATCTATAGGACCTTCATCTAAATAGTGAATTCTTAAACCATTTATTTCGAGATAATTTGGTTCAAAATTATAGTCTTTTAAATTTTCAAATCTTTCTTCCGGTGTTCTCAAAATCCCCGGGGATATTAAATTAAACCTCTCATAGTTAATTTCTGTATCGACATTTCTAATATATTGAAAAATTCCTATGGATAATAATCCTACGATAAATAATATAGAAAATATTTTGTTCATGATTATATTATGTTATCTGAGAGTGCCCTACTGTCAGACCTGCAGCTTCAATACCTGCTACCGCAGCAATTTCATCTTGATCAGATCTATCGCCAGAAACTCCAATTGCACCTATGTTTTTGCCATCTTTTTGTATTAAAAGTCCTCCTGGAGTTGGAATAAGATTGCCCCCTGCTAATATTTGCATACCAGTAAAGGCTTTATCTAGCCTCGGTTGATCCTCTAAAATTCCTCTTAACGTGTTCGATGAGGCTCCAAACGCCAAACAGGTAGAAGCTTTTGCATAAGCAACATTAGCTCTTGTTGGGCCTGAACCGTCTTCAGCTAAGGTAGCTCTTACAACTCCTCCGACATCAATAACTGTAACAGTCAAAGGCATAAATTCTTCTTCTCTGCCTTTTTTTAATGTCTCTTGGCATATCTTTAATGCAGCATCTAGATTTATTTCTCCTGGATTTAATATCATTTTAATTTCCTAATAATAAGTTTTTTTAATTTATAATTTATTAATTATAAAGGAGTAAATATGAGCGCTGATAAAAAATATAAAGAAATTTTAGGAAAAAAAATGGCTTATATTGAGCATGGTGAGGGAGACCCAATAGTTTTTCTACATGGCAACCCTGCCTCTTCTTTTTTATGGAGAAACATAACACCTCATCTTGAAGGCATGGGGAGAATAATAGTTCCTGACTTAATTGGAATGGGCGATTCAGAAAAATTAGACGGGATTGATAATCCTGACTATAAATATCATGGACAATATAAATATTTATCAGCCTTATTAGAGGGATTAGATTTAGGCGATAAAATTAATTTAGTTATCCATGATTGGGGTTCAGCAATGGGCTTTCAATATGCAAGAGAA
>OCZA010000382.1_pt1 | contig 15716 bp, 14 predicted proteins | sample 1539021 | NCBI WGS metagenome assembly OCZA01 (sample SAMEA2619376, study PRJEB22493) | marine metagenome | biome: marine biome (ENVO:00000447); feature: surface water layer (ENVO:00002042); material: "saline water (ENVO:00002010), including plankton (ENVO:xxxxxxxx)" | depth 5 m | reverse complement strand
GATACTATGGCATATTGAACAAAATCTAAAGCTTTTTGGAGTATATAATTCATGAATATTTTAGTTGTAGGTGGAGGTGGCAGAGAACATGCTATTGCTTATTCATTATCAAAATCTTCATCAATAAAAAAGCTAATAGTTGCCCCTGGTAACCCTGGGATTGAAACTTTTGCTGAATGTTATCCCATAGCTGCAGATGATATTGATGGACAATGTAAGCTAGCAAAAGACATGAAAGCAGACATAGTTTTCATAGGACCTGAAATCCCCTTAGTGCTTGGCTTAAAAGATAAATTATCTGAAATAGGCATTAATGCGTTTGGACCATCTAAAGAAGCTGCACAGTTAGAAGGATCAAAAACCTTCTCTCGAAATTTCTGCAAAAGATATAATATTCCACAACCAAATTTTAAATATTGTAGCGATCTAAATACTGCAAAAGATCAGATAGAATTGTTAAATGGATACTGTGTTGTAAAGGCAGATGGTCTTGCTGCAGGCAAAGGTGTTGTTGTTTGCGACACAGTTAATGAAGCAATTGAGGCATCCACTCAAATGCTGGAAGACAATAAATTTGGAGATGCTGGAAAATCTATTCTAATTGAAGAAAGAATAACTGGTATCGAAGCAAGTGTGTTTGCAGTATCAGATGGCAATACCGCAATTGTACTTGGGACTGCTCAAGATCATAAGAGAGCTTATGATAATGACCAAGGTCCAAATACTGGAGGCATGGGAGCCATATCTCCAGCACCAGCATTAAATGAAGAATTAAATAAAAATATTTTTAATAATATTATAATGCCTACAATTAATGGAATGAGATCCGATGGTATCCCTTATGAAGGTATTCTATATGCCGGTGTTATGCTTACTGATCAAGGACCTAAAGTGATTGAATTTAACTGCAGGTTTGGAGATCCCGAAACACAGGTGGTACTTCCACGCCTTAGCACAGATTTAGTAGATATTATTCATAACACTGTTACAAACAATCTTGAAAATACTCCCATTGAACTTACTGATAACACTGCAATTACTGTTGTAATAGCAAGTAAGGGGTATCCCGGAACATTTAAAAAGGGAATTGAATTACCATCACTTAATAATTTAAATAAGCAAGATGATATATTAATTTTCCATTCTGGTACTGCAAAAAATGATAATGAAAATCTTATTTCAAGTGGTGGAAGAGTTTTTTCTGTTACAGCAATTGGAGACAATGTCCAAGATTGCAGGCAAAAAGCATATAAGGCTGTTGAGGAAATAAATTGGAATAAAGGGTTTTATAGAAGAGATATAGGTAAAGTCTAAAATTACCTAATATCGTGAAAAAAATCTTTTAAAAGTCTTTCTGACTGATCTGCAGAAAAACCTGAATAGATTTCAATCGATGTTTTGTTGTCCGAGAAAACTCTAACTCCATTGTCAATGGCACCACCTTTCTTGTCCTCTGCTCCATAATATAGCCTTCTTATTCTAGTCTGTTTAATAAGTCCTGCACACATAACGCAGGGTTCTAAGGTAACCCAAATATCACAATCATTTAAAAATCTTTCACCTGTTATTTTTAAAGCTTTTTCAATAACTAGCTTCTCAGCATGACACGTAGGATCATTTCTTGTTTCAACTAAGTTGTGTGCCTTAGCAATAACGTTTCCACATCCATCAACTATTATGGCTCCAACAGGCACTTCATTTTTCTTTCTAGCCTTTATCGCTTCCTTGATAGCTAAACTCATATAATCAATTTGATTTAGCAAATATATTCCTTATTAGTCAGTTATGTTGCTAATAGTACTTAAAAGCTATAATACAAAACTATGAAAAATACTTTTAAAAAAAATAATTCTGAAACCTCATCCAATAAAACTACTCCTGAAAAATCAAAAGCACTTGATACTGGACCAGAAAGGATTGCTAAAGCTATTGCAAGATCAGGCTTATGTTCCAGAAGAGAAGCTGAGCGATGGATAATTAATGGTCAGGTAAAACTAAATAGTAAAATTTTAACTGAATGTGGAGTAAATGTTACTTCTAAGGATGTCATTGAAGTAAATGGTAAACCACTACCCAATAAGGTAATAACTAAGTTATGGATGTACCATAAACAGAGAGGTTATTTGGTTACTAACTATGATCCAGAAGGTAGGTCAACAATCTTCGATCAATTGAAAAATAAAATAGAGACAAGATTTATTTCTGTTGGTCGTTTAGATATGGATTCAGAGGGGCTTATATTACTTACTAATGACGGTGATTTAGCTAGAAAACTTGAATTACCTGCTACAGGATGGCTGCGTAAATATAGAGTTAGAGTTCATGGCTATGTGGTGCCAAAAGATTTAGCACCTCTGAAAAACGGAATTATAATTGATGGTATAAGATATGGTAGAATAGATGCCACTTTAGATAGACAGCAAGGAAGCAATGCTTGGCTTACTCTTAGTTTTAGAGAGGGTAAAAATAGAGAAGTTAGAAAGGTTATGAACCATCTAGGCTATAATGTTAATCGTCTAATTAGAATATCTTTTGGGCCTTTTAATCTAAAAAATCTTCCCTCTGGAGAATTAGAAGAAGTTAAAAATAAAGTATTAAATGATCAATTAGGTTTATCTAAACCAAAAAATTTAAAACAAAATAAAAATAGAAAATAATTATAAAAACATAAAAGTCTATGAGAATAATAAGTGGTAAATTTAGAGGGTTAAAACTTCAACCTCCAGTTGATTTCAGCATAAGGCCTACATCTGATAGATTAAAAGAATCACTTTTTTCAATTTTAGAATCTAATAAATATAATATAAGAATTCCTAATTCTAATGTTATAGATATTTGTAGTGGAACAGGAGCATTAGGCATCGAGGCATTATCTAGAGGTGCTAAATTTATTTATTTTATTGATAAAGATCCAAAAGCAATTGATGTTCTCCAAAAAAATATTTCAAAGTTAAAGATTGATAACAAAGATAAAACTTACATAAAAATTATAAAAGAGGACGCCCTAAAAGCACTTCAGGATATAAAAATTGTTTTTGATGTTGTTTTAATAGATCCTCCATATAATTCAAATGTCATTGAAGAATGCTTGGTTAAATTAAAACAATATAATTTGATTGATTTTAACAGCTATATTTTTGCTGAGAGTAGCAAAAAGGAAAACTTCAATTTTGATGGCTTTGATTTGTTAGATACAAAAATTTATGGAAAATCCAAACTAACTATACTCAAGTTATCTAACTCAGGCTCTATTGAATAATTTTTCAATATCTTTTAATGAAAGACTGATAGAAGTCGGGCGACCATGGTTGCATTGTCCTGAGTTTGGCGTGCGTTCCATCTCTCTTAATAATTCATTCATTTCATTTTCATTTAAACTTCTCCCAGACCTTACGGATCTATGACAAGCTATATTACCTAATATTAAATCAATTTTAGCATTATAAGATGATGGCAAACCAACTGATGAAATATCATCTCCAAGGTCAATAATTATTTGTTTAATATTAGCCTCTCCTATCAAGGCAGGAACCTCTCTAACGACTATCATTCCGTCACCAAACGGCTCAATTATAAACCCAATATCAGCTAGCAATTCGATATTTTCTGTAATTGTAGCTAATGGTATGGGTTCAAGATTAACAACCTCAGGAAGTAATAAAATTTGTTTTTCAATAGATTTATTTTGCCGTGCTAGTTTCATTCTTTCTAAAACTAATCTTTCGTGAGCGGCATGCTGATCAATAATCACAATCCCATTAGAATTTCTCGAGATTATATAATTTTTGTTGAATTGTGCCAAAGCAACTCCTAGCGGAAAATCTTCTTGAACAAAAACATTTGTGACTTCATTTTGATTATTCTCATTTTTAACCGGCTTCACAGACGGAATTACATCACCATGTTCAAAAAAAGATTGATTAGTTTTATTTTGAATATTTGGACTTAACTCTGTTGCATTATCAAATCTTTTCAAAGCCTCTTTGGAAAGGTCAGTAGTCGTTTCACTATAACTAATATGTAATTCTCTACTGATTGAACCCACAATCAAACTTCTTATTAAGGCATTATCTTGAAATCTTACTTCTGTTTTACCGGGATGAACATTTACATCAATAAACTCAGAAGGCACATTTATGAACAAACAAAAAACAGGAAACCTTCCTTTTGGAAGTGTGTCCCTATAAGCCGCTCTAATTGCTCCAGACAAGTTTCTGTCTTGTATAAACCTTCCATTTATAAAAAGATGTTGTTGATTATAATTCGATTTATTTAGCGTTGGAAGACCAATAAACCCATAAATATTTGCAAATTCATTTTCTTTTATTAGCTTAGAGTTCTCAATTTTTATAGCTTCATTAGAAAAATTCAAACCCATTATATTTCTTATTCTATTTAAATACGAATTTTCATCTTCTATTTCTGGTCTTATATTAAAAATTTCTCGGGCATCCGCTTGAAATTTAAATCCTACAAGTGGGTTTGCGAGAGCCTGTTTTAAAATTATTTGATGACAGTAACTTTTCTCAACTTGCGCAGATTTTAGAAATTTTAACCTTGCTGGAGTTGCATAAAATAATTTTTTTACTGATATAATAGTTCCTGTTTGACGTGATGAAGGGTAAGCTTCATTAAAATTCCCCGCTGCAACATCTAATGACCATGCTTGATTAGAATCTATGAACTTCGTCTGAATATTTAACTCACTTACAGCAGCTATAGAAGGGAGTGCTTCTCCTCTAAAACCCAAATAAGCTATTTTGTTTAAATCATTATTGGGAAGTTTAGAAGTAGCGTGTCTTTCAATAGCCATAGGAATTAAATTTTTTTTAATTCCAATACCATTATCTGAAACTGATATTAGATTTTTACCCCCATTATCAATAGTTATATCAATCTGGGTTGCATCTGCATCTATAGAATTTTCTATTAATTCTTTTAATGCTGAAGATGGTCTTTCGACAACTTCTCCAGCAGCTATTTGATTTATAAGATTTTCAGGAAGCCTTCTTATGTCCATAACAGGTTTCCTTATTATTTTATCAGTAAAGGCTTTCCAGAATTTATGTCTAGAGCAGGTGAAGGAGTTGAATTGATTTTTTGTCCAGATGATTTGTTTTTTCTAATTCTTAACGCTTCTTTTTTAGCGTCTATTACTACACCTGTTTCTGGAACATCTCCAAATAAGATTTGTATACCAGTCCTCTCACTTAATGATATACCAAGTGTCTCTTCATCAACTATCTTTCTAATATTTTTTGGGACATTCTTGGAACTAAATAACTCACTAAAACTATTCGCTTCGTTCTTATTTTCCATATTAATTTCATTAGTAAGGTTAAAATCATTTTTATTCTCTTCTGCATCATTATTTTTAAGAACTTGAGGATCTATTTTATAACCTGGCGGCACAATAAGTGATGGTGTAAAAGCTACAGAAAATTCATCTGGTATAACCTTTTCTTTACCTACAGCTTTTCGAAAATCAGAGCAACTAGACAATGACGTTGTTAAGGGTAATAAAAAAACAAATATCTTTATAAATTTATTTTTCATAGTAAGAACTTTCAGCAGTAAAAAATTGATTAAAAAGAAATAAAAAAGCACCAATAAAAATTATTGTATCAGCAAGATTAAAAGCTGGCCAGTGTAAATCGTCAATATAAAAGTCTATAAAGTCAACAACCTTACCGTAAATTATTCTATCAATTGCATTACCAATTGCTCCACTTGCAATTAAAATAAATCCCAAAGAAGAATATCTTGGCATTTTGAAAGAAGAAAAAATTAACCATATACTCACCAAAAAAGCAAATATAGTGAAACCATATCTACCTATTTCTCCAGAGCCCTGAAAAAACCCAAAAGAGATCCCACTATTCCAAACTGGGGTCATAGAAAGAAATGAAGTTAATTTTATTGACTGGTATTTAATAAAAAGGTTTTCAATAGCCCATAATTTAGTAGCATAATCAAGAAAAATGAAGGTTATCAAAATTAATAAAAGATTAAATATACCAATATTTTTTTTCATTTAACTATTTTTGTAAAACACTTGTGCATCTGTAACATACTTCAATGTCGTCTTTCACTTCATTAACAACCTTCCAACACCTCAAACATTTGCCCCCAGATGCAAGTTCTACTTGAACATTGATTGTTGGTTCAGACAAATTTTTGTTAAGATTTATTTCAACATCAGAACAAATAAATATTTCTGGTAAATTAACACCTTCAAGCTTCTTATAAGCCTCATTATTAGCCTCAATAATAACCTTTGCCTGAAGGCTTGACCCTAATAATCCCTCTTTTCTTTTTTCTTCAATAGCAGTTGTTACTACAGATCTTAATTCCCTGATCTCTGACCATTTATTTCCAATTAAATCATTTTGCCAATCTTCTTTTGGCTTAAAGTAAGTTTGGAGATGAACAGAGTTCTCTTGATCATTATATCTACTTTGCCATGCTTCTTCAGCGGTAAAACATATGATTGGAGCAAGCCAAGTAGTAAGTGATTTGAATAAAATATCCATTACAGTCCTACAAGACCTTCTTTCTATCCCTTTTAATTCTTCGCAATATAAAGTATCTTTTCTAATATCAAAATAAAAAGCCGACAAATCAACCGTACAAAAATTGTGTATGTCTAAATAAATATCATGCAGATTAAAGTTTTCTGTATTTTCTTCTATTTTTTTACTTAACTCAGATACTCTATGTAAAACCCATTGCTCTAATTCTGGCATCTCACTAAAGGTAATCTTTTCGTCATCCTCAAATCCATTCAAAGCACCTAAAAGATATCTAAGAGTATTCCTTAGTCTTCTATAATGATCGGAGTGTCTAATAAGTATCTCTTTTCCAATTCTTAGATCGTCATAATAATCTGAGCCAACAACCCACAAACGTAATATATCAGCTCCAAACTCATTAATTACTTTTTGGGGTGCAGTTATATTACCTAAAGATTTAGACATCTTTCGGCCTTGCTGATCTAAAACAAATCCATGTGTTAATACGGCATCATAAGGTGCCCTTCCACGAGTTCCACAACTTTCCAACAAAGAAGAATGGAACCATCCTCTATGCTGATCCGTTCCTTCAAGATATAAAGATGCAGGCCAAAATAAATCATTTCGCTCTTCTAAGACAAATGAATGAGTTGAACCAGAATCAAACCAAACATCAGCAATATCAGTTACGGCTTCATAATCTTCAGACTTATATTTTGAACCTAGAAAATATGAAGAAGGTTTTTGAAACCAAGCATCAGCTCCGTCTTTTTTAAATGCCTCAACAACTCTATCAACAACTTCTTGATCCCTAAGAGGTTCTTGTGTTTTTTTATTTACAAAAATAGCTAACGGAACACCCCATGCTCTTTGCCTTGAAATACACCAATCAGGTCTATCCTCTATCATTTTTGTAAGTCTATTTTCACCTTGAGGAGGAAAAAAATTAGTTTCTGATAAAGCCTTAAGAGCAGTATCTCTTAAATTATTGGTTTTCATTGAAATAAACCATTGGGGTGTAGTTCTAAAAACCAGAGGTGCCTTTGATCTCCAACTATGTGGATATGAATGGTTTAAAGTGCCTCTTCCAATTAGAGCATTATGCTCAGACATTATATCCGCAATTTTTTCATTATCTTTTAAAACACGTAATCCACCTAATAGAGGTAATTCATTAAATAATATTCCATTATCAGAAACAGTTTCAGGTATTGGCAAATTATGTTTTTTTCCTAATTCAAAATCATCTGCCCCATGTCCAGGTGCAATATGAACAAACCCTGTACCTTGGTCAGTAGTAACAAAATCAGCCTCTAGCAATAGAACATCGTGATCATAACCGTACCCATTTAATGGATGAGCTAAAATTGATCCTTCGAATTCACTCCCTTTTAATTTCTTAGAAACGTTATAATCTAATATATAAAGCTCTTTTATTGCTTCTTCTAGCAATTGGGTGGCCACTACTATTTTATCACCAATTTTGGCTAGTGAATTTTCACTAACACTAGTAATTTCTAATAGAGTGTAATCTATGTCCTTTCCATAAGCGACAGCTCTATTACCAGGCATCGTCCAAGGAGTTGTTGTCCAAATTATGATTTCATAATCGTCAAGTATTTCTATTGGGGCTTTTTTAATTGGAAATCTGGCAAATATTGTAGTGCTGACATGGTCATGGTATTCAATTTCAGCTTCAGCAAGAGCAGTTTTCTCTACAGGTGACCACATTACAGGTTTGACACCTCTATATAAACTTCCATTCATCAGAAACTTACCAATTTCAGACATAATAATGGCTTCAGATTCATATTTCATTGTTGAATATGGGTCTTCCCAATCACCGTAAACACCTAATCTTTGAAATTCTTCTGATTGAATGTCCATCCACTTAGAGGCAAAATCACGACATTCTTTTCTAAACTCTACAACTGGAATATCGTCTTTATTCTTTTTCTTTTTTCTATAATTTTCCTCTATTTTCCACTCAATTGGCAACCCATGACAATCCCAACCAGGTACATAATTGGCATTTTTACCAAGCATTGACTGTGATCTATTAATTACGTCTTTGATAATTTTATTTAGGGCATGTCCTATATGTAAATTACCATTAGCATAAGGTGGACCGTCATGAAGTATAAATGGCTTAGAATTCTTTCTTTGTTCTCTAAGTTTCTTAAATAACTTTGTATCTTCCCATATTTTTAATATTTGTGGTTCCTTATTAGGCAAACCAGCTCTCATAGAAAAATCTGTTTTTGGTAAGTAAACGGTATCTTTATAATCAGTCATATAACTTTCTCTATGTCAGTCAATTTATTGTTACTTCTAAAATAACTTTTGTTTATTTTAAAAGTTTATAATTATAAACTTTTTAACTTATGAAAGTCATAAGCCATTTTTGTATCAAGCTCGATCTGTTTTTTTAATTCAGATAAGGAATTAAATTTCGTTTCTGATCTTAAAAACTCTAAAAGTTCTACCTTTATTCTTTTACCATATAGATTTATATCAAGATTTTCATTATTTAAATCAATTACATGAGTTTCTAAATTAATAGAATCTCCAGAAACAGTTGGTCTTGTACCTATATTTGAGATAGATGGCAACCAGTCATTTGAGGTTTCTAATTCTTTCTGGTCTGTGATTTTCAACCTAGTTACATAAACTCCAAGTGGCGGTTTTAAAAATTTTTTTATATCTAAGTTTGCTGTTGGAAAACCAATTTCTCTACCTTGTTGCTTACCCTGTTCCACAACACCTGTAATGCACCAATTTCTTCCAAGCAGAGAATTTGCTATATTCAACTGTCCATCTTGAATTAATTTTCTTATTGTTTGAGAGCTTATAATTTCTAATTCTTTACCTTTTATAGAATGTGTTTGTTTTAAGTCCACAGCTATAATTTCCAAACCTAATTTACTAGCAAAATTTCTATTTCCTTCAATCGTACCTTCCCTATTTTTTCCAAATCTAAAATTAGATCCTGCAAACATTTTAGTTACTTTGAAAGTTTCATTTAATATTTTGGATAAAAAGTCATTTGCACTACAATTTTTTAATTCTTCATTAAACTCAATTATAATTAAATAATTAACGCCGATCTCTCTTAACAAGTTCTCTTTTTCCAATGCATCTAAAAGCTTAAAAGAAGAATTGCCTGAACTAAAAAAATCTCTTGGATGAGGATCAAAAGTTACAACACCAAAAGCAAGATTATTTTCAAGAGCGTTTAATTTAGCTGTTTCTAGAAGTTTTACGTGGCCTTGGTGAATACCATCGAAATTACCAATTGCAATTGAAATGTTTTTGTCAATTTTAGGAGCGACTCCACCAAATTTCCATTTAATAATTTTCATAAAATTGTTATAACCTTTTTAAGATTTTAAACTCAAGCTGATATATAATAAATTTCAAAGTGTTTGTATCTTTTTTTGTTATAAATGTTTGAATTATATGAAATAGTATTGAATGTTAAAAAGCTACTTTGATTAGCCATCAATGGAGATTAATTTTTTGGGTGATAAAATAAATATAAATTTAGAAATTATTTCTAACTTAATTAATAGCTCCATACAAATATTCGTTGCCTATGCCGGCCAGGTATTAGGAGCTACTCTTATTCTTATTCTGGGTTTTTATTTTGCTGGTAAACTTAGTAAAGTTGCACGCAAAAACTTAAGTCTTTTCAATAAAATAGATCCATTAATTGTCCCAATAATCGGGAATATTATAAGATATGGAATAATAATAATCACATTAATAGCTGTTTTAGGACAATTTGGAGTCCAAACAACTTCTATTATCGCTGTCTTAGGTGCAGCTGGTTTAGCAATTGGCTTAGCATTGCAAGGAACTCTGTCAAACGTGGCGGCTGGAGTGATGTTATTACTACTTAGACCATTTACTACTGGTGATTGGGTGGAAACTGGTAATGTCTCTGGTACCATAAGAGAAGTAGGCCTATTTACTACAATTATAGACACATTTGATAATGTTTATGTATCAATACCTAATTCTAGTATTTGGAATAGTACAATAACAAACCACTCACATTACGAAACACGACGTATAGATGTTGATATTGGAATTCACTATGACACCGATTTGGAATTGGCTTCAGAGGTTTTATTAAAATTAGCTGACGATGATAGAGTTAAGAACAAACCCAAAGCACCTCAATTCCTTGTCATGAAATATGACGACAGCGCGATAGTGGTTAGACTAAGACTATATTCACATACTAAGGATTGGTATGCTTTGTATACTGATTTAATGCGTAAACTCAAACCTGCTCTTGACGAAGCAGGTATTGAAATTCCATATCCACATAGAGTTATTTCTTCAAAAAATACAGTTTAATGACGACTACAAAAAAAATTAATCATGGCTCAGTTAAATTAACAAGAGAAAATATAACTCAAGGTCGTCTTGGTGAAAAAATAAGAAGTATCAGTGGAAGTGATAAAGTTCTTTCTCAAGATGAATTAATTAATGAGCGTAGGAAAATCATTCCAGATGATGGAATTGGAGAAGATATTTATATTTTTGCTTATGGATCTCTTTTATGGAATCCAACAGTAGATTATGAAGAACAATTCTTAGCGAAAGTATATGGTTTTCATAGAAGCTTTTGTATGAAGACAAATTTAGGTAGGGGATCTTTTGAAAATCCAGGTTTAATGTTAGCTCTAGACAACGGTGGATCATGTAGAGGATCCGCATTTAGGCTAAATAGAAATGATGCAATAAAAAATATTGATATTTTGTTTAAAAGAGAAATGGTAACTGGGGCCTATAAACCAAAATTAATAAAAACAAAATTAGATAATAATAAAAACGTTTTATCACTGGCATTCACAGTTGATAAAAACCACAAAAATTATTTTGCTAAAAAAAGTACATCTATAAAAGCTAAGATGATTTTTAAAGCACACGGGTTTTTAGGGACTTGCCAAGAATATTTCGATAACACATTAGAAAGCCTTGAGGAGTTAGCTATTAAAGACCTCGAAATGAGAGCAATATCAAGTCACTTAAAAAAGTTTAATAAAAAGTCATAAATCTTTTTTTATAATATCAGAAGCTTTCTCAGCAATCATTAACGTTGCTGCATTTGTATTTCCTGACGGCATGGTTGGCATTATTGAGGCATCAGCAATTCTAATGTTACTTAATCCTTTTACTTTAAGGGATGGTGTTACGACTGCATTTTCATCTATCCCCATCCTACAACTACCAATGGCATGGTAAACTGTAGCGCCATTGTTTCTGAGATAATTTAGTATTTCTTCGTCTGTCTGAATATTATCACCTGGAAGTGTCTCCCCAATAGAAATTTTATCTATATTTGAAGTTTTAAGAAGTGCTCTACACATTTTAAAACCTGACACCAATACATCTTGATCTATTTTTTCTTTTAGATAGTTAGGTTGAATAATTGGAGCATCTCTAATGTTTTGAGATAGAGCTCTAACAAATCCTCTGCTCAATGGCCTAGATTGCCAAACACCACAAGTTATTCCAGGCACTTCTTGTAATTTGCCAATCATACCTTCAGTATATGACGCTGGTGTAAAAACAAATTGTAAATCAGGAAAATCTATTTCAGATGATGATTTTAAAAAAGCTCCAACATGCGCTGGACTGTAAGATATCAGACCTTTTTTCAAAAAAAACCATTTCATAATTTCTAAAAATAATTTATAGCCTCGAGCCTTTTCATTAAGGGAAATTGGTAAATTAATTTTGTTTGCAACTCTTACTGCATAATGGTCTTGCAAACCTTCACCTACATTTTTAATTTCATATAAAGGATCAATTCCTATTGATTTCAAGTATTCTCCATCACCTATTCCAGACACTTGAAGCAAATGAGGTGAACCAATTGCCCCAGCACATAAAATAATTTCCTTATTAGCAAAAATTTCAAATATCTTATTATTTTTCTCATAAACTAATCCAACAGCTTTTTGATCATTGAATATAATTTTTAAGACAAGTGTATTTTTTTTTATTTTTACATTTTTTCTTTTAAGTGCAGTTTTTAGAAAAGCGTCATAAGCACTATACCTCATCCCATTTTTAATAGTTCTTTGATAATAAAAGATTCCTTCTTGTTCACCTGAATTATAGTCTTCTTGAACTGATATTCCCAATTCTTTAGAACCAGAAACGAATTCCTCACAAATAGGATGTTTTTCAACAACATCTGAAACAAACAAAGGACCGTTTTTACCCCTATACCTCTCATCTCCATTTTCTTTAAATTCTGACTTTTTGAAATATGGTAAAACATCATCATAAGACCAACCAAGGTTTCCAAGCTGTGCCCATTGATTATAATCATCTGGTTGTCCTCTAACGTACAAATGTCCATTAATAGAACTAGAGCCTCCAAAACCTTTTCCTCTTGGAAACAATATTTCTCTATTATTAACGTTTTCGTTACTTTCAGTTTTAAAACACCAATTAAATCTTTTATCATTGATTGTTTTAATAAAACCAGCTGGCATTTTTATAAATGGATGTTGGTTACTACCCCCAGCTTCAAGAACACATATATTTATATTATTAATTTCAGATAGTCTATTTGCAACGACCGAACCTGAAGATCCTGAGCCAACTATTATATAGTCAAATTTTTCCATATTAATATCTCAAATCTGTTTAATGATTTAAAGTTGACGTTTCACCAGCAATGGTTGTTCTTACCATTAATCTTTTTTCTATTTTCCCTTTTATTGGCGTTGCTCTATGTAAAACAGCTCTGTTGTCCCACATTATTAAATCATATGGTTTCCAAGAATGAGAATAAACAAAGCTTTCATTATCAACATATTGATAAATCTCTCTAAAAAGCTTTTTACTTTCAGGTTTTGGCATACCTTCGACAGAACTACAATGTGCGCCTAGGTAAAGAGATTTTCCGTGCTTATCATTATTTAATACTAACTTTTGTTTAACAGGAGGGAGTGCTTTTTTTTCTTCAGGGGTAACTAAATTTGGATCTATTTTTGATCTTCCATGAGAATAGTCGTGCCAACAAACTTTATCTTCAATTATTAATTTTAATTTTTCAGGTAATGAACTATAAACCGCTCTCATTGATAAGAACTCGGTATTACCACCTTTAGACGGTATCATTTTGGCAGAAAGAATTGACATTTTTGAAGGAATAACTTTGAAAGAACTGTCACTATGCCACTCTTGATTAGCTAAATTATTTAATCTTTGCCTATCAGTAGCAGGAACAATGTTTCCATCTTCATCAAAGTTTCGAAGTATTATTAATTTTGAACCTGAGCCATCAGTGCCAGCTTTAGTTGTTTCTAAAGTACCAAAGTACTGACTAAATTTAATATGCTCATCGTTTGTTATATTTTGATTTCTAATTACAACTACTGAAAATTCTGACAAAAGATCAGAAATTTTACTCTTTATTTTTTTACTTAGATCTACTTTTGTATCTAAACCTGTAATCTCAATACCAATTGATTTTCCAAGTTTCTTTGTAAACATATATATCTCTTATTTTTAAATATATTTTTGTTTAATCTTCATACAGCAATATGTTAAAAATGAAATCTAGTTTGTAAATAAAAAATTTGAATATAATTAAAAACAATGGATGAAACTTTAAATATTAATGATGACATTAAATCCTTAAAGTTGGCGGTTTTAAAAGATAATCTTAAGCAAAACTGGAAACTTGATACTGATTTATGGAATGAGGAATTTCCACATGACTTTAGATTTGAAGACACATATTTACAATTAAGCTTTGTTCTAAGAGATTTTAATATTGACGAATTAAAGCATTTAATTTCTATAACAAATTTATTTGATGTTAAAAACTATAGTCATGATATCTCAACTTTAATAAACAATTATATCAAAAGTTGTGTTGATTACCTTAACCACGAAATAGATGGAAAAACTGACGAATATTTTCAAAAATTTAATAATAACAATAATTGTTTTTCATATGAAAAAAAAATCAAAAAATCTTTAACTAAATACCAAATTAATTATTCTTTATTCTTTTATGGAACACTTAGATCTCTAGAAGTTCGAAAAGCTGTAATTGGAGAAAGTAGTGATAATCACAACATCTCATTAGGTTATTTGTTAAAGCATAAAGTCTTTAGAGTTAAAAATGCAAATTATCCTCTTATAAAATATACAAATAATCAAGTTGACGTTGTTAAAGGCTTGCTCATTAATAATATAACTTTTGAAGAATTAAAAAAATTGGATAGATTTGAGGGAAGAAATTACTTTAGGCAATTTGTAAAAGTTAATGTTGATCAAATTCATCATGATGCACAAATCTATATGCCCACTAAAAACATGATATCAGAAGAACCTTGGGATTATGAAAAGTGGTACAAAAATGATATGAAAAATTTCTTTTTAAATGAATTTGATTTAAATGGAGTGAAATAAAGTCTAAATCAATTGTTAAATCTTCAGTTATTTTTAAGCTTTTGTACTTGATCCCAGGCAGCATTGATAGCCCTCATTTTATTCTTACTTTCATTAATAACTTCTATGGGCACACCTTTACTAATTAATAAATCAGGATGATGTTCTTTAGATAGTTTTATATATTTTTTTCTAATTGTTTGAAGATCATCAGTTGGTTGACTTTCTAATACAATATAAGGATTAAGTTTATCGGATGACTTTCTAGATTCTTTGATACTTTCATACTGTTTTTGCGTTAAACCAAATATATAAGCAATATTCGCAATCATTGCTTCCTCTTCATTACTTACATGACCATCTGACTCGGCGATATAAAATAGAATATTTATAACCTCTTCTAAAACATTAATATTACCCCGAAAAATTTCACCAATTTGTTTTGCATATGGTTCATAACCAGTGCTTTCGTCTTTTGCCTTATTAAAAATTTTAGCCACTTGATCAATTTCACTATCCGGAATTTGCAGCTTATCCTTTACAGCAATCAACTCTTCTTTACTAACCTGTCCATCAGCCTTACTAAGCTTCGCTGAGAGAACTATGAGTGAAAGTGCAAAAATTTCTTGAGAATTTTGTTGTTTACCAAGAGTTTTAGTAGAGCTTAATCTTGAAATTTTTCCACCTAAAAAAGACCCCAATAAAGCTCCAAACGGACCTCCAAAAGAAAAGCCAATAACACCACCTAATAAACTTCCCCAAATCGACATATTT
>OCZA010000380.1_pt1 | contig 15825 bp, 12 predicted proteins | sample 1539021 | NCBI WGS metagenome assembly OCZA01 (sample SAMEA2619376, study PRJEB22493) | marine metagenome | biome: marine biome (ENVO:00000447); feature: surface water layer (ENVO:00002042); material: "saline water (ENVO:00002010), including plankton (ENVO:xxxxxxxx)" | depth 5 m | reverse complement strand
GCAGGTGGCTTGGGCATAATTACTGGTTTAACTCAGGGCACTCCCGAAAAGTTAACAGCTGAAATTAACAAATGTAATGACATGACTGACAAACCCTTCGGAGTAAATCTTACATTTCTTCCTTCACTGACACCTCCTGACTATCCAGGATTGATTGAATCGATCATAAAAGGAGGCGTCAAAGTCGTTGAGACAGCTGGTAGTAACCCAGCAAAATGGTTACCCCTATTGAAAGAACATGGAATTAAAGTGATTCATAAGTGCTGTTCAGTTAGACATGCACTCAAAGCAGAGTCCATTGGTTGTGATGCAGTCTCTGTTGATGGGTTCGAATGTGGGGGACATCCAGGTGAGGATGATGTTCCAAATTTTATTCTGTTACCAAGAGCCGCGGATGAGTTATCAATTCCATTTGTCGCATCTGGGGGAATGGCAGATGGGCGAAGTCTTGTTGCCTCCCTTGCAATGGGCGCTGATGGGATGAATATGGGTACAAGATTTGTCGTGACCAAAGAAGCTCCTGTTCATGAAAATGTGAAAGAAGCGATTCTGAAGGCCACTGAGTTAGATACGCGTTTAGTAATGAGACCATTAAGGAATACAGAGCGAGTTTTGAACAATGCTGCTGTAGAAAAACTGTTGGAAAAAGAAAAAAGCCTGGGATCTGACATAAGTTTCCAGGATATTGCCGAGGAAGTAGCTGGCGTATATCCAAAAGTAATGCAAAACGGAGACATGGACTCGGGCGCATGGTCATGTGGAATGGTCGCAGGACTGATCAATAGCAACCCAACTGTGAAAGAGTTAATCGACTCAATAATGGATGAGGCAAATACGATTATTAACAAAAGACTCTCACACTTATAATATCGGTAAGAATATGAAAAAGGACATTTTTGATTTAAATGGCAAGATTGCTTTAGTAACAGGCGCAAGTCGAGGAATTGGTGAAGCAATAGCTACTCTTCTCGCGGCTTATGGCGCTCACGTAATAGTATCAAGCAGAAAAATTGATGACTGCAATTTAGTCTCGGAGAAAATAAAGGCTGATGGCGGAAGCGCAGAGGCATTGGCATGTCACGTAGGCAATATGGAAGATATCGCCAGATGCTTTGATTACATCAAAGCGACGCACAAAAAATTAGACGTTCTAATAAATAACGCCGCCACAAACCCATATTTTGGTCATATTTTAGACACTGATCTTGGAGCCTTCACAAAAACCATTGATGTGAACGTTAGAGGCTACTTTTTTATGAGTGTTGAGGGTGCAAAACTAATGCGTGACAACGGTGGCGGTTCGATAGTTAATACGGCGTCAATTAATGCTTTGCAGCCCGGAGGATATCAAGGAGTATATTCAATATCGAAAGCAGCAGTAGTAAACATGACGAAATCATTTGCAAAGGAATGCGCTCAATTTGGAATCAGAGTAAATGCACTCCTTCCCGGACTGACGAAGACAAAATTTGCGGGTGCTCTTTTTACAAACGATGATATCTATAAAAGAGCAATAAGCTCAATTCCTATGGGACGGCACGCTGAGCCTGACGAAATGGCTGGAGCCGTTTTATTTTTAGCCTCTGATGCAGCCAGTTATACTAATGGTGAATGCATTGTTGTAGATGGTGGTATGACCTTATAACAATCTTTTAATTTCAGATACCTGCGAAGATATCAAAGATATTGATGACGGATTTGCTGTTGGTTTTGGCCCTTCAGGCCAAAGCGAAAGCAAGTCATTTAGAGATTGAACGAGCATATCAGCATTTGACAGCGAAGAGTTCGCGGCGATTAATTTTGCAGTTACAGCAAATCCATAAGCATCTTGATACTCTCCAATATCAGTTATAACGCCATCCGTTAAGCCAATTTTATACTCATCTTCCAATTGTTCTAGCAAAAACATTATTTGATTAATAGGGTTCCCATCTATTTTTGATGCGATTGAACTCAAATTTTCCTCAGCCTTTTTTAAAAAGGGCTCAACCTCTGAGGCTGGCCTTTTGGCTTCAAGAGCGGTGGAAACAAGTACAAAAGAAACCACATCAAGACCCATCTCTTGAAATCCTTCTCGTTCTTTTTTATGTGTCTCCGAAATTGGATGCAATAAATGAGGCGCTGCCATTGTCAGCTCTCCTTGACGATAAAGTTCCATCCCTGCTGCAACATGACCCATCATAAGAACAATCCTCAAAGATTGATCAAGATCATTCATATCATAATTAAAGTCATGAGGAATTTGATTATCTGTATCCGTCCCATCATCACTGCATGAAACCAAAAAAATACTGCTAATAAAGAATATAAATATTTTTCGTATAGTATAGTGATTCATTGATAAACCGCGCATTTAGTTAAAATCCAAAACTTTTTGTTGTTTTTTTATTATATCAAGATGCTGCTAACGAATTAAAACAAATTGTATTCAATGAATTAGAGATACCAATAAATATATGCTTTCTAAGAGAAATCAATCCAACGTTCTTGTTCAGTTTGGGATTACCGTGCTCGCTGCTGGCGTTATTTTCCCTCTACTATATTTGAGGCAAAATTTTGAAGTCTCTATTCTCACAACATTCGATATAGAACTTTCTCAACTCAGTTTTTGCTACTCGATACTCGGTATTATTTTTGCCGCAACTTATTTGCCTAGTGGATGGCTAGCGGACAGAGTTTCCTGTAAAAAATTAATTATTATCTCTCTGCTGGCGACTTCATTGCTCGGATTTTGGTTCTCTTCAATACCGAGCTACCAATCAATAATAATAATTTTTTGTGGTTGGGGATTATCAACTGGATTAACTTTTTGGTCTTCTCACTTAAAGCTCGTAGCGATTTTAGCTGGAAAAAAACAACAAGGTAGATTTTTTGGACTTCTTGATGGAGGTCGTGGATTGGTCGAGGCTATTCTCGCCACGTTCGCAGTTTCTATATTTGCATTTTTTATGGGTGATACTGATCAGAATTTAGTTTTCTCGCTGAAATCCGTAATCTATATGTATGTTTTTGCCATTCTTCTTGTTATTCCTCTGGTGTTTATTTTTCTAGACAGTAATGAGCAAAATGCTGATGTCACTGAAGAAAATATTAGTTCTAAACGCGATTTCATTGAAATAATTCAAAACAAAAATATCTGGCTCTGCACTGTTTGTATTATTTGCGGCTATCAACTTTTTTGGGCGACATACTCTTTTTCAGGTTATTTACAAGATCATTTGGGATATGGTGCCGTTACTGTGGGATCCATAACAGTAGCCAAGCTTTGGATGCGCCCTTTGGGCGCAATTTCAGCGGGATTTGTTGGAGACTTGTCAAATCCAACTAAGTTATTGGGAATACTGATGATCTTGGCATCCATTGCTCTTGCAAGTCTCCCTTTCTTGTCGAGTTATAATCTCGCCTTAATAATCGGCATTGTCTTAATAATAGGACTTCTGACATATGGAGTTAGAGGAATTTATTGGGCCACACTTGACAAATGCGCAATCGAGAACCGCACTAAAGGGCTAGCAATAGGGTTCATTTCAATGGTCGCTTATCTACCGGATATTTACCTACCCTTTTATCGATCCTGGCTTCTAGAGATATATGCAACTGAACTAGGATACATGATTTACTACACTTCACTTGCTTTAATTGGGTTACTCGGTGCGCTCGCTGCCTTTAAATTAATGCGACAATAATTAATCAATAACACTTCATTTAAAAGTTGCCCAAAAGTATCAACTCGCAAGTTTTTTGATGTATTTAGCCGAAATAACCAACCACAAAACTAAGGCCAATTCCGCAATTATTAGCGAAGTTGCCAATGCCGCATCATTCACTGCCCAAGCTATAATTCTAAAAAAGGCTGCGCTTCCTAATAAAAGTGCCGCAATGTTCAAATACTCAAACTTCATCTTAATCGAACCAAACACAATCAAGAAACTTGCAAGTCCGAAGAAAGCCCCAAAATCACCAAGTTGAGTACTTCTCCCGATTCCATCTAAAAGTTCCATTCCAAGATCGCCTGTTGCCTTGGATGGGTTAATTACAAACATAACTGTATTCAAAACCATTGGGCCCGCTGGCGCGCATGCTATCGCTCTTATAATATTTTTATTCATCTCTCTCCAAAACTCCAAACCGTTTGTTTTTATTGTATTTTTTTAGCTGATCATAATGCCAAATCTCTCCATTTAAGGGTATAAGTCTATGATCTCTGTGTCCAGATTTTAGTTGTTTAGACTCAAGAGCAGAAAGATCATCCGAAGGAATTGAAACACTATCCCTCCAACTCACTGTGTTATCCAAGCTTAGGGGAGGAGAAAGATTACTAATAATTCCAGATGCTTCAGAAAACTCAGGTAAAACACTTGATGCGACAAAAGATACTCGAGGTTTTATCCAAGATTCTCCCTTCCTATCTCTTTGGCCCCAAACAAAATTATTATAATCTTGATCACTTACAGCAACATCTCTGTTTACTCCATATCGCGCATACATCATGAATCCGTCAAATAGGATGGCAAAATCTTCTCGAGTAGTGCTATAACTATAAAACTGAGGTGCTCCCTCTGTCTTAAACATGTTGGCAACATACTCCATCGTGAACGATTTTTGATATTCTTGAATCGCATCTGGATCCCGGAACCGAACTTGAGCAAGTTTAGTCAACTCATTTCCACCAGATAGATACTGAGGATCTAGAGGATAATTATTTTGCAAGAAATCAGATTCAATTTGTCGAGCTTGATAGACCTCATTCACTGCATCATAGACCGTTTTTGTATCTGAATACGTTAACCAACGGGTGCTTGGAAAAAAATCATTAGCGTGAGCAAGCTCATGGTATAGCAATGCTGCAAAAGAATACTTTGAGTCATTAAGCGTTCGCGATATGCGATACCTTGAAGGATAATAATAATAAGCATAGTCATTATCTTTTACATATCTCCAAGGCATTTCAAACTGAAGTTCAGAGCCAAATCCAGAGCGATAATCGGGAGCAGAATTTATAGTATCTCTTTGCGCAGGCGTCTCCCACAAATCATCTGGATCCAGATATATTGCTCCAGTCGTGGGATTATAGAAAGATGGACGTATATCATAAGAGATAACAACAGCAGTTACGGCTCTCAACAAGTTTTTAAAATCATCAAACTCATCGTGCTCTTGTAAAAATTTTTCAAATTGACTCCCCATCCAATCATGAGAGACCAAGACTTTACTCATAATATCTTCGACTGTAGGCGATGTTGTTATTTGCGCAATTAGTGGGGTGTCCGCAAAGGTACACTCATCATACTGGGTTAGATTTGAATAGACACAATCCACCAGTGTCTGTCCCCCAAGTGGGTCAGATATATATGGGTACACTTGAGCAACCCTTGATCTAAAGGGCCCAGAGTCAGGGACCTGGATACTGCTGTTCTCAACTAAAATTGAGATTTCATCAGAATGAGAACTTCCAAGAATATCACCAGTTACGCGAAAACTAAGGATAGTGTCTTGATCAACTTCTGGCGCATCAAAAAACACAGAGCCCTGGCCATCCGTTTCCTCCTCACTGAATGTTACTGATGGCCCTTGAATTTGCTCCCAAACCCATGAGGACTTATCTAACTGAGTACTTTGATCATCTCCATCCGCAAAACTTGCGAGCGATACTGCATTCTCTTCGAGTACCGAGTGTCCCAACCTAATCGTAAGAGGGGAAACTTCACTAACCACAGAAAAAGTATGGCTCAATGTGCCTGCAGTCGATCCATCAACTACATAATCCACTTGAAATGAATAAGATCCACTTTCTGTAGGCGTAAAAGCTATAACTTTACTATTTCTCGCATAAAACTCGACATCTGGACCATCGGTCTGAATCCATGCAATATTTGTCAGATTATTCGATGGTGCAAAAAGTATAAGCTCTGTGGACTGATCAATCTTAACATCCTCGTCATAATGTAAGACTTCACCTGGAATATCTTCTTCAATTCCAATGCCTGTCTCAGGCTGATTTGAACCTCCCCCGCCACATCCAACTAAGAGCTGAGTAAAACAAATAATATATAAAAAATTTATTTTCATTTGAAAAGAATATCACTAACTTTATATTTATTAAATTCGAGTAAAAGGAACAAGATTAACTGAGGCTATTTTTACTACGATATTTCGAGACAATAGTTTCAGTTTTTATCAAATTTCTTCGCGTCGTTTTCGTTGCAAGGAATATTTCCAATGAGAGAAGAATGAAAGACATCATCAGTGAAATCATGCAAAGAACAAATAAAACGGAGATGAAGGTATCAATAGAATAATTATTGATACCACCGATAAATAAAGCGCCAACAACAATACACACCATTAAACCAGCAAGCGTACAAAAGAATATGGAAATATACATTAACCGCATTCTAAAGATCGATTGCTTACGATTAAGAAGCATCACTTCTCTGTCTTCCCCTTGAGTGATATCAATATAGCTTTGTAAGAACCTCAGCCGATCAATAATTCTTCCTAAGCGTCCCGATAGAACATTCAATAGTGCGCCAACTCCCGCCAACAAAAAAACCGGGCTCACTGCTGATTGCATTATCTGAGATATTGTTTGATATTCGCCCATTATGCGTACAAAAATTACCTAATTAACTGATTAAAAGAAAAGTGTTGGGTGGATGCCTTTAATTATAACAGACTGACTCATTATTTTATTGCAGAAATTGTTAGCAATAGCGTAATGTTAGAGATCAAGAGTATATTTCTATGAGACTGCAGTTTGTGAATAGATTTACAGCATTCATTTTTAGCGTGATATGTCTCATGGCTAATGGCACTGAGACCACTCTTTTTGTGGGTAATAGTTACTTATACTATAACGACAGCGTTCACAATCATGTTGAGGATCTTCTTAGAGAATTTTATGAAGATAACGACATACATACCGAGCTAATCGCAATAGGTGGATCAAGGCTTCATCATCACAGTATTGAACAAATTCTAAACTATCAAATTTTTGGTCTTGATAAGCCAGTGGATAGAATTATCTTCCAAGGTGGCAGTTCAGAGGTCAAGACACCTAAAAATAGAGAGATGCTAGCTAGAACAAGTCAAGAATATAGTCAAAAGGCACAAGAAATGGGGATAAAGACTTACCTCTATATGACGCATCCCTACCAAAAATCTGATCGTAGATACGAAAAGAATCTAATTGAAAAAATCAAGTTAGCTTATTACCAGGCGGGCGAAAAAAGCAAATCGATCGTCATTCCAGTTGGCTTAGCTTTTGAGATTGCTTATAAGATAAACCCGTCCATTCGTTTGCATCTCCCTGATGGCACACACCCTAATATGCTGGGGACCTACTTGGCTTCATCGACTGTTTTTGCAACACTGACAGACGCATCCCCAGAGGGTCTAGAATATGATTATATGGGAAGGGTAAATGATAACGATAAAGCTTTCCTCCAGAAAGTAGCTTGGCTTGCATATCTGCAAAATGAAAAAAATTTAAAATCAGACTAATATCTTTGTCATATGAAGTTTATATTTCTTACATATTTTTTAATTACGTTCTCATCAAACCTGTTTGCGGATAATGACAAAAGCATTGAATTAAAGATTCTTGTCTACAACACTCACGGACTTCCAGGGATTTTTCTCCGAGATAAACCAGAAATTCGTTTTCCCCTCATAGGGGACAAGACCAAAGAATATGAATTGTCACTATTGCAAGAAGATTACGCACATCATAGAAAATTAATATCATCTATGAAAAGTGAGAGTAAAATCTTTCGGGGACGGCTTGGAAATAAATTTCTGTGTCCAATCTGTACCGGATCAGGTTTAACCTCAATCGCTAACCTTCCTCATGATTGGAATATTGAAGTAGTTAATAAAAGTTTCAAGACTTGCTCAGGATGGATATCTGGCTGGAACGATTGTTTTGCGAAAAAAGGTTTCCAAATTCTAAAAATTACCCCGCCATCGAGAGAAAGCTTGTTTCTTGTCAATACGCACTTGGACGCAGGATCGCGAGAATCCGATAGAAAAGCAAGAAAAAATCAACTTAACCAAATAATTTCGGCCTTAAACGAGACAATCAAAGGTGAGGCTTTAATCCTTGCTGGAGATTTAAATCTAAATTCAAAGAATTTGGAGGACTTGAAACTACTTGAAAACTTAAAAGAAAGGCTCAACTTAACAGATGCATTTGTTAATGTAGACATAGAAAAAAAATGGCAGATTTTAGATTATATATTATTTAACAAGGGTAAAAATAATACTGTTAGCATATCGAAGGTTGGAGATGACACCAGCTTAATCTCAAAAGAAGGACCATTAAGTGATCACCCTGCACTTTTTGTTCATATCACGATATAGTTTTTTGGTGGAGCCTAGCGGGATCGAACCGCTGACCTCAACACTGCCAGTGTTGCGCTCTCCCAGCTGAGCTAAGGCCCCGATCAAAATCCACACCATAATATGAATGAGAAACATTCAAGTCAAGGTAATCTAAAATCTGTAAATTTAAGATTTTAATTCCGAATACTCTTTAAAAAACTGAGTGGACTGTACTTGTGACAATACCCCCATCACAGTAAGAGCATAATTTATTCGATCAATACTTTTACTCTGACCTAAAATAGAGATCGAATCCATAACAGAAATCGAGCTTGTTGTCCCCGCAATAGACACAAAGATAGGTGCTAAAAATTTCTTAAGCTTAAGTTGAAGACCATCCGCTATATTTTTTAATACTTTAAAAATTGAGTCTCTGTTCCACTCATCAATTTCATCCAAACTCCAGATCGTAAATTGAAGAATTTTCATTATGGATATTTCATCCAGTCCTAGAGAATTAAAACTATCTCTGTTGATATCGAGCTTCTCAACAAACAAAAAATTAGTGACCTTTTCATAATCGGTTAATAATCGCATTCGCGGCTTCGCTAGAGGGATGAGTTTATCAAGATCTTTTTCATTAGATATTATTTTTCTTAATCTTCTAGCTAAGTCATCAATGGATAATTCATCGCGGATCCACAAACCATTCAACCACTCAAGCTTGTCAACATCAAAAATAGGTCCCCCTAAAGAAATTCTATTTATATCAAAGACATCTAACATCTCATTAAGATTGAACTTTTCTCGCTCATCGGGCATTGACCACCCCATTCTGCCTAAGTAATTTAACAGAGCCTCAGGCAAAAAACCTTTGTCTTTATAATATAGAATACTGGTTGGATTTTTTCTTTTTGATAATTTTGATTTATCTGGATTTCTAAGTAATGGTAAGTGACAGAATTTTGGCACATCCCACCCAAAATACTGATAAAGCAAAATATGTTTTGGCGCAGAATTTATCCATTCTTCTCCTCGAATAATGTGAGTGATACCCATTAGATGATCATCAACAACATTTGCAAGATGATATGTGGGCATACCATCTGCTTTCAGAAGCACCTGCATATCAATTTGATCCCAGTCGATCGAGATAGTGCCTCTCAACATATCTTCGAATTCACATGTTCCCTTATCAGGTTTTTTCATTCGAACAACAAAAGGAGTATTATTTTCTTCCAAGCGCGCGATTTCGTCAGCACTCAAAGATAAGCACTTACCATCATATCCAGGAGTTTTTTTCTGGAGCACTTGACTCTTTCTCAACTCGGCAAGTCGCTCTGGAGTACAAAAACACTTAAACGCCTTACCTTGATCCAAAAGCTCCTGAACCTTTTCCTGATATATTGAAGATCGCTCGCTTTGGCGATACGGTCCATATGGTCCTGACTTATCCGGACCCTCCTCCCAATCAATTCCTAACCAATTGAGTGAGGATAGTATTTCATTCTCGGATTCAATCGTTGATCGCACTCGGTCTGTATCTTCAATTCTAAGAGTGAATGTCCCCTCATTTGCTTTGGCAAATAACATGTTGAACAAAGCGACATAGGCAGTTCCAACGTGAGGATCTCCTGTAGGAGAAGGCGCTATTCTCGTTCTTACCTTCATTTTGCTAAAGACCTTATATCCATATGCCTCACCAACTATCTCTTCTCATTCTTAAGGAGACAAAGACATCCTTATCTGACGCATCAACTAAATCCAGATTAGAGCGGATCGTGGGACTATCAAGCCTCATAAAAGTATTAATTTTGCGCTCATCTCCAATTGTTATATGACGAGAACCAATAGTCGGGTCTTGCTCTTGCAAATTTAATAACCAGTCTGACGCATCAGAATTGTCGGGTTCTATACTCAATGTAAATTTTAAGTTGTTTTCCAAATATTCGTGTCCTGGATAAACGATCACATCATCATGAAGCACACAAAACTGTTGCGAAATCGTTTGATATAGAGTCTCTGGATCACCACCATTTCTGCAATTGCCGACTCCCGCATTAAACAAAGCATCGCCAGCAATAATGGCTAATTGAGTATTTTTAACCAAAAGTAACAGAGATAAATGAGCAAACGTGTGTCCAGGTGTGTCTAAAACCTTAATCTGACTATCCAAATCTAAATTTATAATTTCGCCTGTCTTCAAAATTCGACTCAAGCCCGGAACTTTTCCCACACAATTTTTATGACTCCATACATCGCAACCATGCTGATCTATAAGTGCCTGATTTCCTTGTATATGATCAAAGTGTTCATGGGTATTGATAATTGTTTTGAGCGTAAGGGAATTTTTATCCAGAAAATCATTTATCAATTCGTCACTTAAAGGATCGATGACAATAGCACTCGAATCATTAAGCTCTATGATGTAGTTCCAATTTCTCATGAAACTTGCTGTATATATCTGATGAACTTTCATTTTATAACCCCGAACTTATCAGTACTCATCTCGATCGAAATAAAACGAAGAGAGGTAATTGAAGTTAGATAACATTATACTTAATTATAAACTCTTAAGCTTAATGAATCAGAATTCGTGAAACTTTCTAAACAATTTTTAATCATTGCAACATTTATCTCGATTTCCTCATACTCGGTTGGAGAGTGGACTAACCGATACCCAAAAGTCGAAGGTCAGAGGCATCATATTTATTTGGAAGGTTATGAGTTTCCTATATTATCTTCAAATCCAAAATATCCTGCCGAATCAATAGATGGCAAACACCTCGCATTTTCAGCCCATGGTTATATCTGGATTATGGATCTCAATACAAACATCGCTACTCAATTAACTGATTCGGGATCAATTGATAGTAGGCCCAGGTGGTCAAATGATGGGAGAAAAATTACATTTGTCAGAGACAAAGGAACTGACACTGCTATAGTGGTGATGGATCTATTCAATAATGAAAGCACAGAAATTGACACACCCGCTATTGAACTGGACCCTGAGTTCTCTCCTGATGATAGCAAGATACTATTTTCCTCAAGCCAAGCAGGCCAATTGGCAATTTGGAGCCATAATCTTGATACAAATAATCAAACTCAGTTAACTAATTTAAAAGGACATTCAAGGAATGTTAGATTTGGTCCTACTAAACAGAAAATCTACTTTAATCATCTGTCATGGCCCGAGCGACAGATAATCGCTTTTGATATTTCAAAAAAATCGTTCGAAATTATAAAGACAGATAGCATTGCTGGTCAGCTTAGTTTTGATATTCATCCCAACAAAAAAATAATAAGTTATAACTGGGCAATTAATGATGACTTAAATCTTATTACAGCAGATTTAAATCAAATTGGTCTATATTCGAATTTAACCCCTGGTAAGTTTTACGCCCAAGATCCAAGCTGGAGTCGAGATGGAAAATCTATTTACTACACCGAGCCGAATTCAACTGGAGATTGGCAATTAAAAAAGATTTCTGTAGATGGAGGAAAATCAAATAATTTAGAGGTTGAGAAATGGCTTTGGAAAGAAGATAGACGCTCAATTTCTATAAAAACCAAAAAAGCCGGAGTATCAGTAGCGAGCCGACTTGCAATCATGGACTCAAATGGACATCCCATATTGAGTCCAACTAGCCCAAATTATTTCGACTCTCAAAATGGTTATTACTATTTTTACTCAGATGGAGAGGTTTTAGTTGATGTGCCAAGGGAGGAAATTTCAATCTTAGCCTCTGGTGGACTTACAACACTTGCTTCGCATACAAAATTAAACGCACAGAATTCTGATGAAACTATCATTAATCTTGAGGAGATTTGGAATCCTGAAAATAATGGGTATAAATCTGCAGATTTCCATCTTCATCTAAATTATGACGGCCCATTTAGGCGAGTTGTAAAAGACATCGGCCCACTTATGGAAGGCGAGAATCTTGATATCGCAACTCCACAAGCTGCAAATTTACATAGCCGATTAATGGACAAAGAATTCAAAAATACTTCTCAGCGTTTACCATCTGGACGCTTAATAAAGTTTGCTCAAGAAATTCGTTCACATTTCCATGGTCACATTGGCGCAGTTGGGCCATCCGACTTTTACTATCCTTGGTATTGGGGTCCGGGGTATCCAGAATTGAGTGAGGGCAACAAATCAAATGCTGACGTTATATCTTTCATAAACTCGTATCCAGACAGCATTGCAACTTACGTGCATCCAATCACATTGAACATTGATCCCTATGAATCTGATAGTGTGTCTAATATACCAATAGAATTTATACCCAATGCCATACTTCATGACGATGTCGGTTTAGAATTAGTCTGTGCATGGAGTGACGAACTGGGAACAACTAAATTATGGTACGGATTACTAAACGCTGGGTATCCAGTAGTTGCAATGGCAGGCACTGATATGTTTGTGGACTTTCAAAGAACTCCCGCTATCGGCAGCGCTAGAATCTACGCAAAACATTCATCTGAGAAGTTAGACTGGAGTAATTATGTTAAAGCAATTAAGAATGGAAATAGCTTTGTAACTAATGGGCCCATAATTGAATTAAAGCTAAATGATAAAATTGAACATGGGGGTATTGTTGAAGATGGAGCGCAGTCATTTTCGCTCAAACTCTCCTCGACTGTTTCGGTAGAAAATGCCGAAATCGTAATAAACGGAATAGTAGTAAAAAAATTTCGAGGCGTTCAAGCTGGAGAGACAAGAGAGTATGAAGGATCGATTGCGATACCAGAGGGGGGATGGGTGGCAGCAAGGGCCTATGGTGGAGAGACGGTATGGCCCTCGATGGATAGTTACCCATTTGCCCACACATCACCAATATGGATAAATTTTAAAGGTAGCACAGAGTCATCTTCTGAAAAAGAAGCAAAAGAGAAACTCGTTTTTGCGATGGAAACACTCGAAAAAATCGCAGTAGATAGATACGAAGATGAGAATATCTCTAATCTTCTAACTCAATTTTCTAAAGCTAAAGCAGCTCTATTAAATTAACTAACTTTTCTGAGTAGTAATGCGAGCTCTCGGATTCAAAGCCACTAAACTACAAAAGATCATTAAGAATAATGCGCTGATTACCATTGTGAGATTTAAACTAAAATCTATCGCAAAACCCATTATTCCATCAGCAACTGGAAGAAGACCCATAGACATGAGCATTAAAACACTCATAACTCTGCCTAAAAGACTTTCGGGCGTGATACGCTGCAGCCATGTTGTAAAGTGGACATAAAAATATGTATCAAAACCGCCAGCTATAAAAAATAATAACATTGCCCACCAATAGGCCTTGTAAAAAACTATTAGCGCAAGTGTAGAGCCACTAAAAACGTAAGCCCAAAACATGTAAGGTATTAAATTTTTATCATCTGGTCCTTTTAAGTAACCAGCGCTAATGGCACCCAGAAATGCACCCAGACCATATGCTGCGGTCACCATGCCAAAAACATAAGCACCCTCGACAAAGTTCTGCTTTGCCCAAACTGGAATCCCAACAAAAATCATCGGCATAAAGAAGAAATGAATTACCGCCATACCAATAAATCCTAATTTGACAGCTGGTATCGACGACACCCAGTTTACTGCTTGCTTGACCTCAGAAATCATTGATATCGACTCATCAGAATCATCAGACTCATCCAGAGGCCTTACTTTCACGAGTAAGAGCGACAAAAACGATAAAGCAAAAGTCATCGCATCTACGTAAAAGGCCCTCGAAAGGCCGATTTTATCGTTTTCAAAACTACCCGTAACGCTCCCATCAACACCCTGCTGACTTGTTACTGACGATACTTCACCAGCTATTATAACTGCAGCCAGTACAGGTCCCACAGTCATTCCCAAATGTAGTGTCATTTGTATAATTGCATTCCCTGACTGTAATTCCTTTCTAGAAACAAGGCTTGGTAAGATTGATGTGCTTGCAGGATAAAAGAACGCATCGGCAACTCCAAACGCGAATGCCATTATGAACACTGTTGGTATTTCAATGCTATCGATGCTTATCAAGTACGCTAGTGACAAAACTAATATCATGCGGATCAAATTCGAGGCCAACATAACAAACTTAGGACTAGTTCTATCGACTAGCGCACCGCCTGCAAGCATTAAAAAAGCTCGAGGAATTCCCTGTACGGCAAAAACTAGCCCTGTGAGGGCAGCACTATCGGTCATTTGTAATACAAGCCATGGAAAAGCGATCAAACTTATTTGATCACCTATAATTGATATTGTTTCTCCAAACCAAAATATGGAGAAATTCTTTTGACGAAATAATTTAAGCATTTTCCCCTCTTGTCTCAAAGAACAAGTCGTCGTTTGGTATTATTTGATTGCTTTGGGCTAATTATAAATGAAATAAGCTGATCAAACTGCACGAGTAGCAGCATTAAAGTAGTAAAAGAAGATTTTTAAACTTAAAAGGTATTGCCGGATACCTATACAGGTATCCGGCAACCAAAGGCTTTACTGCAAGTCAAACCTGTCAGCATTCATTACTTTAGACCACGCCGAAATAAAGTCGTCAACAAACTTTTCATCGGAATCATTTTCGGCATAAACCTCCACAATTGCACGAAGTTGAGAGTTTGACCCGAAGACTAGATCCGCTCTTGACGCTGAACGAACCTTTTCACCAGTCACTCTGTTCATTGCTTCAAAAGAATTTCCAGTTCCATTAGGCTTCCACTTTACCGACATATCTAACAGTGTCTTAAAATAATCATTGGATAGAGAATTGGCATTTTCAGTAAATAAACCATAACCATTTGCACTTATGCCGAGTGATCGCATACCTCCGACAAGAACTGTCATTTCAGGTGCTGTCAATCCCAGAAGCTGAGCTTTGTCCAACATAAACTCCTCTGGAGAAGTATTTAACCCTGTTTCATGATAGCTCCTGAAAGCATCAGATACAGGCTCCAAAACATCAAAAGATTCAACGTCTGTTTGCTCCTGTGAGGCGTCGCCTCTTCCTGCTGAAAAAGGTACTGACTTTCCTGAGGCCATTTCAATTCCAATATTTCCTGCAAGCACAATAATGTCTGCCATCGAGGCTCCAGTCTCAGAAGCAATTGCCTCATATACTTCAAGAATCTTAGTCAACTGTTCTGGCTTATTAATTTTCCAACTTTTTTGAGGCTCCAAGCGGATACGAGCTCCATTAGCACCACCTCGCATATCGGAGCCTCGGTAGGTTGATGCACTCGCCCAAGCAGTCTCTACCATTTCTTGGATGGAGAGCCCTGATTTAGTTATCTTATCTTTTACCTTTTCGAGGCTATAGTCTGAATTTCCAGCTGGAACTGGGTCTTGCCATATTAATTCTTCATTAGGCACTTCGGGGCCCAAATATCTCGTTTTGGGTCCCATATCTCTATGTAATAACTTAAACCACGCTCTGGCAAATGCATCAGCAAATTGGTCGGGATTCTGATGAAACCGTCTGGATATTTTTTCATAAGCCGGATCCATTCTTAATG
>OCZA010000377.1_pt1 | contig 15857 bp, 13 predicted proteins | sample 1539021 | NCBI WGS metagenome assembly OCZA01 (sample SAMEA2619376, study PRJEB22493) | marine metagenome | biome: marine biome (ENVO:00000447); feature: surface water layer (ENVO:00002042); material: "saline water (ENVO:00002010), including plankton (ENVO:xxxxxxxx)" | depth 5 m | reverse complement strand
AGATTCTGCAATTCCAGATAATGTGTTACCAGATGAGCGCATTGCATTTATTATCAAGTCAAGGTTCGGATGATCTTCAATTTCTATACCGATTTTTTTGAGGAAAGGTTTTATATGCGATTTAAAATCATCAATAGATAAATTTGCAAGATGTTGAGAATTAACCCAATCAAGTTTTGTAATATCAAAAATTGCACCAGCTTTTTGCACCTCCTTGATATTAAAGTTTTTAATTAAGTCATTCAGGTAAAATACTTCGTCATCGCCCTTTGACCAACCTAATCTTGCAAGCGTGTTTATAATTGCAGAATCCAAATACCCTTTCTCTCTATACTCTTCAAGATTAGTAGCAGCATGTCTTTTAGATAATCTTTTTTTATCAGTTCCAAGAACTAAAGGTAGGTGTGCATATTCAAGCTCAGGATAGCCTAAAGCATTTTGGATATGAATTTGTCGGGGTGTATTACTAATATGATCTTCACCTCGAATAACTGTCGTTACATTTTGCTCAAAATCATCAACAACATTACAAAGATGATAGGTTGGTGTTCCATCACTTCTTAATAAAATTAAATCATCCAGTTCATTATTTTTAAATGTAATATCGCCTCTAATAAGATCTTTAACAACAATCTCTCCATCATCGGGAGTTGCCAATCTCAAAACAGTTTTATCAGTTCGTTCGAGTCCAAGATTTCGACTTCTTCCATCATACATTGGTTTCTTTCCTGCCGCTGTTTGCTCTTTTCTCATTTCATCAAGAGTTTCTTGAGAGCAATCACACCAATATGCATTTCCTGTTTCAATTATTTTTTCAGCAGCTTTGATATATATATCATTCCTTTCTGATTGGTTAATTGGTATTTCATCTGGATCTAGACCAATCGATGAAAGATTATTTAATATATTTTGTTCGAATTCTTTTGTTGAGCGCTCTCTATCTGTGTCTTCTATTCTAACCAAAAAAAGTCCATCATTTTGCTTTGCATAAACGTAATTAAAAAGTGCAGTTCTTACTCCACCTATATGCAAAGTACCAGTAGGACTTGGAGCAAATCTTGTAACAACCTTTTTCATTAAAATTTTCTCCAAATAGCATCAATTTTATATTTGTTTTCAATCTCAGAGAGCTTTCCTTCATGAGAATCTATATCAGTTTTACACACATTAACCGTCTTTAGATTTTTTAGTAATTGTTCATCAACCTCTGTATGCTTAATTTTATCTGTATTAATAGAATTACCATTTGTCATAAATTCAAATTTACTTTGCCCGCCTGTAAGATGCATGAATACATCTGACAAAATATTTGCATCAAGTAAAGCACCATGAAACGTTCTATCGTAACCAGTAACATCAAATCTTTGAGCAAGTGCATCTAAAGAATTCCTTTGACCCGGATATTTATCACGCGCTATCAACAAAGAATCTTCGACTTCACATATTTCTTCAATTTTTGGATAGCTTGAAGATGCCATTTGAAGTTCATTATTCAAAAAACCTATGTCAAAAGGCGCATTATGAATAACTAAAGTAGAGCCATCTATAAATTCAATGAACTCTTCTGCTATTTCATCAAAAGATGGGCTGTCTTCAAGATCTGAATTATTTATACCATGAACTTTAGTAGCTTCTTCATCGATTAGTCTTGATGGGTTCAAATATGTATGGAAATGATCCTCAGATTTTTTTCTATCATTTACAAGAACTGCTCCAATCTCAATGACTCTATGCCCCGCTTTAACTTCAAGTCCTGTAGTTTCGGTATCAAGAACTATATATTTCTTTGCCATATTAAATATTATCTATACCTTTATTTGCTAATTGATCTGCTATTTCATTCTGCTTATGACCCGAATGACCTTTAACCCAATGCCATTTTACATCGTGTTTTAAGACATATTCATCCAATTGCACCCAGAGATCTTTATTTTTAACATCTTTTTTTGCAGAATTTTTCCAATTATTTTTTTTCCAATTTTCTATCCACGATGTGATTCCTTGCATGACATATTTTGAATCAGTTGTTAAATTTACAATGCAAGGTTCTTTAAGGGCTTTTAACGCCTCAATGGCAGCTCGCAATTCCATCTTATTGTTTGTAGTATTCTTTTCACCACCAAAGTATTCTTTTGAAACATCTTCGTATTCTATAAGTGCGCCCCAACCGCCATCACCAGGATTTCCTTTACATGCACCATCGGTATAAATATTTACTGTTTTCATAAAATTAAATTAGAATTTGCATATGATAAGTGTAGAACCATTAAAAGCATTTGATGATAATTATATTTGGTTAGTTACAACTAATGAAGGGTCAATAGTAATTGATCCAGGTGAATCGACTAAAATTATTAAACTTATTGATTCAAATGCAATCAATCTTAAGGCTGTATTAATAACTCATCATCATTATGATCACACAAGTGGATTAAAAACTCTTTTAGATAAAGTGGATATTGATGTTTATGGTCCATCAAATAACATACAAGAAATAAATCAGAGAGTTAAGCATTTAGATAAATTTTCAACGATAGGTTTAGATTTTGAAGTTATAGAAATACCTGGCCATACATTAGATCATATTGCTTTTTATTCGTTTAATAAAAACAAACCTATTCTTTTTTGTGGAGATACATTATTTGCAGGAGGTTGTGGTCGAATATTTGAAGGAACATTCGAACAAATGTTTGATAGTTTAAAAAAAATATCCTCTCTTCCTGAACATACCAAAATTTATTGCGGACACGAATATACTCTGTCTAATTTACGTTTTGCTCTCGAAGCTGATCCTGGTAATAAAAATTTAATACTCGAATATGATCGTGTCTCTAAATTATCAGATTTAAATACTCCATCTATACCAACTTCTTTAACAAAAGAACTTAAAGTAAATCCTTTCTTAAGATGTAATAATTTAGCAATAAAAAATATCATAAAAGAAAAATTTGATTTATCTGGAGATGATTTAGAAACATTTACTGCATTACGAAAATGGAAAGACAACTTTTAACATTTTTTATTTTAATAACCCTTATTGGTTGTCAACAGATTGAAATAATCGAGAGTTATGATGAAAAACAGATAGAGATATCCACTTCTGATTCTGAACAATCACTTTCACAAGATCTTGTAATTCCAAGTAAAAATATTTGGGAATATATGTTTGCTAATAATCCTCAAAACAATAGTGAAACTATCAATGAGCAAGTTCTTTTTTATATGAATATGCATCTTAAAGATATTGATAAATTTAAAGAATATCTCAATGATTCGTATTATTTTATGTATTTCGTAATTGAAGAACTTGAAAAAGAGCAACTTCCACTTGAGTTATCACTAATACCATACATAGAAAGTAACTATGATCCCTTTTCAATCTCTTCTTCTGGAGCAGTTGGCATGTGGCAGTTTATGCCAAGAACAGGAAGGTTATATGAGCTTAATAAGACTTGGTGGAATGAAGATAGGCATGATCCATACAGATCTTCGCAGGCTGCTGTGGGTTATTTAAAATATTTGTACAATCGATTTGGTCAAGATATTTATCTGACACTGGCTGCATATAATGCTGGGCCAACTCTATTAGATAGAAGAATAAATCAGAACAAAAGACGTGGTCTTGAAACTGATTTTTGGTCACTTTCATTGCCTAATCAAACCAAAGAATATGTCCCAAAATATGTAGCTTTAAAAGAACTAGTTTTTAATGCTGAAAAATATGAACTCTTACTTCCAGATATACCTAATAGTCCTGTTGTTCGACGGATCAAAATTCCTGGTCAAGTTGAAATAATAACTTTAAGTGAATTCTTAGATATAAAGCCAGAACTTTTATATAAACTTAATGCAGGTTATACAAAATGGGCCTCTGCGCCAAAAGATGAAAGTATTTTTTATATACCAATTGATAAATATTTTCTGTTTGAAAGTGAGGCAAATCCTTTTCAAGATACTAATCAAATTAATTGGATATCGCATGTTGTTGAGTCTGGAGATAGCCTTTGGGCACTAGCATCAAAATATGATACAGAAGTTCAAATTATTGAGCAGATAAACTTTCTTAATAATGATCTATTAACCATTGGTTCAACTTTATTAATACCTTTGAGTAAAACTCCTACAAATAACTTCATTCCATATGAGATGCATATAGTTTCAGAGGGTGATACTTTATGGGATATTGCAAATACATATAATCTTCAAGTTTCTGACCTTGCAAAAATGAACTCAATTGATGAAAGATCTTATTTGCAATTAGGTCAACAGTTAACAATTGGAAACAAAAATATCCATAGAAATATAGAGTCAAAGAAAAGAACAATTCTTTATTCTATTAAACAAGGTGATAACTTATATAAAATTTCTGAGCTTTTTGATGTAACTATTAAAAGCATAGAAGAAATTAATGATTTTAGCGACGATTCTTTAATGCCCGGTCAGATAATAAAGATAGCTATAAGAGCTTTTTAATTATCAGTAGTTTTTGGATCTAAAGCATCTCTAAGACCATCTCCAAAAAAATTTAAAGCGAACAAAGTTATTGTGAAGGTTATACCTGGATAAATAAGCAACCAACTAAATTCTTCCATAGATTCAACTCCATCCTTAATCAAAGTTCCCCAACTACTCATTGGTGGCTGAATACCTAGGCCTAGGAAACTTAAAAATCCTTCCAATAACATCACTTGCGGAATTGTAAGGGTCGCATACACAGCAATAGGACCTAATATATTTGGAAGAAGATGTCTTCTAAACATTGACAGATTAGATACTCCCATAGCTTTAGCAGCAAGAACAAATTCTTGATTTTTTAATCCAATAACTTGTCCTCTAACAATCCTAGCCATTGTAAGCCATTCAACAGCTCCAATTGCACCAAATAAGAGCCACAAGTTTCTTCCAAAGATAACCATAAGAAGAATGATAAAAATTATAAAAGGCAAGCCATATAAAACATCTACTATTCTCATCATGACTGAATCAACTCTTCCACCAGCATATCCAGCTATGATGCCCCAAGAAACACCTATTACTAATGCAACCCCAGTTGCAACAAACCCAACAAGCAAGGAAATTCTTGCTCCATATAAAATCCTGCTTAGAAGATCTCTTCCAAGTATATCTGTTCCCAGGAGGTGATCCGAAGAAGGAGGGCTTGCTCCTAAATTTAAATCTTGATATGAATACGAATATGGTGCGAGCCAAGGTGCAAGAGCTGCTGAAATAATTAGTAAAATAAGAATAAATCCACCGAACATTGCAGCTCTATTTCTAGTTAATCGATAGATTGCATCTGACCATAAAGAATTATTTTTCATGATGCATCTCTTGATCTTGGATTAAGCCATAAAGCAGCAAGATCAGAAAGTAAATTAAAGAAAACTATCATTGCAGAAAAGAAAATGGTTGTACCAAGAATCATTGTGTAGTCTCTATTAAATGCTGCTTCTACATAGAATCTTCCCAAACCTGGGATTTGAAAGATTGTCTCAACAACAAATGAACCAGCCAACAACCCTGCTATTGCTGGTCCTAGAAATGAAACAACTGGTATCAGTCCTCCTTGCATAGCATGTTTTATAACTACCATACGTTCTGTTAACCCTTTTGCTCTTGCCGTCCTAATAAAGTCTTGATTTAATACTTCAAGCATCCCTCCTCTACTTAACCTTGCAATATATGCAGCGTAGGCAAAACCTAGTGTTAGTGATGGCAAAATTTTATCTCCTGGCAATTGGCCCCATCCAGATACAGGAAGAATTTCAAGATTAATGCCGAAAATTAATACCAATAATGGGCCCATTAAAAAAGTAGGAACACATATTCCAATCATTGCAATTGCCATAGGAATAAAATCTAAAACAGTATTTCTTTTTAATGCAGCTAAAACTCCAGAAAAAACTCCCATCAACAATGCAATTAAGATTGCATAAAATGCGAGCTCAAAAGTAACTGGTAAACCTGTAGTTATCATTTCTGTTACAGATCTTCCTGGAAATCTGAAGGATGGACCTAAGTCACCTCTTAATAAACCTGACATGTAATCCAGGTATTGCTCCCAATTGGAAGCATCTAAATTATAAGCCTCATTTAAATTTTTAAGAACTTGAGGCGATACAGCTCTATCTGCATCAAATGGTCCGCCAGGAGCTAATTTAATTAAAAAAAAGGTGATACTTGCAACTGCAAACAAAACTGGAATCGCTAATAGGATTCTTTTAAAAAAAATTGCCAGCATTAAAGTCTAGTCTCTTTCTAAATATATAAATTTAGGATGATGATGATCAAGGATATGTGGATTGTATCCTTTAACATCAGATGATAGTTGATAAGCCCTTACATAAGTATAAAGAGGAATGACGGGCATGTTATCAATAAGAATTGATTCAGCCTCCATTAACAATTTATATCTTTCTTCTTGATCATTTGTAGAATTAGCTTTTTGAACTATTGAGTCATAATCTGGATCTTCCCAACCTGTTTTGTTATTTCCTCTATTTGGACGCATAAGGTCTAGAAAGGTATTTGGATCTTCATAATCTCCTATCCATCCAGCTCTTGAAACTTGAAAGTCACCGACCATTTCTCTACTTAAATATACTTTCCAATCCTGATTGACAAGCTCTACTTCAATACCAAGATTTTGCTGCCACATTTGTTGAATCGCTAATGCTATCTTACGATGATCTTCATTTGTATTGAACAAAATCTCCAGCTTAGGAAAAGGGTTTGAATCAGAATAACCAGCTTCCATCATAAGTTGCTTTGCAAGCTCAGGATCAAAAGGTATTTCTGTATCAGGATAATATCCATTAGATCCAGGTGGAGTAAATGAGTAAGCTGGTAATTGACCACATTTTGTTACCTTTTCAACTATGGCTTTTCTATCAATTGTATAAGCTAAAGCTTTTCTTACTTTTACATCATTTAAGTAAGGATTATTTGTATTTAATCTGTAAAAATACTGCCCCATATAGGGATCAATTCTAAGGTCAGGATTATTTTCCTCAATATAAATAGGACATTTCTGAGAGGGTAATGTTGAAGTTAAATGAAGCTGGCCAGCTCTAAACATTCTATCCTCTGTCATAACATTTGAAACGGGGTAAAAATGCATTTCATTTAACTGAACTCTAGAAGCATCCCAATAGTGAGGATTTTTTTCAACAACGATTTTATTATTTAATTCCCATTCCTTTAATTGAAATGGTCCATTGCATACAAAATTTCCTGGTCGAGTCCATTGACCATTTCTATCATCAATTGTGCCATGTTTTAAAACAGTTTCTTTATGAACAGGCCAAGTACTATAGTGACTTAATAGACCTAGAAAAAAAGGTGTTGGTGTTTTTAGATTTACTTTTAAAGTATGTTCATCGATGGCTTTTACACCAACATCATCAAAATTATTAGTTTTACCAGTATGATATTCTTCAGCTCCTTCAAGGTAATAAAGCATGTCAGGATATTGTGAGCCTAGACTTGCCGTAAGTATTCTCATCCAAGACCAAACAAAATCATCAGCAGTCATGACTTCGCCATTTGACCACTTAGCAGTTTTATTTAAATTAAAAATATATTCTTTTCCATCATCGCTGATTGTCCAAGATTCAGCAACGCCAGGTAAATTACCCTCACCATATGGATTAGCAATTGTTAAGCCCTCGCATAATGAAATTAAAATATGATGTTCTGGAACCCCTGTAACAACATGAGGATCAATTCCTTGGGGTTCTGAGCCATTTCCAAAATGGAAAATACCAGTCTCAAGTGCAGAATCTACAGGCGACACATTTTTAGAACAGCTATAGATTAAAGTAAATATTAGTGGAAATATTATTAATTTTTTAAACATTGGAATCCTTTCTAAAATATAAGATTATTTAAATTAACTCTTGCAGATTCAAAAACATCATCATTGATTATTTCTGACATTTTTGAAGCTAGCCTCTCTTGACCAAAAGTATTGTACTCTTCAATTACTGAATTTATTTCATCTTCTGTCAGTTGATTAAAATTATTAATATTAACAATGTACAAATCACCATTATTAGCATTCATATTAAAGGTATCCCCAGACATGCTATTAAAAATTTTAACTAAAATTTCTTGAGGTAGAAGAGATGAATATCTTTTTACATCTACAAATGTGTCCTCTGAAATATAACTGTAAGCGCCTATAAAAGCATTCTGATCATCTTCAGTCTCTATTGATGATAGCTCCTCATCCATAAGTGCCAATTTCTCTATTGCCTTAGATTCAGATAGCAGGTCAGCAACGTCTTCTGCTACTTGTTCAAAAGGCTCTAATGATGGGTCGGTTATTGATGTTATAGCTAAAACTATAACTTTATCTTCAAATTCAATTGCATAAGGTTGATTGATCGAAGAATCTACTGAAAAAATATATTCTGCAATTTTTGCATCTGAAATATAGAAATTAAAATTAGATTTTGTAACTGAGCCACCTTCAGAAATATCTTTAGATAAACTATCAGCAACCTCTTCAATAGAGTTATTATTTAGAATCATATCTTCTAAGGCATTAAAATCATCATTCATTAATGCTAAAGATTCTGTTTCAATTAATTCATTTTTGGCATCGCTTTTGATTATCTCCTCTGATATTGGTTCTTGTATATTGATCTCTGTTACTTTTAATATATGAAAAGTATCTTCTAATTCAATAATTTTACTGAGCTGATTTAACTCAAGGCTCTCAATACCTTTTGCAAATTCTTCAGGAAAAATATCACTTTCAAAATAATCAAGATCGCCACCAATATCTTTAGTAACAATATCTTCGCTATATTGACTAGCAACCTCTTCAAAATTACTTCCATCAGCAAGAAGTGTGTTTACTTCATTAATTTTTTCAAAGGCAAGATCTGAGGACTCATAGTTGTTCTTATCAATCATTATATGAGAAATCCTAGTCTGAGCGCTGCTATCAAATCTTGATAAATAATCTTGATATGAGTTATCTAAATAGCCATCAGGAATTATTACACTTCCTTTATAATCAGATTGATCTAATACAATATATTTAAATTCCCTCTCTTCTTCAGAAAAGAATAGGATTTGGTTATTGTCATAAAAATCCATGAGTTCTGTTGATGTATTCACAATTTGGTCTTTTAATCCTTCATAACTTATTTTTATAAAATTGATATCAGAGGTTTTCTCTAGCAAAGATGCAAGATCAAAGATTTCATTTTTAGTTGCAAAACTTATTCCACTTAGGGAACTTCTGTATAGCTCTGAAGCTAATAAGCTTGTCATAAGTTCTATGTAACTTTCTTTAGTGTAACCATTGGAGTTTACTTGAGCTTCATAAACATTTTCATCAAACCTGCCCTCAATTTGAAATTGAGGATTTTGAACAATTCCTTTTTTAGCATCGGTTACTGTGTTCTCATTAAAGAACCCAAGAGACCTTGCGCCAGCTTGAAGAACTTTTTGAACTATTAACTCCTGTTTTATAGACTCAGATCTTACATCTTCATCAAGCATATCGAAATCAAAATCTTCTCCATAAACACTTTGAAATCTTTGTACAGCAGTATTCGATGCTAATTGTAAATCGGCTTCGGTTACATCTTCACCGTTGATACTTCCAAAAGATCCGCCAAATGCACCTGTCAACGACCCTGTACCTAAAAAAACAAAAGGAAGTGCACACACCAAAACAATAAAAATAAGCCTAGGTCCTGTAAGAAAATTTCTGAGTGATTCCATCATAGTGGCGATATTATAGAATAAAAAAAAGGGTGCGTAAGCACCCTTTTTAAAGTTATGAATTCTTAACTGTTTTTGACAGTATCTTTAAGACCTTTACCAGCTTTGAAACCTGGAACTTTTGAAGCTGGAATATGCATAGCAGCACCAGTTTGCGGATTTCTACCTTCCCTAGCAGCTCTGTGTCTTACTGAGAATGTTCCAAAACCAACTAAAGCAACTGAGTCGCCTTGACCTAAAGCACCTGAAATTCCATCTAATACTGCATCAACAGCTCGGCCTGCTTCAGCTTTTGACATGTCAGCGCTTCCTGCAACTGCATCAACTAAATCTGATTTATTCATATTTAAATACTCCTCTGTGATAATTTATTTAATAAATACCCCTCTATGAAAAGCTTTTTAGTGCTAAAAGTCAAGTAAATAAAGGGTTTTTAGTGAGGTTGCTTATTTTCTGATTTTGAAGAATTTTTATTTTTTTGCGACTTAATTTTTTTTGAAGCTGGTTTAGGTTCCTCAACAAGTGCTGAGGAAATTACTTCATCAATCCACTCAACTGGAATTATATTTAAAGACTTGGTAATTTGATCAGGGATTTCTTGAAGGTCTGGTTCATTTTCTTTTGGAATAATTACATTTTTTATACCGCCCCTTTTTGCAGCAAGAAGCTTTTCTTTTAATCCACCAATCTTTAATATTTGACCTCTTAGAGTTATTTCTCCTGTCATAGCAGTATCTGCTCTAACAGGAATGCCTGTAAATACTGATATTAAAGATATAGCCATTGCACCACCAGCACTTGGGCCGTCTTTAGGTGTTGCCCCTTCAGGAACATGAATATGTACATCATACTTTTCATAGAAATTAGGATTTATGCCTAGAGTTTCTGCTCTTGATCTAACTACAGTTAATGCTGCCTGAATTGACTCTTGCATAACATCTCCTAGTGAACCTGTTTTAATGACTCTTCCTTTTCCATCAATATGTGATGCTTCAATAGTTAGTAGCTCTCCACCAACTTCTGTCCAAGCTAATCCAGTTACCTGACCAATTGAATTATCTTTTTCTGCTATACCGTATTTAAACTTTTTTACACCTGAGTATTTTTCAAGATTTTTAGTATTAATAGTTGTTGGAGATGAAGCTTTCTTATCAGAAATTAATCTTTCTTTAACAACTTTTCTTAGAATTTTAGCAATTTGTCTTTCGAGACCTCTTACTCCAGCTTCTCTTGTGTAATATCTTATCAATGAGAGAATCACATTTTTATTAACTTTAATCTCTTTATCTTTGAGGCCATTTCTTTCCATTTGTTTAGGAAGCAGATATTTATCTGCAATATTTATTTTTTCATCTTCGATATAACCAGGAATCCTAATTATCTCCATTCTATCTAGCAACGGCGTAGGAATATTTAAACTATTTGCGGTGCAAACAAACATTACTTCAGATAAGTCATAGTCAACTTCAAGATAATGATCGCTAAATGTATTATTTTGTTCTGGGTCGAGGACCTCTAACAAAGCAGAAGCTGGATCTCCTCTGTGATCCATCCCAATTTTATCTATCTCATCAAGTAAAAATAATGGGTTTTTTACGCCAACTTTTGTAAGTTTTTGAATGATTTTTCCTGGCATGGATCCAATATAGGTTCTTCTATGTCCTCTAATCTCAGATTCATCTCTTACACCACCGAGAGACATTCTTGCAAATTTCCTGTTAGTAGCACGAGCTATTGATTCCCCAAGAGATGTTTTACCAACTCCAGGAGGACCAACTAAACACAAAACAGGGGCTTTCATTGTCTTAACCCTTTTTTGAACAGCCAGATACTCCACAATTCTTTCTTTTACTTCTTCAAGACCATAATGATCTTCCTCAAGAATATCCATTGATGCTTTAATATCTGATTTAACTTTAGATTTCTTTTTCCAAGGAACGTCAACTAAGCAATCTAAATAAGTTCTGACCACAGATGCCTCAGCAGAAGATGGAGCCATATGTTTAAATTTAGCTAACTCACTTTTTGCTTTCTTGAGGGCCTCTTTGGTCATACCAACGTCGTGAATCTTTTTTTCAAGGTTTTCTAATTCATCGCCCTCTTCGCCGATCTCACCAAGTTCTTTTTGAGCAGCTTTAATTTGCTCGTTAAGATAGTACTCTCTTTGAGATTTTTCCATTTGTTTCTTAACTCTATCTCTAATCTTCTTTTCAACATCTACAACGTCAAGCTGAGACTCTATAAAGGTTAATACTTTTTCTGCTCTACTCTTTAAATCAACTATTTCTAGAATTTCTTGTTTTTTCAGTGTCTCAATTGGCAGATGTCCAGTAATCGTGTCTATAAGCCTTGATAAATCATCAAGGGAATCTACTGTAGATACAATTTCAGGTGGGATTCTTTTTGTTATACCAATGTAATCTTCAAATTTGGCTTTAATCAATCTAACAAGATTCTTTGATTCATTGCTTTTTATTGGAAGATCAACTGCTTCTATTACTCTTGCAACAGTGAATGTATCTTTTTCTATAATTTTTTCAATTGAGCATCTTTTATCACCTTCAACTAGAACTTTCATAGTTCCGTCTGGTAGCTTTATTAATTGAAGAAGATTGCTAATTGAAGCAAAGTTATGAAGATCATCAATTGATGGGTCTTCCAAAGAGGCATCTTTTTGACTGACTAGCACAAGCTTTTTATTTGAGGACATTGCAACATTCAGAGCTTCTACAGATTTAGGGCGTCCAACAAATAAGGTTGTTACTATTCCAGGAAAAACAACAACGTCTCTTAGGGGAATTAATGGTAAATCAGATTTAATATCACTCATTAAATTAATATAAGGACAACTAAATAAATATCAATTACCAGACGAAGTTTTTTTAGGCTTTGTTTTTAAAAGTTTGATAGGGTCAGTTTTAGATACTACTGTCTTTTCATCTATTATAACTTTTTCAAGCTGATCGTTTGGCAGGCCAAACATTGTTTCCATTAAAAGCTCTTCCATAATTGACCTTAAGCCTCTTGCACCCGTTTTTCTTTTTATTGCTTGTTTTGCAATCTCTTGTAATGCTTCATCTCTAAAAGATAGTTCAACATCATCGATTTCAAATAAATGTTTGTACTGATTAACTAAAGCATTTTTAGGTTCTTTTAAAATCCTAACTAAAGCAGCTTCGTCAAGCTCATGAAGGTTAGAAATTACAGGAAGACGTCCAACAAATTCTGGAATTAATCCATATTTAACAAGATCTTCTGGTTCAAGATTATCAATATTAGTATTTATTTTTTCAAAATTAGAATTCTTATCCACATTAGCACTAAAACCTATACCTACCTTATTGGTTCTTTGCTCGATGACTTTGTTCAGACCTGAAAAAGCTCCTCCACAAATGAAAAGAATATTGGAAGTATCAATTTGAATAAATTCTTGTTGCGGATGTTTTCTTCCTCCTTGTGGTGGGATTGAAGCAACAGTTCCTTCAATTAATTTTAATAACGCTTGTTGAACTCCCTCTCCAGATACATCTCTTGTTATAGATGGGTTGTCAGATTTTCGAGCAATTTTATCAATTTCATCAATATACACTATTCCTAGCTCAGCCTTTTCAGGATCATAGTCTGCTTTTTGTAAAAGTTTTTGGATAATATTTTCAACATCTTCCCCCACATATCCTGCTTCAGTAAGAGTTGTTGCATCAGCAATTGTAAAAGGTACGTTAAGAACTCTTGCAAGGGTTTGAGCTAATAAAGTCTTGCCACTTCCTGTGGGTCCAAGTAATAAAACATTACTCTTTTGTAATTCTACATCTTCACTTGATTTTGCTTTTTTTAGTCTTTTATAGTGATTATAAACAGCTACTGATAAAACTTTTTTGGCTTTTTCTTGACCAATTACATATTCATCGAGCTGATTAAAAATTTCTAAAGGTGATAACAGATGATCATGGGAGAGATCTTCGTCACTTTTTATTTCTTCTTCAATAATATCATTACATAAATCAACACATTCATTACATATGTAAACACTTGGTCCTGCTATAAGTTTTTTTACCTCGTCTTGGGATTTTCCACAAAATGAGCAATGCAATTTATCTGATTGAGACTCAACTTTCATATTAATTCCTTTGTTCTAAAATTTTATCAACAATACCATATGTTTTTGCAGCACTTGCATCAAGAAAATTATCCCTATCAGTATCTTTTTCAATTTTTTTAATTGTTTGGCCTGTGTGTTTAGATAAAATCTCATTAACTATTTTTTTCATATGTAGAATTTCTTTAGCATGGATTTCAAAATCTGAAGCTTGGCCTTGAAACCCCCCAAGAGGTTGATGAATCATTATCCTGGAATTTTTAAGAGCAAATCTTTTTTTATTATCTCCGCCAGCAAGTAAAAGAGCTCCCATACTTGCAGCCTGTCCAATGCACATTGTTGATATCGATGGTTTGACAAATTGCATGGTATCGTAAATGGCTAATCCTGCAGAAATACTTCCACCAGGTGAGTTAATATAAATAGAGATATCCTTTTCTGGGTTTTCTGATTCAAGGAAAAGTAATTGAGCAACAACAAGATTAGAAATATAGTCATCAATAGGTCCAGATAAAAATATAACTCTTTCTTTAAGCAATCTGGAATAAATATCAAATGATCTCTCACCTCTAGGGGTTTGTTCAATGACCATTGGTATTAAAGCTGAATGAATGTCTGTCATAATTTATACCTGTTTGTTTGCAAGTTCAGAAAATTTTATCACTTTCTTCTTAGATTTAAGTACATTTTCTAATTTTTCAACCAACTGTTGCTCCAAAACTACCATTTTAAATTGTTCAAGTTGTTGCGGTTGACCGCTTATCCATTTCTTATATTGTTCTGGATCTTTATATCTTTTAGACTCCTCTTCGATAAAACTATCAATATCCTCTTTATTAACCGTTATTTCAAAATGTTTAATCATTTCTGCAAATAATAAGTCCAATCTAACTCTTTTTTCAGCTTTTTCAGTAAAGGTATCTATTGGAAACAAATCATCACCAGCATTTTCTTCTGTATGTCCTATTCGCATTAAAGCATCTTTCCTCATTAAATCAGCCTGTTCATTTATAGTTGATATTGGAGCTTTAAACGTATTTGTTTTTAATAAAGTTTCATACATCGATTCTTTGGTTAATTCTTTTTCTTGAACGCTTACCTCATTATTCATTCTTTTAATAATTTCTTCTTTAAACTCTGATTCATCTTTAACATCCATCTGAAGCTTTTCAAATAAATCTTTATCTATTTTTGCCTCAGTGATTTCTTGAACATTTTTTAAGTCAATTTCAAACTCTGCATTTACATTGGCTAAGTCTTTTTTAAAGTAGTCTTCAGGGAATTTACAATTAATTGTAAATTTTGAAGGTTTTTTACCTACGATTGAATCTTCAAATCCTGGAATCATAGATTTGCTTCCTAAGATTAATTTAAAGTCTTTTGAAGAGTTTCCTTCAAATTCCTCACCATTAATTTTTCCAAGAAAGTCTATTACTACTTGATCATCAAGCTGAGCTTCCCTTTTAACATCTTTCCAGTCTCCATATCTTTTTAATATGTCCTCTATAGCCTTATCAATATCAGTGTTTTCAATATCAATAGTAAACTCCTCGAAGCTGGTCCACCTTGAAAATTTTGGTTTAATTTCTGGAAAAATTTCTATAATTGCAGAATATGTAAGAGGTTTCTTTGGATCTTCAGAATCAATTGTAACTTTTGGTGATGATGCTGGTCTAATTTCATTCTCAGTAATAGCTTTTGGATATGATTCTTGTATAAGTTCATTTACAACTTCACCATGAATAGATTGGCCATACCTTTGTTCTAAAACATCATCAGGAACATTTCCTTTTCTAAATCCATCGATCTTTGCTTTAGTTTTAATATTTTTTATTTTTGCTTTAAATTTTGAATCATAATTTTCAACATCTACTGATATAGTAATTTTTCGTTCTAAATCTTTTAATTTTTTAATTTTTACTTTCATTTTTTTTCCTTAATGGGGCGAGCGATGGGGTTCGAACCCACGGCCTCCGGAGCCACAATCCAGCGCTCTAACCAACTGAGCTACGCCCGCCAC